>JACCDR010775850.1_pt1 | contig 17485 bp, 38 predicted proteins | sample 7446431 | NCBI WGS metagenome assembly JACCDR01 (sample SAMN15323443, study PRJNA562643) | freshwater metagenome | isolation source: river surface water | place: USA:Blue River Watershed | collected 2017-08-17
CGAGTACTGTCCCTTCTGTGGTACACGGCTCGAGGAGGTCCCGCAGGTCGTCGTGGAGAAATTCATGCGCCCAAGACGCAGCCGACGGAAAGCTGCCGAGCCACCGAAATCATAGGTGCTGGGAGTGTCTCGACGCTCTTCAGATACTCTCGAATAGAGACGACAAGCGATACATGCTGGCTCACCACATCATCATGTACGTGGGTCAGCACTTTCATCTGGGCTCTGAGCTAAGAGAAGGCTGGGACGCCTTCAACGATATCCCAACGAACCCTGACTAGGTCTTGGGTATCCAACGTTCCATAGAGACGCGAGACCAGACCTTCTTCTTGGTTCCGTGGATCTGAGGATTGTTGACCTCTTCCTCACGCCACAGCACGCCTTCCTCGTCGAGACCGTGCAGGATGTTGTGCTGCAAGACCATCGACTTGAAGCGGACCTCGTTGGCTGGTCGAGTAGTCTGGAAGCGAAAGCCTCCAAGCTCTTCGACACCGACCTTGAGGAACTCGAAGATGATCTCGTGTGCTTCTCGGAACACGAGGTCGAGCTGCGAAGAAGCGAGCCGCTGCTGGTAGATCTCCTTGCCAGCGTCGGTGATGTCGATGCTGAAGAGGAACTGTTTAGGTTCCACTCGCTCGATGAACGCCTCGAAGAACTCGCAGCCCTTTCTCCACGTCTCGATCTCTGCTTTATCGAGAGGTGCCCATTCTGTGCGTAACAGCGGGGCCCATACCGTTTCGACTCGGGGGCGGTCGGTGAGGATCTTGGAAGACATGAGGTTCCTTCTTGGTTACGGCCTTGCCGTTGTCGTTGTAGAAGATCGTGATCGTGACGCAGTGGAACTCGCTGTCCGAGCTCTGCGTCACGAGCTTGTCGAGGATGGTGATGTGCGAGTTGGACTTGAGCCACGTGGTGATTTGCTCACCGAGCTGCTCCCGCTCCTTCGCCTTCGTCGCCGAGAACACTTCGATACCGTTGATTTGCATCTCTTCCTTCATAACCCCTCCATCAGTTGTTTGAGTGGCCGCAGCCTGTAACGAGAACTAGTGCCACATGCGGGACTCGAACCCGCCATCGGGAATGTGTACACAGCCCGATTCTGTTCGCCGTATCAGTCCTTCTCCGCGACTGCATTCACGACCGAGATCTCTTGCGAAGGTCGAAGTCACCTGCATGGCCTATGAGGTGAGCGGAGAACGATTGCGCGATGTCTGTCGGCGAGACAGGGAAGCCTCTTCCTTACGTGGCGCCTTGGGGAATTTAGCCGGAGCTAGAGCTCAAGGTTGAGTGTCTATCGAAGTGCACTCTGTAGACGGCGTGACCCAGCCCGAATGAGATGATGCCCAGGTGGAGGGCAAGCCTCCACGACCCATGTTGTGGTCAGACTATATTACTGCGCACCTCACGCTCATCCGGGCTCGAGTAAGCGTTCTCGTCTCCAAATCGGATTGCTCATTTCATTCCTCTCAACGTCCTTTTCCAATTCAGCCCAGAGAGATGGAGGACTAAAACCACCAAGGGGAATGCCCTGCCGTGATTGAAATGCCCGCAAGGCGCAGCAGTCCAATCCCCTCTTGGTTCTCTGGGGGCTTTATCCCTACGGCCTTTCAAGCACCGTCGGGAAACTCGAAGAGGCGGGTACGCGTTACCGCGAGGCTTCGCGCCCGAGCTCTTCAAACTTGCGCTGGACAAACCGCGGCGGAGTGATTGCTCCGGGGATTTGCCAGTAGCTCTTCAAGCCCTCGACTCCGTTCTCGACCATCTCTTTGTGGAGGTCAGGAGCATGGAAGAAGGCATTGAGCGCGTGCCACGGCCACAACACGATGCCGATGAAGAACGCCACCGGCTTCTGCTTGTAGAAGGTCAGCAGGTGGAACATCAACAGCCAGAAGAAGTAGCGGATGATCACGACTGAACCTCCAGGATGTTGTTGACGATGGTGAGGATAGCACGCGGGTCCGTCTTGTCGTTGTAGGGGATTCCCCAACGCTCGGACAGCTTCTCGATGGCTCCGTTGCCAGAGCAGAACATGAACTTCGGGATGAGGTCTCGGCGGTTGTTCTGCACCCACGCCCAGACGTCCGCGCCACCGAGAGGACCTTCGAGATCACCGTCGGAGATGATGACATCGAAGGTCTCGCTCTCGAGCAACTGCATGGCGGCGAGACCCGTATCGACGATGGTCAGCTCGTGGTCGCGGAGCAACCGCTTGTACGTCTTCTGAACCAGCTCGCTGTCTTCAATGATTAGAATCTTCGCCATCTGAACCGCCCTTTGTAAATGCACTTCCCACCGTGGGAATGACTAAGGGCTTATGCCCGGAAACTGGGCATTCTATCGATTGAACGCATCTCCTGGTCTGAAGTCGACCGGCTCCCGAGGAAGTGTAGGGCTACTTCTTCTTGTGCTTAGCCCGGCGCTGGATCTGCTCAGAGATGCAGTTTTGGATGTCATCGGTGATCATTCGACTGTTCTTGAAGTGCTTCTTGATCCACCTCTCGCACAGAACGTAGTCGACCACCTGGCTTGTGGGGTACCAGAAGACCATCCGCGAATCGGCCACCACAGCCCATGTGAAGCAGACAACGACGGGCATTGTGCCGAGCTCGCCGACTTGAACCGTGATGGAGCTCAGCTCTTGTTTCCAATCGACGCGGTGATCCCATTTCCGTCCGTACTCGGTGCCTTCGATGGCCCAGTCCTGCCACATCTTCAGCGATTCGTCGTCGTCGGCTTCGATGACGTATTCGGTGAGATTGAAGCGCTTGTCTCGTCGAAGAAGATCATCTCGGTCGATCATCACCGAGACGGCGCTCTTGGCAGCATGCACTAGATCAACCACCGTCTTCGGTGTCACCAAGTTTCCGTAGTCCCGGATGAGCTCACCCCACTTCGTCCAGTACTCTGGGTCTCGCTGCTCGATATCAGGCCCCTCAGCCAGTGTGCGAGCAGTCTTCTCGACCTGATCCAACCATTCCTTCGTCGGCATAAAATCTCCCTTCTAGGAGACTTATCTCATCGAAGGAATGGCTTCTTCTGTTCGAGAAGACGGTCGATCTTCATTCGCACGCGAGCAGCAACGAACCAGCTATGAGCAAACGAAACGAGCCATGGCATCTGGTGCATAGGAACCCTGGATAGAGTCCTATGCACCAGACGCTGTAGGAAGAGCCTAGAGCCGGAGCTCGCTCGTAGAACGACTGAGATCCCAGTTCGACTCGATGAACCGAATGACGGCATCCGGATCGATGTCTCGATGGAAGACGATGTTCGGTCCGTGCTTGTCGAGCATCACGGCCTTGAGCCTGTGGGTCTTCATGTCCTTCGGATGGAACACGTTGAACGCCTTGAGGTGGTCGCTCGTGTTCTTTCCGCATTCATGGGAGCCACACTCGTGCTTCCACTGCTCGGCTACGGGCACGAGAACGTTATCCGAGTCTCGGACCGGGCAGTGGAAGTGAACGATGCAGTCCATCTCCGGGTGGTCTCGGAAGATGATCCGCTGGCTCTGCCCACCCACCGATGGTCTCGAGCCATAGGCAATAACTCTGTCATCACCAAGGGCCTCGACCATCACCATACCGACCTTGTGCATCTCGTTGAAGTTGGTCTTGCGACGAGAGGTCACGAACTTGCCGTTATCGAGCCTGAAAGCGAAGTGACCAACCGTCGAGCCGAGGAAAGGCTTGTAGGCTCCCTTCTCGATGCACCAGTTGACCACTGTCCGCAAACTGTGCGGGATCATCGACGACGTCCAAGGGATATGGTCTCCCTCGGCAACCGTAGACCTGGTGAAGTGACCTTTCGACCGAGATAGCGTCATCGCCACCAAGTCTCTGAGGACATGACGGCGGTGGATGCTCGGACTGTAGGGCGCATTCTCTGGCGTGATGACCATGTTCAGCTTCGTCCTGAGGTCGTTAGCCAACACCAGGTTGCACGAAGCCTTCTTGACCAGCGTCAGTCCAGCCTCGAACTGCTTCTCGGGTGTGGCTCCCGCTGTGGTCTTGAAACCGACCAAGAAGATGTCCTTCCGCTCCTTGCGGATGCGGTTGATGACCTTCTTAGCATCGACAAGAGTGAGTTCGTGCTTCACGGGGTGACTACCGCCGCGACCGTCTGGGATGGTCTCGCCCGTCTTCCAACGGTGCGTGTCCTTGCCAAACCGCGTCTGCATCCCATCTCCGGAACCGCTCGACGTCGCACTCTCGACATCGTAGTCACACAGAGCGGCCGGCAAGAAGATGATCTTCGGTTCGGGGTTCTGGCACAGCTTATCGAGAAGAGCAGCGATGTCGTTGTTCGTCTCGAGGTTGAGCGGTTGGTCATCGTCGACACCAGACCTGGCTGTCCAGATCGTGTGTCTGTTGCCGGCCATCTTCGTGGTGTAGCAATGCACGATCCCATCGAACTCGAGGTCGACGAGGATATTGAAGAGGTCTCGCACCACTTTGCCGTAAGCAAGTGCTGAAAGAGCCAGATGCGGAGCGATGTGGAACACCGTTCCGCCGCCGATGATGTGAACTTGCTGCATCAGATGATGAGTCCTTTCTCTTTGACGAAGTCGGCAAGCACGTTCTGCTCTACGTCGGTCGTTACCTCGAGTGCTGCCATTCCGAGGAACTGCTTGCACTTGTCGACATCGCCGTCGTCGTAGGCCATTCGAGCAGCCATCATCGCCTTCTTGAATGGTGGGACCTTTTCAAGGAGTTGGGCTAGCAGGGACATCGCTATCTCCGCTCTTCAAGCTCGTATCAGCGAGCTCGGCCATCTCTTCTTGGAGCTCTCGTGTGTCCTGAGAGACCTTGAAGGCCTTCAGCTTGGTCTTGATGAGCGCGAGCTCGGCGTTGCCCTCATCGAGGCTCTGCTTGTAGACCTTGACGCGATTCACGACATACGACTTGTCCATGAACCACGAAGGGTCTTTCTTCACTTCGTCGGGCATCTCTTCGAGACTCTGAAGATGCGCCTCGAGAACGGGGATCTCCCTCTCGATGTTGATCAAGGCGTTGGTGAGGCAGTAGGAGCGACGATCGAGCCATGCAGCATCGATCTGTGCTTCTGCTTCCTTCTTCGTCTTGTCGATATCGAGTTGGATCTGTTCGGCCGAGCGCGGCTTGTAGCCTGCTCGACCATAGATGTAGCTATCCATTCCTGTCATAAACCACGGGTTCATTGGGGGTTACTTCGTTTTGGAGGTGGCGAATGAGATGGCGTCTTGCCATCCCTCGTCAGATGCTGGGAAACGAGCTGCCGGACTCGGAGCTTCCCTCTTCGTGATCGCTAGCTTCGGATCTCTGAAGTGAGGATCGATCTTCTTCCACTTCAGAACGTCGATGGGCTTCGTGTTAAGGAAGACCATGACCTTGTTGCCCTCGTAGGCACAGCGAGAGCAGTTCGGGTATTTCACCTTCAAGACGATGTGATTCCCGATCTGCACAACTTCCTCGATATCGTAGTTCGAGGAGTCAGGCGTCGCTGGCGTACTGTCGTAGCGACCTACGTAGTTGGCGCTCGAGGAACAGTTCGGATCCCCGGGAGCGTGTCTACAAGTCATGGTCTGTGATTACTGCACTGGGATGCGGGTGAACGCAGCCATCAGGTTCTTCACCGTCGAGATCCACAGGTCATCCTTGGCCTGCTGCTCGAAGGACAGTTCTTTGAACGGCACGAGGCACGGATGCGTCTTCTTGACAGCATCCTTCACCTCGCCGCGAGTCCAGCCCTGCGACTTCTTGTGAGCCACCCAGGCTTCGTGCGACTGCTCGGCAGTGAACCCGAGCGTCACGATGCCCATCGTGGCATTGCGAGCGACCTCTTTGAGGTCAGGCGGCAGCGATTCGTACGGCACGTGCGAGAAGTCCGCCATGCCTTTGCAGAACTGACGGTGCACCTCGTACGCAGCAGCCGTGCACGCCTCGATCTCCCACTTGTCCATCTGACGATGACCTTGCGACATCTGAATCTCCTTGTTTGAAAGAGAGAAAGCCTCTCTACAAGGGCTTATCTCCTCTCGGAGTCAGATGTCGCAAAGAGCCAGAACAGAACAGCGAGAATCAGGAGAGCGACGACGAACGGCCAACCATGCCCTTGACCGTGCGTATGGATCACTTTGAGAGCACCACGCTCCACGTCTCGACGCCGACAACACCGTCGACGGTGAGCTCGTGAACTTCCTGGAACTCGACAACAGCTGCCTTGGTCTTGGGACCGAAGACACCATCGACAGCGATGCCAAGATAGCGTTGCAGCTCCTTCACGTCCTCGCCGGTCATGAAAGGCTTCTTGAGCTGAAGCGTTCTCTCCATCAGCTTGGGCACCGCAGTTCCAGAACTCGGCCAGTGTGGACCGCCCGTGATGCAATCCTCTGCGTAGGCACGTGCGACGATGTTGTCCGTTGGGTTGCGTCTCTTGTACTCGTCCCAGTTGAGACCATAGGTCTTCACTGTCTTCTGCATGAAGCCCACGCCCTTGTTGTGCGTGATGGCCAGATACGCTCGAACCAATCCGCCTTTCCACACGACGCCATTCACGTCGGTGTAGTCGGGATCAGGCTGTCTCTCCGGAATGCCGGCAGCACCACGAATGGCAAGACGGTTCGACTCGGTGAGACGCACGAAGCACATCGTGGCCTTGGCGAGGTCCAACATGTCCTCGAGCTTGAAGCCGAACTTCTCGGCCTCCTCTTGGCTGATCTGATAGGCACCGACGGTAACGAAGCCGTGCGGAGCTCGCATCGTGGCGATCTCGGTGTCCCACTCGTTCTCGCAACCAGCTTCGTGAAAGCACGTGGCCACGAAGTAGCGTGGATCGACCAGCTGGAAACCTGTCTTCCGCTGTGCCTTCGCAACAGCCTCGGTGACATCTTGAGCCGTCAGCTTCTTGGCGTGAGCTCGGTTGGTCGTCGGAGGGAGTCCGTTTTCGCGAACGTACTCTTCGATCCTCCTCGGAATCACGTGATCTGGCCAGTGCTGCTCGTGCTTGGGATAGATGGTCATTTCTGTTCCTTTGAGAGGATGTCGTCGAGGGAGATGTCGATGATCTGAGGCGTGTCTTCGTCGAGGCTGTACTCGTCCATCACGATGTCATCGAGGACCGTGTCAGGAAGACGCGATCTGAGCTCACATGGAACAACGACAGCACCAAGAATGGTCCGGGCGTGAGCATATGCCACGGACGGGTTCGTGTATGCATCGAAGACGATGTTTGCCGCCATCACGATGTATATGTACTGCTTCGGAGGCATGCGCTCCCAGCAGCACTACGCTAACAGCTAAAGAAAGGCCCAGGGTAGCCTGGGCTTCTGCGCCTCAATCCAGCTCTAGGAGACCGAATCGGACAGCAGATGCATCGAGATTCACTTCTTCCTTTGCCTCTTCGACAACAGGCTCAGGAGCTCTCGCAACTGGTGCTGGCCTCGGTGCGGGAGGCGCCACAACGGGCGGAGGAGCTTGAACAACAGGAGCAGGGACAGGCGCTGCTTGTGTTGGAGCTCTACGAGATGCGTAGTTCAGTTGACCTTGAAGAGATGCGACTTCCGCTCTCGCACTCGCAAGCTCTTCTTGCTTCTCTCGAAGCTCTTTGCGAAGTCTCTTGAACTCTTGTCGCAGCCGGCCACTGCGAACCAAGATATCCCATTCCATGTCTTCAGCCGTAGACACCATGGGATCCTATCACTCTTCGCCGTCTCGCCCAACCCGCCTGTTCTTCTGCTGGTTGTTGGCGATCTTCGTCAGGATGCGAAGGAAGTCGTGAACGGGATCGTCTCCCTTGAGCTCGACTTCGTTCACCTTCCGCACCTGACAGTCATGGCAGAGACACTGTTCCTCATGTTCCACTAAAGCCTCTTCCTCCACTGGTTCTTACCGGTCCGCGACTCCTTCGGGAGCAGCCAGAGCAACCGATCCCGGTCGTTCTGGTGGATCTTCTTCCACATCACGATGTCCGCAGCAGTGAGCCGGGCATCCTGCATGAAGCGACCCACCGGCTGCAAGCACTCGCGAGTGGCCTTCTCGCGATAGTAGCGATAGGTCCCGTCTTCGTTCTTCTCCTTGTGCAGGTGAGGCTTCTCGAAGGCGAGCACCGACGTAGGAGCCACGAGGACGTACGTCTTCCCCGGGCGGTGGTGCTTGTTGCACCGATCGAAGAACCGATAGCCGTCGCAGGGCTTCCACGCAGTGGCCTGCGGCTTCATCCAATACAAGGACGTGCCGTAGTCCATCACGCGGCGACCCTGCGTCCACTTCTCGATCTCCTTCTGCGTCGGCCACTTGTTGCCAATGCGACCACGACGCTTGGACCAACGATTGCGGTCGTTGAGCTGGAGAATGCCCTTGGCATCGACGATGAAGTCGAACCAGTTGAACTCCTCGAACAGCTTCCGATCGGTCTGGTTCGTACAGACGTCCCCGAGCAGGTGATCGTAGACGATGTGCCGACCGGCCGTGGTCCTGGTATCAAACCGCGTGGTGAGCTCGGAGAGCACGGTGTTCCACGCACGCCCGCACTGAGAACGCAGCCAGCGATAGGCAGCGCTCAGCTTGTCATCGAAGTCCTTGCGGACCTTCTGCCTCTTCGGAGCCACACGAGCTTCGTCGGGATCCACGAGGTTCTTCACCTCGTTCGAGAACTCACGGCTCTGAGCTCGATGCTTGGTGTTGGAGAGATAGCGGTCCTCTTGGTTCCGCTTCGCTCGCCCACCTTCGATGATCGTCCTGGAGATGTTCTTCGTCGCCATTATCGTTTCCTCTTCTTTCGCCTGGGTTGACCCTCTTCGAATGCGCTCCAGAGCCTGTTGCGCAATGACATGCTCTCCCGCATGTGGAGGGTGGCAGCCTCGAGAAACTCTCGAAACTCGGTGCTGCCTATCTTCCCGGCTTTGAACGTCGAGATGATGCGCTCGTACTTCCAGTTCTTGTTCATGATGCGGCGACACTCCCTCTCGATGAGTTGAGCGTTGCCGAGCTCGTAGCCGAGGAACCAGCTCGAGATCTTCGTCATATCAGCATTCGACAGTTCGATCTTCACAGGCGACTTACGCTTTGCCATTGGTCTCCCTTGCGATTGCTCTCGGTGGTTCAGGGTTGATGGTCACACGAGCTATCTTCTCGTGATAGTCGTCGCAGACACGACAATCGTCCATCCAACAGTGTTTGTTGGAATGTCGACGCCACAACCAAATCAAATGGCGGCGTCTCGATCTCATAATGGCTCCCGGCAACCAGCGCAGAAGCAGCACGAGGCTGATCGGGAAGAAAAAGAGACCGGCCGCCAAGAGTGGGTGCATACAGGCTTATGCCAGCATGCACGATACCCCTGTCATTCCTTCTGGCCGAACCCGCACGCTGGGATGGTGCAGACGCCCAACTCGTGGCACATATCGCAGTGATGGTCCTTGTGCTCGCATGATGCGATCTTGCCTCGTTCCCAGCGAGGCTCGTGGTCCTCGCAGTTGAAACACCGGCAATCTCGAGGGCCGTCTCCAGGAACTCGAGCAGGCCACGGATTCGCGGGGTCTTCGCAATCGCAGACGCCCCATTTCGTACCACCGATGATCCAGCCGTGTGGACACACGGGCGAGTCGACATGCCACGGAGGAGCAACCGGCTGCGGGTAGTCCGGCTTGCCAAGGCTCTCGAGGAGCTCTTCGATTGTGCTCATGCAGGGACCACAGTACACGTCTCAGCGTCAGTATCCAGCTCGAGAGTGACGTACTCGCCGTCTCGAACGAACTTGCGCCCCAGCTTCATGAACTTGTGAAACGTCTCGTGCCGAAGCTCATCGGCATCGTCGGGGCTCAGGTTGTTGTCTTGGTTCTGTTCTTCCACAACATCGTCTGCCTTCTCCTTGGCAGCTTCTCGAAGAACATCCGGCGTCTTGAACGTGAGATAGAGCTTCATCTCAGCGCCCCTTCACAACTTCAGCGATGTCAGCGAGGCGGCGGCGCTCAGCTTCCCACGTGTTGAGCATATCCGTGTGCTTCTCGATGAGCTTCTTCACGTGATAGGGCTCCTCGACGTGGAAGCTCAAGAAGGACCTCACTTCGCCGGGAGGTTCTGTCGGCAGAGCCGACGTCCCGAGAACAAGAGCGTGACCTGTGGCAGTGATCAACCACCACTTGCCGTCGGTGTCGCAGATGACGCCCTTGATCGTCTCGCCGACCAGGGACTTGATGGTTTCAGGATCGTTGGAAGGGCTACTCTTCTTCAGCATACGGGCTTATCTCTCAGAACCGCAGTTTGCAGACGTCGAGCGGTATGGGCTCGGGACAGCAGGCGCAGTAGAGAAAGCCGGTGTTGAGAGAAGTCCAACGATGGACACAGAAGGGCCGCGACTTCTTCTCTTCGCAACTGCTCTTCCAGTACTTGGTCTTGTTAGGCTCTGCCGGTGGCTCGACAGGAGCTCGATTGAAGATGAGCGGCGGCTCGTCTCTGACTCTACAGGCGAGAGCTAACAAAAGGCCCCACCACAGTCGAAACGCCATGGTGGGGCGATACGTTCGTTTGCAACCAATCACGAGAGAGCTACAGCAGAATGTAATCGAGGAGTCGCTGCACCCACGACTTCTTGGGGATCGCGTATGCAGGAGGCACGGGCGTGCGAGTGCTGATCCCACCGCCCTCATTCACCGTCTTCTCGACCGGAGGCACAGGTTTCGGCTCTTCAGGAACGTAGGCGTACGCTTTCGTCCTGGTCACGTAGCCTCTACGCATCGCTCGAGGCGGAGGAACATCTCGCCACTTGAGCTCGAGCTGCTCTTTCTGAGCCGGCTTGACGAGCTCGGTTGTATCCAAGCCCATCAGCGGATCGTTACTCATCGCGATCCTTGTTCGCGGCAGCGTTGGTGATGACGACGTGAACTGGCTTGAATCCGAAGATGAAGCACAGCCCCAAGATGAACGTCAGGACAGGATGCTCGAGAATCCAGGCTTCCACGTGACTAGCCTAGGTCGGTGGACATGTCTTGTCCATACCGAGAGACGCGAGCGTTGAAGAGCTGACCATCCATGTACGCGATCTCGTTGCCTTGGTAGACACGATTGCGAAGAGGTAGTGGGATCTTGTTCACGCCGTAGCGAGCTCCAAGAATGGCTCCTGTCATCGCTCCGCGTGTGTCTGCATCTCCGCCGAGCTTCACAGCCAACTGAACTCCGAGATGGAACCCAGCTCGCCACCCTCGGAAGGCGCAGTAGATCGCCGTCGTGGCGCATTGCCATGCAGAGCCAAAACGCCCGGCGATGTCGTCGGCGAACTCTTGCTCGCTTGCTCCGTGCGGTAGCATCTGCTCGATGTACCTGAATGCTTTTGCTGTCAGCGTTCCATCGACCACCAAGAGCTGCCTCTTCACGAAGTCGTGGACAGGCTTCCACGGATGATCTCCAGGACCGGCGAAGAGCTGCTGTCGAATGGTCCCAGCCACCGTCGCTGCGATGGCTAGAGAGGCAGCATATGCCTCGGGATGAGCATGCGTGATGTACGCGTCTGCTCGAGCCACTCGACGCAGCATCTCGGGCATGTCGTGATACATGACTCCAATCGGAGCTGCTCGCATCGCTGTTCCAGAGCCCACCTTCTCCGGATCGGTGAAATCGACGCCTGTCGACCTCCAGAGCTCGCCTTTGTCATCCGCGTAGATATCGAACTTCCGAAGAGCATCTCGAGTGGTCGAGCCCATCCCAGTGGGATTGCCCTTGAACCAGCCGTAGTAGTGCGAGGCAGCACTCGCTCCGAGATAGCGCTTGTGGTGGAGCATGCTCTTCGCGAGCTCGAGTGTCATCTCGGTGTCGTCGGTCCAGCGACCAGCCTCGAGCTTGTGGAAGTTGCCTTCTACGAAGTCGCCTTTCCAGTCGTCGAGCTTCTCGTGCGTCTGGCAGCCATACGACTCGAACGGCATTCCCATCGCATCGCCGATCGCAGTGCCAAGAAGAACAGCGGGAACATATCCTTCAAACATCTGACCACCCCGCTAGCTTCTGGATCGCCTTGCCCTGCATTGCAGCAGACGCACAGTGCTCTTTGTTGATGCCGTACGTGGTCACGTGCTCGCCACCGCCTTCGTCGATGTTGCGAGCGTAGATGACCACCTGGTGGTAGCCGTACTTCTTGGCGATGAGCCCAGCGGCTGAAACTGGGATACGTTTCTTCTTCAGCTTCTTCAGCTTCTTCGGCATTAGCCTTCCTCTTTGATGTAGAAGTCGTCGGGGACAAAGTACTCGTTCTGCGAGGAGATCCACTTCTCCGCCTCTTCGCGAGTGATGCCTGTCTTGACGACGTGTTCTCGTCCTTCGTCCTCTTGGAGGACAGCCTTCCGCATGACAGTGACCTTCTTCTCTTCCATTGCTTCTCTCTGTTGGTAGTACTCGCGACTAAGAACAACGTGCCCGTTTGCGGTGCAATCCGGGCTATCGCATCGACACGCGTAGCGATCGTTGCACGGTCTCAATCGTCGGCCTTGTACGTCATTTGACGTACGTGTTCGAACACCGGACGCCCCAACCACGACCTGACGATGTCGTCGTTGAATGCTTTCTTCGTTAGGCTGCGGAGATCGAATACAGCCGCAGTGGCCGCAACGCAACATCGAGCAACGAAGCTCTCGTCGTCTTCGAGCCTGCCGTCGACGAGGGTCTTTCCCTTCGATCGAATCTCCGCGAACATAGCAGCCCACACAAGTTGCTCTGCCATAGTCATATCCATTAGCGCTTCTTCCCTTTCTTGATGCCTTCGTACTTGAGATCTTCTTCATCGAGCTCGTCTTGTTGATCTTCTGCGAGGCATTCGAGCTCTGACTCTCGAGCGTGCTTCTCGCAGTGGTCGTCGCCGAAGAACAGGACGGTGCGATCATTGAGAGCTTTCGCATTGCACTCTGGAAAGACGCAGATACCCGCAGCTCTCTTCTTGCGAGTCTCGCGTGAGTGTTCTTGCAGGATGCCGACGATGTACAGCCTGATCTCTTCGCGGCTCAGCTCGCTGAACGGGCGCACGAAGGTGACGCGGTGGCAGTGTTCGTTAGTGAAGCTATGCGTGCAGTGCTTCTCGCACTTGGCGTCGTCGACGACATCGCCACATTGCTCGAGCACAGGCTCGCAATCGCCTCCCACGCCGCAGCCGCCTTTGTAGAGTCCGACGCAGGCAGCTGGTCCATCGCATCCTGGCTCTGAGCATCTGAGTTCGGTGAGCTTCATGGCTTGTCCCTGAAGTTGAGAAGTTGCTCAAGGTAGCCACGATGTTCGTAGCCAATCTCTCGAGTGAGATCGTCAGACCAACCAACTGAGCCAAGACGAGATGCCATTGTCAGGCGAATCGTCTTGCCCTCGAAGTCGGCGTAGCACTGCGGGAATGGGTCTGTTCCGTGCAATCCATGTCCAGGCGATCGAGCTCTCTCGAGCCACTTGCGAAGAGCCTCGGGCTGCGTCTCGTCTTCGATGTAGTCGTCGCAGTGTTTGGGCACATGTTCGACGGGCTTGAACCTCGGCTTCTTCGCTTTCTTCTTCATGTTTCCTCTGTTGCTCATCCGACCTCTACATGCATCTCAGCAAAACAACCGACGCACTTCAGTGCCATGCCTGTCTCGTCCTCTGGCTTCTGAATGAGTGCAGAGGCACAGAAGGGACACGCCGCGAGTTTGATGGGCATAGCCGAGGCAGCATGCAGCTGAACGATGAAGTTCTTCGCCTTCACTGGAGTGGCCTCAGACTCTCGATCGACAGCCATCATGAGCTTCTCGAGACGCTCTCCTACCGTCTCGGCGGACATGTCGGCAGCAGATAGGCGATTCATAGCCCAAACCTTCAGAGCGGTTTTCAAACCGTCTGCTTCGTCTTTACTCAACATCTTGCCTCCGAGCGCTTATCTCAGAGGAGTGCAGGCAGCTCGCAGCCACAACTCGCGGTGTTTGTGAAAGCACACGGCGATGAGCAGGCGGTTGTGCTCTTCCTCTAGAGGCCAGAGCTCTTTGCGCCAGCTCTTGATGAGGCGCTTGAATAGAGCCACCTCTTCGAGCTTGTTCGGCCTATCGCTCTCGAGGAAGTCTTTGCTGACGATAGTCAGGTTAGCGATCAGCCGGCGAAGCTGTGCTCGCTTCTCTTCATCGTTCATACGGGCTTATGCCCGATCGTGCGTCAGTGCAGCGTCTTCGACGTGTCGTCATCGAGCTCGGTAGCTACGTTGATCGGCACCACACGAACGCAGGCACTCGGATCAGCATCGAAGCCCAAGCCCCAGATCTGAACACGGAAGCTGAAGTAGAACATGTGCGTCGCACGCACTCTGTTGCTCTCGACTTGTCTCGTGCCTTCGATGATCGCCGTCAAGATACCGGGGAAGCGAGCTTCGAGAACAGCCGCCAACTCAGACGGATTGTCCTTGCACGACTCTTCTTGCATCGTCTCCACGAGCCACTTGCAGTCGGTCAGGACATTCAAGCCCATCAACTGCCCGTCGGATTCATCTAGCGGCATACGAGTCCTTTCACGCGATGTTCATCATCTCGTCGACGCGAGCTTCACGGAACGTCTTGAGCATCGCCTCGAACTGATCAGCGCTCTTGTGACACACCCAGAAGCGTGGCGTCTTGATCTGCGTGTTTGGAGCGACATCGAATGGCTTTGCGAGATGGGGCTCTCCGCCCAGCACTTCACCACACGCAGGGCAGCAACGAGCGAGTTCTTCCATGTCTCGACCCTAACACAATTCAATAGCGCGGGTTGAGAGAGTGCAGATATGTCGCCATTCCTCCATAGAGCTCGTGCAAGAAGCTCTCGAACGCGTCTTTGGTCGCTCTCTGTCCCATGTATCGAGACCATACGTCGTTCATGAGCCTGCTGACTGCGGCGAGATGCTCGGTCGGCACCATCTTGAGCCACGCAGCAGATACGAGCTCGCCTCTCGAGTTCAGAGAGACGTGCTTCTTCAGCGTCTCGAGCTTGTCCCAACTCTCTGGCTCTTGCTCGACCGAGATCTTGGGAATGACCTTCTTCTCGACACGAAGAGGCATGGTCGTCTTGAACGTGTTGTTGTACACGTCCCAATCCGTCACCTCGAGCAGATGCGTGAGTCCTTCACAGAGCTCAGCCGCGGCAGTCGCCGTGAGATGGAGCTCGAGACCAGGTGCGTCTTTGATCCGAATGTGAATGCTCGAGAGCTTGTCGTCTCGAACCACAGGGAACAGAACCAATCCATCTAGCTCGGCCATGGCTCAGCCTACTACACCACGACGGCGCATGCGGCGAGCCAGCTTGCTCTCGCCTCTGATCTTGTTGCCCGCTCTCAGTCGATAGGCTTTCGAGCTCAGGCGCAAGCCATCAGGCGAGATGCCCTTCGTAAACTCGGGCCCTGTCGCAGGACCACCATTCGTGTTCACCGCTGTCGTGCCCTCTTGCTGACGTCTCTGTGCCCGGTAGTACTCGGCCAGAGCTTCTGCATCCATCCGATCGCCGTCTTTGTTCATGCCTCGAACCTAACATGGCCATGAGGAGCAACACCCGTCACGGCCGCAGGCAGAAGACGCCGAACTTCTGAAGGCTCGACATCCCACGTGCTCGACCATGCCTGAAAGCGATAGCTGAAGTACGTGATGACCGAAGAACGACAGCGTCTGGCATCGAGGTCTTTGAAGCACAGAACGACGGTCTCTCTGATCCCAGGCAACATGGCCTCTAGAGCTTCGGGTGTCGCACCAGGCTCACGCTTCTCCATGGCCACCAACAGGTCGTGCAGCGGCTGGTAGTCTGTGAAGAGTTGGCGTCCGAACAGAATAGGCATGCCTCACGCTATCACAGCTTCCGCCTACATCAGGTCGCAGCGATTAGCCCGGCATGACCAACCCACAAGACCTGAAGCGCCGCATCCGAGAAGGGCGCAAAGCTTTGAAGGCAAGCATCTGCACCTGTCATCCCCACAAGCACGACCCTTACTGGGTGCAGTGCCCTAAGACGCTGGCAGAGATAGAGCTGGAGAACGCTCTGGCTGCTGCGGGCTTTGTCCTGTAGACGCCACAGAGCTCACAGGGCCGCGTTGTCGCTTCTCGTAGCACTCGCAGCACCGATGCTGGTGTCCGAAGCCCTGAAGTCCGTGGTCGAGCTCTAGAGCGCCCAGAGGGCCGTCGCAATCACAGCACAGCTTGGGCGGTCCCCAGTCTTCGACACTGCACTCTCCCATACTCAGCCAGCGCTGATCTTCGCAGCACGTCCCACCAAGTGGTCTACGTACACGATGATCTCTTTCTGGAAGGCGACGCTCAACCGCACGTTCATGTTCTCGAGCCCCAAGCGGTCGACCAGGTCTCGGGCATAGGAGTGCATGACATTCGACTTGCCGTAGCTGATCGGCAGCAGGTCCCAGCCCAACAGGTCGGCCTCTGCAATTGCGTACAGGAGCTCACGCGTGCTGCGACCGCACTGCCGCTCTTCGGCCTTCATCTGCTGCACCATGTCATAGGCCAACGACGTGTCTGCATCCCAGCGGGCCAGCTGCTTGGCTCTGAACTGATCCCACGGCTCGAGGCCCAGCTTGATCCGGAACTCCTCCACGCGGTCAGCGATGCTTGTGCTCATGCGCTCAGGCTACCACAGGCCCGGCGCCAGCAATGGGCGCAAGCCATGAGCGGCTAGCTCTGAGGCAGCTTGTCCCTACAGCCCGTGCACACGATAGGGATGCTCTTGTAGGCCAACAGGCCCACGGGGATGACGATGTCGAACTGATTGCGCCATTCGTCGATCTCATCGTGCGTCAGTTCGAGCTGCCTGGTCCCAGTAGCGAACTGGGCATCGAGCTTGGCGTGGAGCTGTTCGTTGCGTCTCATGCCTTCAGCCTACCAGCCCGCCACAGACCCGGCGCAAGAACGGGAGCGCAAGCGGTGAGCAGCTGAGCTTGGAGGCACTCTCCCCCTATAGCCAATAGCCCCTCGCCCCACCCACCACACCCGTGAAGCGTGCCCTTCACGCTTCTCTTACTCGCTCTTCCCCACCCGACATTCACTCTCTTCCCCTCACGACATTCAATCAACCCTATGACAGACTGACAGGTGGCTGTCCGAAGTAGCCGATAATGCCCTTACCCACCATGCACTTCTGTGAACCCCAGACTCTGCAATTCGACATTCCAGTTTGTCCCGCTCTGACATTCGACTTAATCCGAATACTAGCACACCTACGTTTGACACGAGCACCTCCACGCTCAGCCCCTCAATGCCTGCGCTCAGCTCATGCGCTACACTTCCAAGCACAAGCGCAGCGATGCTCGCCATGATGCATGAAGCCGGCATCGTCTATTGCTAGGGCTATGAGAATCACACCAAACATGGCCACATAGGGGGACAGTGGTACCCATGATGCTGGGGTACTTTAGAAGGGTCCCCTGGTTCGGGCTCCCAACACGAACAAAGGGAACCTGGTTGCTGGGGTACTTTACGACCCTACCCAGAGAGCCCTCAGGAAACGCCGGGTACCCACCTCTACAGAGCTAAAAACAGGGGTCTAGAATCGCC
>JACCDR011571729.1_pt1 | contig 17480 bp, 21 predicted proteins | sample 7446431 | NCBI WGS metagenome assembly JACCDR01 (sample SAMN15323443, study PRJNA562643) | freshwater metagenome | isolation source: river surface water | place: USA:Blue River Watershed | collected 2017-08-17
CATAGTGTGGAGTGCCGGTTGCAAACGGTGGTCCGTCGTAAAATACAAACTCTCCGCGTGGCGATGCTTTTTCGAGTGTCTTTTCAAAAATGCGCTTGTCTTGCCAGAAGCGGAGCGTTTCTTCTTCACGCAAGGCAACCTTCGAGGCGACGCGTGGCGCTTGTTTTACTTCAGCTTCAACCGCAGACGCGCTTTTTGTAACGGGCTTTTTGGCCTTCATAACTCGTGTGTTGTACGGCTATAGTACCGAAAAAATCGCAGAATGACAAAGACTGAGTAGCAAAATGACTAATAACAAAATAACTCAGATGAAAGTCTCCCCGCGAAGCAAAGCTTTGCGGGGAGACTTTTCCACTAATCACTAACCACTTACCACTATTCACTCCCCCTACATCCTCTCCGGCACCGGAATCGCCACTGCCGAGAGACCGTTTTCCATGGTGCGAGCAAACGCTGCGACAAGCGCGAGGCGGGCAGCCGAGCGCGAGGAATCTGCTTCGTCGATAATCTGGTTGCTTGCATAGTACGAGTTGAACTCACCAGCAAGTGCAGTGAGATAATTGATCACCAAGCTTGGAGTAAAGTCTTCGCGAGCACGGTCGAGCACATCGGGGAGGCGTGCAATAAGGCGCACAAGGGTTGTAGCCTCAGCATCAAATGCAACTGGTGTAGCCTCTACTTTGAAGTCACCTTTACGGAGCACTGAGCGAGCGCGAGCGAGCGAGTACTGGAGGTATGGACCAGAATCACCCTCAAAAGAAACGGTCTTTTCTTTATCGAAAATAATATCAGTACCCACAGCTTGGCGTAGCACAATATATTTGAATGCACCGATAGCAACTTTTTCTGCCACCTCATCTTTTTCACTTTGGTTCCACTCACGTGTAGCGAGCACTTCGCCAACCGACTGCTTGAGCTCATCGAGTAGGTCGAGTGCAGTAACTACATTACCTTTTCGAGATGACATCTTGCCCGACGCAAATCGAAGCATACCGTGACCAAACTGAAGTGTTTTCTTTCCAATCTCTGGGAAAATAATGTCGAGGACTTTTTTAATGACTTTAAAATAACCGTTCTGCTCGTTTGCGGTAACAATTATTGATGAGTCTATTCCTCTCTCAATGTCGAATTTCAATTTGTTGAGCGCGAGTTCCTTTGCTTCGTATGGTGGAAGGCCCGCTGAAGTCAAAAAGACACGGGTATGGAGCCCATAGTCTTCACCAGGGAAAATAATTGCTCCTTCACTTTCTTTAAACACTCCTGCCTTAAGGTTTTCGAGTACTATGCGCTTTCCTTCTTCAGCAAGTTCGCTTTCAAAAATCCATCGGTGATAAGAAGTGCCGAGCATTCTGTATATCGATTCAAGATTTTCGTAACTCCATTTTCGACCGATTGCATAAATTGCATTGATTTTTTCATCGCTTTTTTCAAAAAGCTTTTTGTTGATCGCGACAATATCATTTTTAGCAACTTCGTCAGTCTCGTACGCATCAGAGCCCATGACGTAGGCGCGGCCAAGATAGTCCGCTTTCAAAGGAAGCGGTGCTGTTTCTGCTGGTAGTCCTCCTAGTTTCTGCATTCCCCAGACTGCCTTTGCCACGTGCAGACCAATATCACCTGAGTAGTGTGCACGAACCACTTCAGCACCAGCGCGCTCGTGGAGTGTCGCGAGCGCTTCACCAATAGCGTTTTGCATCAAATGACCAATATGGAGTGGTTTGAATGCATTAGCATTTGTGTATTCAATAAAAACCTTGCGCCCCGCGAGACGTTTACTGAGACCGTAATCAGAATCGAGCGCTGCTGAAAGCTGTTCGCTAAAATAGGTTTTTGCCAAGGTTACGTTGATAAACCCCGGACCAGCGACTGAAACCTTCTCGATGTGAGGCAACCCCGAAGCCTCAAGATTTTTAGCGAGTTCTGCTGCCAAGTCGGTTGGCTTCATTTTGAGCTCCTTGGAGTAGCGGAGTGCAGCGTTGATAGCAAAATCGCCGTGCAACATATCGCCCGGATACTCTACAAGCACCAAAGGTGTCGCAATCCCCTTTGCTACCAAGATATCTTCTATAGCGCGCTGAATCTTCTCCTTCATTGCGCGATTCTAGCATGAAATAGGTATAGAAAAAGCCCCGTTCACCTAAGCGAACGGGGCTTTCGAATCCAGATTTAGAGCGAGGCGATGATGCGAGCGATACTCTCGTGATGACGCACGATACCGCTAGCTGTATCTGCCAAGGGTTCTGCAACAATTTTTGTTGCATAGTTCGAGAGAGCGGCATCGATTTCCACAGGTGACGCCTTCTCCTTGAGATACTTCTCAACCAGTGCCGGCGGAATCGGGGTACTATTACAAATCACTGTATCGAAACACTTCCGGCCCGTGTATCGGAGCAACTCACTTGCAAATTTCGACGCCGTGAAGCCATCGGTCTCAGCTTTCTTCGTCATGATGTTCACGACATAGATAACTTGACCACGACTTTCAGCGAGTGCCTCCTTGAATCCCGTGACGAGCGTATTAGGAATGATAGAAGTGTACAGATCACCGGGACAGAAGATGATCTTGTCTGCTTCACGTATCTCCTTACCCGCCTCACCATACAAATGCGCTTCAGGTTTCAAGTAACCCTCAACTATACGTCTCTCGTCCTCAATCGGACGAGTGTCGATGTTGCCTTCCCCTTCCATGGTGGAACCATCCGAGAACTTCACACAGAGCGTGGCGTGATCGAGACTGACCGGCAACACTTTTCCCTTCACGCCGTACCAATCAGACATAACCTTGATAGCTGCTGGCAGACTGCCAGTAATTTCGGTGAGTGCTGTCAGAAGCAAGTTGCCCATTGTTGCACCATTAAGAGTCGAGTCTCCCCGTGATGGAAACCGGAAACCGAGCAGTTGCCTCAGCATCTGCTCACCGGAATCATCTGAAAGCGCCAAAATGGCTTGGCGAATGTCTCCAGGCGGTAACATGCCGCGTTCGTCTTTTAACTTCCTCGAATGACCGCCAGCGTCAAAAGTCGTCTGAATGGTGACGATATTTTGCCTTGAGTGCTTCAGGTAGCGAGCGACGCGATACACGCCGCCTCCACCGCCAATTAATACAATTCTCTCGTTGATATTTCCCACAATAATCCTTTCTCAATGAACGTTTCTACTACCCTAACAAAGACGGCTCAGCACAGCAACAAATATTGACTATTATGTTAAATAATGCATTATATATTTCAGAGAAAGGAAGAGAAAATGGTCCCTTATAAATACAGTTCTAATCGTGACGTTTGCATCATTGTTGGTATACGACATGCCGAGTGTATCGGCAATCTACTGGATTCTGACAACGCAGCTCGTCGAAAGGAGCCTAACCACCTGTTTGAGTTAACCCTCAAAGGAGTGAGGCAGGCCAAAAAAGCCAGCAAGACGCTTACAAAGCTCGGCTTCCACAAGTTCGACGGTGTTTACGCCTCAACGTATCTGCGAAGCCCAGAAACTCTTCGGCATATGGGATTTACCGATTTCGTCGAGGACAGTCGTATTCGCGAGCGTGAAAGTGGTATCTACCACCACATGTCACGACGTGATATCGGTTTGCTCTACCCCGACCAAGAAGTTTCGAATGAGCGCAACGGTTGGTACCACAATCGACCAATTGGCGGCGAAAGTGGTCCCGACGTCGAGATGCGCAATCGAAGCTTCATGACCGAGGTCGGCATGCGACATCTAGGTAAAGCAGTCCTCTTTTGTGGGCACGGCAACCAAATGCTGTTCCTCGAGAAGATTGCACTGAACCTTCGGTATCAGGAAGTGGAGCAGCTCCACTCACAAGGTCCAACGCCCAACTGTGCGATTACGATCTACGAGTTCCGTCCACACTTTGAGCTGCGTATCCTGCTGAACAAGTACGCGCCAGGCTCGAATAAGAAGTCGGATACGAGACATGCGTGAGTGCACGCGAATTTCAAAAGCCGACCGGCATTCCGGTCGGCTTTTTCTTTTCATCTATTTTCTTAAAGCTCTCAGCTTTTCCCCGTGCTTCCAAACCCTCCTTCCCCGCGCGCAGAGTCGGAAAGTTCAGTGGTCTCAGCAACTTCCGGAAAGATTACCGGCTGCAAAAGCATTTGGCACACCTTGTGATGTTTCTCGAGAACGTACGTCTCGTTTGAAAGATTGACCACACCAACCAAAAGCTCACCACGATAGCCAGCATCGAGTACTCCTCCGAGGGTCTTCAGTCCATGTTTGTGTGAAAGACCGCTCTTGTCCCAAAAGAGTCCCACATATCCAGATGGAAACTCGGTAGCAATTCCCGTGCGCACCTGCACGCGCTGCATTGGCGCGATCTCTACCCGCTCGAGTGCATAGAGGTCCATACCCGCATCGCCTTCGTGAGCGTAGCTTGGAATTTTAGCGTCGGGGTGGAGTTTCTTGATCTTGAGTTGCATGCTATTTCTTCAAAACCTTGCTGACCGCTTCATAGACATATTCGTGCACTTGTTCAGGCATCATGCAGACCATTCCTTTGCAACAGGAAATTCGATACCAGTCCTTGCGACCCTTTGAAAGACTGAGTGCGGCATCGCGGGAATGTTTAAGGTGTATAAGATTATCCTCCGCAACATCCTTCTTCCCCTTCAAATATTTCTTCTTGCGGACAGCAATCTTTTTCTTGAGCCACTCCTTGCTCACTTCAAATGGCACGTCGAGGTAGACCACTAGATCAGGACGAGGCATTCCAAAAACACCGTACTCCATTTGGTCGAGCCACGTAAGAAACTGCTTTCGCTCTTTCATATTCTCAATCTTGCCGCCCTGATGAATCTGGTTGGCGCTGACATAGCGGTCAGCAACCACCGTAAAGCCCTTTGCGATCCAGCCAGCAATTTCCTTGCTCGACTCAAAACGATCTGCGGCGTAGAGAAGTGATGCAACACGTGGGTCAACCTGTATAAAATCGCCGTACTTTCCGGAGAGGTACTCGCCAATGAGCTTACCGAAGAAGTTATCGTAGTAGCGTGGGAAATCTATCGTCTTTACTTTCTTACCTTCTTTTTCGAGACGTGCACGCAACAAGCCTACTTGTGTCGCCTTTCCTGAGCCATCGATACCGTCAATAACAATCAGCTTTCCTTTTTTCATTTTCGCAAAATCTTATCGATACGCTCTGCTATTTTTTTGAAATCTTTTTCTTTTCGGCCGCGTGTGGTTTCTGCAGCAGAACCAAGGCGGATACCCGATGGGTCAACCGGTCCTCGCGAATCAAACGGAATCGCATTCTTGTTTACAATAATCCCCTCTTTCTCAAGACGATCCGATGCTTCCTTGCCCGAAATACCCTTGCCGTCCATCCATGTATCAACAAGCACCAAGTGGCTGTCAGTGCCTCCGGAAATAATGCGCCAGCCGCGCTTAGAGAGCTCTTTGGCAAGCGTGTTCGCATTTTTTACCACCTGCTTTGCATATGACTTGAACGCAGGTTCAGCAGCCTCGCGAAGTGCCACTGCTACCGCAGCAATTTGGTTCATATGTGGCCCACCCTGAAGTCCGGGGAAAAGCGCCTTGTCGATCTTCTTGCCGAGGTCGCGGTCGTCTTTGCGAGCAAAGATAAGTGCCGAGCGTGGACCGCGGAGCGTCTTGTGCACCGTCGTGGTCACAATATCTGCATAGTCAAATGGATTGGTCGGATACGCTTTACCAGCCACGAGCCCTGCAAAGTGCGACATGTCGACCATGAGATACGCACCGACCGCGTCGGCAATAGCGCGGAACTTTGCAAAGTCGATAGCACGCGGATACGCAGTGAAGCCTGCAACAATCAAGGTTGGTTTGTTGGCCTTGGCAATCTCCATAAGCTCATCGAAGTCGAGCACTTCATTTTTCTTTGAAACGCCGTAGGCGACCTGTGTCCAAAATTTCCCCGAAGCAGACACTTTGTGTCCGTGGGTAAGATGGCCACCATGATCGAGTGACATACCCATAATCTTCTCCCCCATTGGCACAAGTGCGGTGTAGACGGTGAGGTTTGCTGGTGAGCCCGAGAGTGGCTGCACATTCACATGCCAATCTTTATTTGAAAGTCGAAACGCTTTGAGTGCACGCTCGATTGCCGTGTCTTCGATAATATCAACGAGTTCGTTGCCACCGTAGTAGCGCTTGCCGGAGTAGCCTTCGGCATACTTGTTGGTAAGCTCGGAACCAAGGGCGAGGAGCACATCCTTTGAAACATAGTTTTCTGAAGCGATCAGGTTGACCACCGACTTCTGGCGCTTCTTTTCAGCATCAAGCAGTTTTTTGATTTTGGCGTCTTTCATAAAAGCATTGTAGCACCGTACAGAAGGAGTCTTTTTCATTGCGACACTTGAAAAGTGTCGCTGTAAAGGGCGCCAAGTCTCGTCACTCAGGTATATACTGTATATATGCAAAAGACACTTACAGAGCATTTCGCCCATCCTGACACTGAGTATCAAGCTTTGCTTAAACTTATTATGGAGTCTGGTGCGGTTAAAACCGACCGTACCGGCACCGGCACGAAAAGTGTGTTCGGCCCGCAGATGCGATTCGATCTCGAAAAAGCATTTCCTCTTTTGACTACCAAGAAGGTTAATTTTGATTGGATCGTCAAAGAGCTCCTCTGGTTTCTAAAAGGCGACACCAACATCAAGTATCTTGTCGACAATGGCGTTCATATCTGGAACGAGTGGCCTTACAAAGCCTACCTCAAGGCTCAAGGTCTCCCCATCCCCGCATCGAGCTCGTCAGAATGGAAAGACGGAATGAAAGCGTTCGTTGAGCGTATTAAAACTGATCCCGAGTTTGCTGCACAACACGGCAACCTTGGTCCCGTATACGGACAACAGTGGATCAGCTGGCCAAAACCAGATGGTGGCACCATCAACCAAATCGCTGACATTGTTGCGCAACTCAAGAAGTCGCCAGACTCCCGACGAATGATCGTGTGCGCATGGAATGTTGCAGATATCCCTGAGATGGCGATTGCGGGCCTCCCTCCGTGCCACTGCCTCTTTCAGTTCTACGTCGCTGATGGCAAGCTCTCGTGCCAGCTCTATCAGCGAAGCGCCGACACTTTCCTAGGAGTACCGTTTAACATCGCCTCGTACTCTCTCCTGACTCTTATGCTCGCACAGGTATGTGGACTTAAGCCTGGTGAGTTTATCTGGACGGGTGGCGATACACACCTCTACTCAAACCATTTTGAGCAGGTAGCCGAGCAGCTCGGAAGAACACCCCTCACCCCGCCAACAGTAAAGCTCAACCCAGCAATCACCGACATTTTCGACTTCAAAATCGAAGACATTGAGCTTGTTGGCTACGAGCATCTTGGATTTATCAAGGCCCCTGTCGCGGTGTAGCTTCCACAAAACCTCCAAGCGTTGCTTGGAGGTTTTCTTTTCTGTCGAAATCACGCATAATCGAGGGAGAACAAAAAGAAACTTCTTATGATCACAATTATTGCAGCAATGGACCGTAATGGCACCATCGGTAAGGGCTCAGCCCTCCCATGGCCACGCCTCGCGCCAGATATGGCATGGTTTCGTTCTCAGACACTTGGTAAGGCGATCGTTATGGGTCGTAAGACGTTTGAGACATTTGGTGGCAAACCTCTTCCGAAACGTACCAATATTGTGCTAACTACTAATCCTCTCTGGAAAGCAGACGGAGCGGAGGTTGCGGCTTCGGTTCAAGCAATCCTTGAATCAGACCGTCCCGAAACTGAAATCATGATCATCGGAGGTGCGCAGATTTATGCGCTTTTCCTGCCACATGCACACCGCATGCTTCTGACCCATATCGACGCTGAGTATGAAGGTGATACTCGATTCCCTTCCTACGATGAATCGAAGTGGAAAGAAACTGGTCGCACGAGGCCGGAAACACTTCCTAGTGATTGTCCAAATATGGACTTTATCGAGTACACACGAGTCAAATAATCTTACTGATTCAATCAAAAACATCCGCCTTCGGCGGATGTTTTCTTTTGGCTACTTTTGATTCGTATACTGTTCTACCTTTTCATGTATAAGGTCAAAATCAACTTTTGCTTTTTTAAAAGCATGTTTGCTTTGCATACCTCGGTGATAGTCATAGTCTGCAACAACACGCTTAATACCTGCATTGATAATCATTTTTGCGCAGGTGTAACACGGGGTCATATGACAATAAAGTGTCGCTCCCTCAAGTGATGTGCCGACGCGAGCAGCTTGCACAATCGCGTTTTGTTCAGCATGAAGTGTTCGAACACAATGCTTTGAAGTGGTTCCGTCGGCGTGTGAGACATCTTGGAGTTCATGGCCATCCTCGTCACAATGAACTGCCCCTATTGGAGAACCAACGTATCCCGTTGTGAGTATGCGTTTATCTTTTACAATCACACAACCAGAACGACCACGGTCGCATGTTGCGCGAGTAGCAACGATATTCATAACATCCACAAAATACTCATCCCAAGATGGACGTACATGTTTAGACTTGAGAACGTTTTTAGTCTTTGGTTTCATGCAAGCTAGTATAATCCCCGGCGAAAAAGCTGCAATGACCTATTTGACCAAACAGCCCAACTCTGGAAGACTTGCTACAGACAACCTGAACATTCCACCAAAAAGGAAAGGAGATTTGCGTGACTAACTCACAACAATCCACTACCCCGACAATCAAAACATTCGTCTTCCCTGGCGGCTCCTTGCCTGTTCAAGGAAGGCCTTCGGAGGATGCTGGATACGACGTATTTACTCGGGCAATCGTTCATCAAGACGGTACTGATAAAGACGGTGCTCGCAGGACCATCTGGGACCTCACAGGCCCGCCAGACAAGGGGCTTAATTTGCCAGCAACAACTGTTGAGCTCAATGGTATTCAGCAATGGGCTTACCGCCTTGATCGCCATCAGAGTATCAGAATCGGCATTGGCGTCGCGTTCGGCATGGAAAACAATTGGTATGCGGCTCTCGTGCCTCGCTCGAGCGCAGCAGGAAAGTTGCTCCACGTTTTACCATCGGATACGGTCAATTGGTACGGCCACGTGCCAATTGACCCAGGGTTCCATGGCGAACCGACAGCGCTGATTACGAACTACGGAGCCGCACCTATTCTGATCACAAAAGATTGGAGACCTGCGCAGCTCGTATTTTATTGCGAATGCTGTAAAGGACAAGGTTTTGTGCGTCCCGTTCTCCAGCCTGTCGATTCTCTGACAGCGCTTGGCAAAAGCAGCCGTGGCACCGCAAGCCATGGTTCCTCTGGAACACATGGAAAGCCTGATTCCTCAGGTCAACTAAGCCTGTTTAAAGCAGCCTGAGTGAAATTAAGTAACAAAAAAACCGCAGCACGTGCTGCGGTTTTCTTTTTGACGTTTCTTATTTCACGTCGACTCACACATATTTTTCTGGTGAAAAATTGCGCGATCCTTACAGGATCAGTATACCTTTCCATCTTTTACTTCGAGGATACTCGCAAAAGATAGGAGAAGGTCTTGCGAAGCTCCAAGTATTCGCTTCTCACCCGTCTCAGCCGCCTACGCGGCTTCCGACCGATAGACGTTTCCTATTTCACGTCGATACCCATGCTTCGCGCTGAACCCTCAATAATCTTGATTGCTGCTGCGAGGTCGTTGGCATTGAGGTCTGGAAGCTTCTTTTCAGCAATTTCCTTGACCTGTGCCTTGGTGATAACACCAACCTTTGTGGTGTTTGGGCGACCTGAACCCTTCTCAATACCAACTGCCTTCAAAATAAGGCTCGCTGCAGGAGGGGTCTTCAAAACAAACGTGTAGCTACGATCTTCGTAGACCGTGATTTCTACAGGGATAATGTCGTTACCCATTGCCTTGGTAGCATCGTTGAACTTCTTGGTGAAGTCACCGATAGCAATACCGGCCTGACCGAGTGCAGGGCCAATAGGGGGAGCTGGAGTCGCCTTACCTGCTGGAATCTGAAGCTTAAGCTTCTTTGTAATCTTTTTAGCCATTGTGGTTTATAAATCTAACTTAAATCTTCTTAACCTGCAAGAAGTCGAGCTCGACAGGGGTTTCGCGACCGAACATTGAAACAAGTACCTTGACCTTACCGCGCTCATCATCGACTTCTGAAACCTTGCCCTCAAGATCCTTGAACGGACCATCAGCGATCTTGACCGCATCATCAACCGCAAGGTCGATATTGTGTTTGACGGTTTCTGAGTTCATGCGAGAGAAGAGTGAGTCAACCTCAGCCTTACCGAGTGGCACCGGAAACACTCCTGCGCCCACGAAGCCGGTTACGCGAGGGGTGTTGCGGACCACGAACCATGAGTCGTCGGTTACCACCATATCTACGAGGATATAGCCGGGGTAGATCTTCTCTTCTTCCTCGACGCGCTTCCCGCCCTTTACCTTGATCTTCTTTTCAGTTGGGACGACGACATTAAAAATCTTGTCCTCGACACCGAGCGACTCAATACGCTGTTTCAAGTTACGTGCAACCGCGTTCTCATAGCCTGCGTAGGTGTGAATCGCGTACCAATTGCGTCCTTCCTGGAGCTGTTGTTTCGACATAGGAGATGTAATTAGCTAATGATGCCCTTAAGAAGTACTGAGAAGAGGAAGTCAAAAGCACCGAGGAAGACAGCGGTCGCGATAGAAGCTACGATAACGAGCACAGTAAAAGCGATAGCTTGGCGGCGTGTTGGCCAGCTCACATGCTTCAATTCGCCTTTTGTTTCCTTAACATAATCGATGATTCCCATAGTGTTTTTGCTTAAAAAGCCTTCTCTCCTATTAAAAACCGCCCCTGCGGGCTGTTGTTGAGGATTATAGTACGCCCCGTAGGGGGAAAAGTCAATCGCAGGAAGGGTGAAGGGGTAAGGGTTTAGGGTTCAAGCTAAAGGCAACTGCGCAATCAAAAGACCCCGCGGGCGCTTTCGCGCCCGCGGGGTCTTTAACTTTACCCTATCCCCTATACCCTTCGACTACCGGATTTCGTACGTAATCGATACATTCGAAATGATCTTGTTTTCACCGACTGGAAGCTCAGGAGCTTTTGCACCGCCCATGTTGTACGCTTCCGACATCACTGCATCACGAGCATACATTGGGTACGGATAGCTACCGCCCTCGCTGTAGTTCATGATACCAACAAGCTTCACGCCGAGTGCCTTTGCAAGCTTTTCTGCCTGCTCACGTGCATCTGCGATAGCTGCGTCGCGTGCTTCACGCTGGACTGCGTCGACATCGTCGACGGTGAAGTTAAGACCCGAAAGGTTTGAGACACCGAGCTCGCCGAGAGAAGAGAGGATCTTGCCTGCATCTTCAATCTTGCGAACCTTTACCTCAATACCCTGGCTCACCTCATATGCCGCGAGGTAGCGAGTACCCGACGTGTACATACCCTGACCACGGTATTCGTAGCGTGGATAAATATTGTAGTACGACGTCTTGATATCCTTTTCAGCAACACCAGCATCCTTGAGGAATTTGATTGCTGCATTGGTCTTGTCGGTCGCCTTGCTCTGCGCATCAGCGATCACAAGTGCCTCCTCAACTACTGAGAACGAGAAGGTTGCAATGTCAGGCACTGAAATCACCTCTCCCTTTCCGGAGACGGTAATCACATTCTGCGTTGCTTCGGTCTTGCCGATATACGCATATTCTTTGACTGCATTGACCGTCTTTGCGAGCACGAAGAGCGAGAGCAATCCGGCGAGCACCACCGCGAGCGTGCGGAGGTTACCGAGACCGGAGCAACAGCTGCATCCTGCAGCACACTTGTTCTGATTTGGTTCCATAAATGGCTAATTGATTAGATTTTTGATTCGATGTAAGAGCCCCCGACTTCGGGGGCTTTCTGCATTATAGCACGGCTGGCCTATCTGCCGAGAGTTGGCCGTGCGCCGCTTCGATAAGATTTTCAAAGAGTGCGAGCACGGTCATCACGCCGACTCCTCCTGGGACAGGAGAAATTGCCGCGACGAGGGGCTCGGCGACAGCAAAGTCTACATCTCCAACGAGTGAGCGCTTACCTGCTTCTTCCATGAGCGGACCACTCTTTGCATTAATACCGACATCTATCACCACCTGCCCCGCTTTCAAAAACTGTACGCCGACATACTGAGGTTTGCCAATCGCCACTACGAGAATATCTGCGTTACGCGTAATACTTTCTGGGTTCGTCGTGCCGGAGTGAATAATTGAAACATCTGCCCCCTCTCGCTCGAGAAGCTCTGCGGTCGGCGCACCCACGAGCGCTGAGCGCCCCATTACCGCCACTTGTTTTCCCTTAAGAGGAATGCGGTAGTGACGCAAAAGCTCCAAAATCCCGCGCGCGGTTGCTGGCACAAACCCACCCAAACCCTCGCGACGGCGTGTGATTGAAATTGCCGAGAGGCCGTCGACATCTTTTTCGGGCGCAATAGCGTTGATAATTCGTCCTCGATCGAGCGTCTGTGGAAGTGGAAGCTGTACGATAACTCCATGAATCCGCGCATCAGCGTTGAGCTCGGTAACCTTGGCAAGTACCACGGACTCTTCTACATCTGCCGGAAACTCAAAAACGCTTACATGTGCGCCGATCTCCTCTCCAAAGCGAACCTTCTGGCGAATATATGCCGCAGACGCCGTATCCTCCCCTATTCGAATAATAGCCAAGTGTGGACGCGCCGAAAGCATACCGATGGCGGTACGGAGCGATGCTTTTCGAAAATCACGGGCTGGAGCGCCGGCAAGGAGTGTAGACATAGGTGCGAGTATAGTATACTGGTGAGATAAGACAATCGTTATGAGCTTAGAAGCATTTAAGATTGAGTCAGAAGTTCCAGAGCCAGAGCGTAGCGAGAACGCAGTGGAATCTTTTGATATGTACGATACCTACGATTTGATTGAGCGTTGGACAGGCGCGCTTTCTATGTACGATATGTACAAAGATAGTCTCGCTCAGGAAAAAACAGCTGATGGTGAGACTGAAAAACTTGCGACTCTCGAGAGAATTGGGGCAAACCTCAAAGCAATGCAAGAAGCGATCAAAGAGCGAAGTGACTGGAAGGAAGCGCTCGCCGGTCTTAAAGGCGACAGAGCCGAAGCTTTCGTCGATTACACCAACCGCGGTATGGGTGGCGATGTTGTCCAAGAAGGTTTTGATGCGGATATGAAACGATTTGAACTTCTCGAGGATCGCTTGGCAAAATAGTAGAAAACCCCTTCAAATGTCTCTGTTGAAGGGGTTTTTGTATCCTCAACCAGACCACAGAGAGCCATAGACCACAAGGCTCTTTTGTGCTATAATATAATAAGGTATGGACCCTGTATATTTACTGCCCGCATTTGCAGTTGGTCTGCTCATAGCTTGGGCTTTTCCCACCAGACAACACTCCAAGGTCATCTTGCTCACTTGGGGATCAGCAATTATTAGCTGTTTCTTCTGACAGATCCGCAAAAATCGCCGTATCCTTTGGTGCGGCGATTTTCTATTCTTGAATCTTTTTCTCCTTCCCCCTTTTTTCTTTCCCAAAAGCTAACAGCTCCCAGCTCTTCGCTCTCAGCTTATTCGTATCGCAATGCTTCCATCGGACTCTTCTTCGCCGCCTCACGAGCTGGGTAAATACCAAACACCAAACCGATCACCGCAGCCACGCCTACGCCAAGTATCGCTGCGCCAATCGGAAAACTATAGCTCCAATCAAGCTTGAGACCGTATGAAATTCCCATTGCTATCACAAACCCGAGAAACGCACCAAGTAGTACTCCCACTGCCCCACCAAAGCCAGTGAGCATCACCGCCTCAGCCAAAAATTGGCGAAGAATATCTTTCTCGGTCGCACCAAGTGCTTTGCGTAGACCAATCTCACGCGTACGCTCGGTCACTGACACAAGCATAATATTCATAATACCCACACCACCCACCAAGAGCGCGATAGACGCCACCGCGACAAGGAAGAAAGTAAACGCAGTGGTAATCGTACCAATACGTTCAGCCAAATCTTTTTGCGTACTGACGAAGAAATCATCTTTCTCTGGATCATCGATATTATGAAGCGAGCGGAGCGTCACCTCAACATCCTCGACCGTACGCTCCACCGTAGCGTCGCTTTCAGCGCGAATAAAGAATCGATGGAAATATTTAATACCAAAAATATACTGCTGTGCATTGGTATAAGGCACAAGCGCTGCTTCGTCGAAGTTTACAAATGAAGATGAACCCTGCTCATCGAGCACGCCGATTACTCTCAAATTTCGCCCTTTAATACGAATACGCTCACCGAGCGCTTCATTGTCACCAAAGAGTTCGTTTTTCACCTTAGAGCCAAGCACCACCACATCGGCGCGCGCCCGCACATCCTCTGCTCCAAAAAAGACGCCGTTGTCCACTGAAAAACCAAAAAGCTCAGGCATCAGTTCGTTACCAGCAAAAATCGTGAGTCGATAGGTTTCATTAAGATATGTTCCTGTGTCCCCGCCCATCAATATCGGCATTACGAGCTCCGCTGTCGGCACATTTGCTTTTGATTGCAGTGCCGTGAGATCGCGCTCCTTGAGCGAATCCGAGAACACCTGTGCGCTATCCGATGGTCCGCGTGGCTCACGCCCAGGGACGACCACCACCGTCTTTGAGCCCAACCCTTCGATTTGTCCGAGGATAAGCTCCTGCGCGCCCGCACCCAAAGACATCACGAGGATAATTGAAGTAATACCAATCACAATACCGAGGATGGTCAAAAACGAGCGCGTCTTGTGTGCCGAGAGTGCTTTGACCGCAGCTTTGAGTGTGTGCGTGTAGGTCATACTATTTAACAAATTCTTTTACCATACGGCGTTGCTTTACCTTTTCATCACTCTCGATCTTACCGTCGCGAATACGGATAATACGCTCCGCGTGTTCAGCGGTGTAGGTTTCGTGCGTAATCAAAATAATCGTATGCCCCATCTCTTGGTTGAGGCTTTGAATCGTATCCATCACCATCGCACCCGACTTTGAGTCGAGGTTGCCGGTCGGCTCGTCAGCAAATATTACCTCCGGTGACGTGACGAGCGCACGGGCAATAGCGGCGCGCTGCTTTTCACCACCAGAGAGCTGGCTTGGCTCGTGCATCAGGCGATGCGAGAGTCCTACCGACTCGAGTGCGCCCCGTGCACGACTCTCCCACTCACCTTCTGGGATATCTGAATATGCCAATGGCAACATTGTGTTTTCGAGCACTGTGGTACGAGCAAGGAGGTTAAATGACTGAAAAATAAATCCCATCGTCTTGTTGCGGATCTTCGCCTGCTCATCCGACGAAAGATGCGAAATATTTTTTCCTGAAAGTTTGTAGCTTCCTTTCGTTGAACTATCAAGAAGTCCGAGGATCTGCAGGAGGGTCGACTTGCCTGAGCCTGATGGTCCCATCACCGCCACAAACTCACCCTTTTTTATAGAAAAAGAAACACCATCAAGCGCACGAGTTTCTACACCTTCGTTGCTATACACCTTTTCAAGTCCATCGACTTCTATGATTGGATTACTCATCGATTTTTCTTTATATCGAGGATCTTACCGTCGCGCATTGTCACTACGCGGTCAGCAATCGCTGTGTATTCCATCTCATGCGTCACCATAATAATCGTCTGACCTTCTTTATGGAGCTCACGGAAAAGCGCAATTACTTTTTCAGAGCTTTCGGTATCGAGATTTGCAGTCGGTTCATCGGCAAAAAGAATCTTTGGCTCACTTGCAATCGCACGCGCTACTGACACACGTTGTTGCTCACCACCGGAAAGCTGGCTCGGGAGGTTTTTGAATTTGTCGCCAATACCGACGCGCGCGAGCGTCTCGCGAGCGCGCTTTTCAGCCTCGGCTTTGGTGGATCCCCGCATCATCAAGGGGAGCATAATATTTTCGCCCGCCGAAAGCTCCGGCACGAGTGCATAGTCTTGGAAGATATAGCCAAGCTCACGGAGTCGGAATGCAGTACGCTCGACCGAGCTGAGCTTTGCGGTATCAACCCCACCAATAATTACCGTACCAGAAGTTGGATGGTCTAAAAGTGAAAGCTGATACAAGAAAGTGGATTTACCAGCGCCAGATCGGCCGATTACAATCACAAACTCCCCCTCTTCAACGTCGAGCGATACGCTGTCGAGCACCGTCTGGTCTCGCAAGCCGTCGTGGAACTTTTTGGTTATTTTGTGTGCGCTTATCATAGATTTATCGGCCAAGAATGGCATCAAGTGTATTCTGCCTAATAATAATCTTTGCAGGAATATAGCCAGCTATCGCTGTTGCGACAAGGAGTATACCGATACGGAGTGATGTGCCCGCAAACGTGGCGACGAGGATGCCGTCACTAAAAGGAAAGTTGATCGGATGCGCATCAAAAAATGGTACAAGAAGGAAGTTGAGCACCGCCACGCCTGCAACTGACCCACATACCGCATAAAACATTGCCTACAAGACGTACGCAAACTCAATCGATGACGAGCGGATACCGATACCCTTTAAGATACCGATATATTTTCGGCGCGTAATTGCATTGACGAATACCACAATAAAAATAGTGATAGAGGCGACCGCGAGTCCCACTGAGCCGATCAAGTTACCCAAAAGTGCGAATGCGCTTTTAATATCTTTGAGAAACTTCGGCTCAGCCTCGGCCGCGGTCTGCACTTTTGCGAACTCCCCTGCTCCCGCTGCAAGGAGTGTTTGCTTGAGTGGCTCGACCGGTACGCCGCTTTTCAAACGAATCACAATTTCATCGGCATTGAAGTCAGTACGGCCAATGAGATTTCTGACCACACGATCGACCGCAAAAATACGTGAGTCTATCTCACCAACTTTTGATTTAAGAATACCCTTGATTGTCACCTCCTTTGAAAAGCCGCCGAGCTTGAGGCGTACGCGGTCACCGAGGCCGGCTTTTTTCAAATTACGAAAACCAGGCGAGTCGATAGGTGAATACGCAAAGAGTAGGTCGGAGCCAATCAATATTTTGTCTTCGTCTGAATCAGTGAGGTATTCCCCTTCAATTAGTTTTGTTGAGAGTTGTGTCACTGCATCCTCTTCGCTTGGGTTAATGCCTGCAACAAGTCCGCCGGTACTATCAAGGAGTTCTGAAAGGTCGGTGCGAGTGCGGTACCCAGCCTCAACACGACCACTCTCTATATAACGTGTGGAAACTGCTTCGACACCAGGGTAGCTCTCTGCAAGCGCTACCCACTCGCGTGTGCGCTCGACATAGGACCGCTCCGGCAAGTTTGAGATGATCAGGTCGCCTGAGTAATGCGCCTTGTTGGCAGCTGTGGAACCTTCGATCAGACCAACAAGAATACCGGAGACTACGACGAGGTTGAGGAAAGTGAGCATCATCACAAAAATGATGAGGCCTGTTGTCCATGGATTACTCCGACGAATCTGTCGGAGAGCCAAGAACCAGCCGGTCTCGAGCGCGCGGCGGTCCATAGGGTTATTTTTTTAGCCCAACGGAGACCTCCTCCCCTGCCATAAGACCAGAGACGATTTCAACAG
>JACCDR010110703.1_pt1 | contig 17478 bp, 16 predicted proteins | sample 7446431 | NCBI WGS metagenome assembly JACCDR01 (sample SAMN15323443, study PRJNA562643) | freshwater metagenome | isolation source: river surface water | place: USA:Blue River Watershed | collected 2017-08-17
CCCCGACCCTGACCCCTGCGCGTGTCTCTCTGACGACCACGAGTGCACGTGCTGGCACGGGCCCGCTTCCTGCCGCGCGGGCGTCCACAGGTGCATGTGCAGCCGTTACGGGCCCGCTTTCTGCCGCGCGGCGCCGAACAAACACTTCTGCACGTGCATGAAGTGGGAGAGTTCGATCGGCGGCGCTCCCGACCCCCCCGCCCCCGACCCTGACCCCTGCGCGTGTCTCTCTGACGACCACGAGTGCACGTGCCACCCGCGGCCCGAGACCTGCAGAGCGGGGGGGCGCGTCATGGATCACAGGTGCGTGTGTATGTGGTTTGGGCCCGCTTCCTGCCGCGCGGCGCCGACCGTCCACATGTGCATATGCGACGGGCGCCGCGCCTCCGACCCCCGCGGATGTCTCAGTGACAGCTTTCACTGGTGCACGTGCTACTTGCGGCCCGAGACCTGCAGAGTGGGCGGTGATATTAACTGGGACCACATGTGCGTATGCGACCGCGGTGATCCCAGGTCCTGCCGCAGCAGATGTGCGCGTGCCGAGGAAGGTGGGGGCCCGAGCTCTGCCTGTCTGCACAAAAATGCATGTGCCCCGGCGAACACTGGCGGACGCGCAGGCTCGCGCACGGCGACGAGCGAGCGGGCCGATGCTCAAGGTGACGTAGGCTGAAGGCGGGGCCGCCCGGCAAAGGGCGCGCATTTGATCCCGGGAGCGGGAGGCGCACCGCCGCCGTCCCCCGATGGGCGCCAACCGCTCGAGCTGCGTGTGCCCGGACGGGCCGGGCCGCGGCGAATGCGCCGCAGCCTTGCACGCGTGCATCTGTTTCCGCCAGGGGCCCGCGCGCTGCCGCGCGGCCACGCACGGGTGCTCGTGCCCCTCCTTCGGGGGCGTGACCTGCCGGATGGCCGGCAGGGCCGCGCACCTGCACTGCACGTGCAAGCACGCCCCCGACCGGTGCCGCGGAGAGTGGCACCGGTGCGTGTGCCGCTCCGCCGCAGAGAGCTGCCGCGCGAAGGAGCACTTGTGCGTGTGCCCGGTGCGCTCCACCGCAGAGAGCTGCCGCGCGAAGGCGCACAAGTGCGTGTGCCTCTTGTGGGGGCCCGGGCTCTGCCGGAGAGGCGGGCCCGCGGGCGGCCACAAGTGCGTGTGCGATCTCGGGCGCTGGCGGACGTGCAGGCTCTGGGGCGCGCACGGCGACGAGCGGGTCGAGGCCAGGGCGATCAGGGCCCTCGTCGTCGCCAACTACGGCGCGGCGGAAACGGCGCCGGGCGCCGACGATGTGCTGAGGGGCTTCGCCGCCCTCCCTTACCAGCTGAAGCTCGCGGTGCTCGAGACGCCGTGGATGGCCCCCGCGGACTAAAAGACACCGCAAAAGGGCCTTTTTACCCTTATTATGGGCAGCGCATCCCCCATTTTTGAATCAGCGCGCGGCCACAGCACCGACCGACCATGAGTCATGTCGATACCTCCGGCGCGTGCGCCGCGGCCAAGCATAACTGCATATGCTGGCGGAGCCCATCCGGATGCGCCGCGACGGCGCACATGTGCATGTGCATGCTCAACAGCTATTTGACCTCGTCGTGCACCTCGTCGTGCGCCGCGGCCAAGCATGACTGCATATGCTGGCGGAGCCCATCCAAGTGCGCCGCGACGGCGCACTTCTGCGTGTGCCGTCGTCTGTCCCACCTCGACGGCCCGAAGATATGCCACGGCACCGAGCACTACTGCGTCTGCCCATCTAAGTGCGCCGCGACGGCACACGACTGCATCTGCGAGAAGGCGCTCGCCGACACCAAGGCCTGCCTGGGCGATGAGCACGAGTGTGTCTGCGCGGAGAGGGGCACCGAGCTCTGCCGGAGGGGCGGCCCCGCGAGGGAGCACATGTGCGTGTGCAAGTGCGATTTCGGCCGCTGGCGGACGTGCAGGCGCTGGGGCGCGCACGGCGACGGCGACGGGCTGGTCGAAGCCGGGGCGATCAGGGCCCTCGTCGTCGTCAACTACGGCGCGGCGAGAACAGCGCCGGGCGCCGACGACGTGCTAAGGGGCTTCGCCGCCCTCCCTTACCAGTTGAAGCTCGAGGTGCTCGAGGCGCCGTGGAATTTGTTGGTAGCCGCGGACTAAAAGGCGCCGCAAATGGGCATTTTTACCCTTATTATATGGGCAGCGCATCCCCCATATTTAAATCAGCGCGCGGCCACAGCACCGACCGACCGACCATGGATCGCCATCTCGTCGATGCCTCCGACGCGTGCGGGAGCCCATCCAGATGCGCCGCGGCCAAGCGTAATTACTGCATATGCTGGCGGAGCCCATCCGGATGCGCCGCGACGGCGCACGAATGCGTGTGCCATCGTCTGTCCCACCTCGACGGCCCGAAGATGTGCCACGGCGCCGAGCACGACTGCGTCTGCCCATCTAAGTGCGCCGCGACGGCGCACGAATGCGTGTGCCGTCGTCTGTCCCACCTCGACGGCCCGAAGATGTGCCACGGCGCCGAGCACTACTGCGTCTGCCCATCTAAGTGCGCCGCGACGGCACACGACTGCATCTGCGATGAGGCGCTCGCCGACACCAAGGCCTGCCCGAGCGATGAGCACGTGTGTGTCTGCGCGGAGGGGGGCACCGAGCTCTGCCGGAGGGGCGGCCCCGCGAGGGAGCACGAGTGCGTGTGCGATCTCGGCCGCTGGCGGACGTGCAGGCGCTGGGGCGCGCACGGCGACGGCGACGGGCTGGTCGAAGCCGGGGCGATCAGGGCCCTCGTCGTCGTCAACTACGGCGCGGCGGAAACAGCGCCGGGCGCCGACGACGTGCTGAGAGGCTTCGCCGCCCTCCCTTACCAGCTGAAGCTCGAGGTGCTCGAGGCGCCGAGGATCTTGTTGGTAGCCGCGGACTAAAAGGCGCCGCAGATGGGACATTTTTGCCCTTGGGCGGCGCATCTCCGCCATTTTTGAATCAGCGCAGTCGGCATACCCATGACTCTCGCAAGTGCTCATCTGTGCATGTGCTGGGACAGAGTCCGCGGCGAGCCGGGCACGTGCGCCGCGGACACTCATCTCTGCGTGTGCTGGAAAACCCCAACCGGGTGCGCCGCAACGGCACACTTCTGCGTGTGCTGGGGCGTAGCCCGCGGCGATTTGACCGCGTGCTTGTCGGACAAGCACCACTGCATCTGCGGAATGACCTCGTCCAGGTGTGATGCGACGGCACACATCTGCGCGTGCTGGGGCGTGGTCCGCGGCGATTCGACCGCGTGCTTGTCCGCGGACAAACATTTCTGCGTGTGCTGGCAGAGCCCATCCAAGTGCGCCGCGATGTCACACGACTGCGTCTGCGGGGACGTGGTCCGCGGCAAACTGCCCACGTGCGGCGCGGTTGAGCACCGCTGCGTGTGCTGGCGGAGCCCATCCAAGTGCGCCGCGACGGCACACGACTGCGTCTGCAGGGAAGTGGTCCGCGGCAAACTGCCCGCATGCGGCGCGGTTAAGCACTGCTGCGTGTGCTTGGACACGGTCCCGGGACAGGCGACGGCTTCGGATGTGGCGACGGTGCCGGCATCATGCGCCGCGGACGAGCACGACTGCATGTGCCCTCGCGCGTGCTTCGCAGATAAGCATGACTGAGCGCGCGGCTCTTCTTTTTATCGTCACACCTCCGGCGCAGCGGCAACAGAGCATGCTGTGGGGTTACACGCCTCCCTCCCTCAGCACGCAGATGACGCCCCCGCAATAGGCCCATTTCGCCCTCCTTGGCGCGTCCCCGCCAGGTTTGAACCTGCGCGGCCGGCAGTGTATCTATACTATGAGCACCACTACCACTGGCGCGTGCGTCGTGACGGCTAAGAAGAGGATCTGCGTGTGCAGGTACAGGCGCGCCATAGAGCCCGCGTGCGCCGCGACGGAACACGAATGCGTGTGCTGGGCGAACTCCTCCGTGTGCGTCGCGTCGGCACACAAGTGCGTGTGTAGGGACGTGGTCCGCGGCAAATTGCCCGCGTGCATCGCAGGCAAGCACGGCTGTATATGCGAGCAGAGCCCCGAGCGGTGCGTCGCAACGGCACAACACTACTGCGTGTGCCGGAGCGGCGGAGTACTGCCCACGTGCGCCGCGGACAAGCACGGCTGCGTGTGCTGGTGCCCATCCGGGTGCACCGCGACGAAGCACAACTGCGTGTGTCGGGACGTGGTCGACGGCAAAGCGCCCGCGTGCTTGTCCGCGGACGGACACGACTGCATCTGCGGAAAGAGCCCGTCCGGGTGCGCCGCGACCAATCACGTCTGCAGGTGCTGGAGCGTGATCCGCGGCTACGCGACCGCGCCGTGCATCGCGACGACTCACTACTGTGAGTGCTGGAGGATCGCCGCGGACTGCGGCGATTTGGCCGCATGCGCCGCGACGGCACACGAGTGCATGTGCGGGAAGAGCCCGTCCTCTGGGTGCGTCGCGACGGCACACAATTGCGTGTGTAGGCACGTGGTCGACGGCAAAGCGCCCACGTGCTTGTCCGCGGACAAGCACGACTGCATCTGCGGGAAGAGCCCATCCTCCAGGTGCTTGGCCGCGACGGTACACAGATGTGTGTGCGGGGACGTGGTCCGCGGCAAGGTGCTGACCGCATGCGCCGCGTCGTCGCACATGTGCGTGTGTTTGGGCTTGCTTGATCTCGCGACGGCTTCGGATGCGGCGGCGGCGCCGAGGATGGCGTCGACCGCGTGCAACGCAAATAAGCACAGTGTGTTTCGGCTCGGCCCCGAGACAGGCGGCGCCGAGGATGGCGCCGACCGCGCGCATCGCTAAGCACGAGCGCCCTTACGTGTGCCGCGGGCAGGCGCGACCGCGCGCGCCGTGTGTGCGCAGGCACGCCGACGAGCGCGGCTCTTTTCTTTTTATCGTTGCACCTCCGGTATCGCACCTCTGGTGCGACGGCACGCTGAGGGGTTACACGCCACCCTCCTCCCTTACCTGCTCGCGGAGCTCGGGCGTCGAGAGGAAGGCAGACGGAAAAGGGCGCCCCCCGCATACATGCGCGACCCGCCGCATTTAGACCGACGCGCGCGGCCAGCACCGACCGAAATGCAAAATAGTCTCGATACCTCCGGCGCGCGCGCCGCGATGGCGCAGAAGTGCGTGTGCTGGTGGAAGAGCCCATCCGAGTGCGCCGCAGCGGCTCACTACTGCGTGTGCTGGGCCGCGTTCCGCGGTGCTCTGACCACGTGCGCCGCGGACAAGCACGACTGTGTATGCAGGAGGAGGAGCCCATCCGAGTGCGTCGCGACGACCCACCACTGCGTGTGCTGGTTCGTGGTCCGCGGCAAACTGCCCGCATGCGCCGCGACGACACACGAGTGCGTGTGCTTGTACATGTACCGCGGCGATTCGACCACGTGCGCCGCAGACAAGCATGAATGCGCGTGCGGGAGGAGCCCATCCGAGTGCGCCGCGACGGCGCACAGATGCGTGTGCTGGGGCGTGGTCCGCGGCGAAGTGCCCACGTGCATCGCGCCGGCACACATGTGCGTGTGTGCGAATAGTCCATCCAAGTGCGCCGCGACGACACACAAGTGCGTGTGCGAGGACCACGGTTCGACCACGTGTTTGTCCGCAGGCAAGCATGAATGCGTGTGCTGGGACATGGTCCGTGGCGAAGCGACCACGTGCGCCGCGACGGCACATATGTGCGTGTGTGCAACTAGCCCATCCAAGTGCGCTGCAGACAAGCATGAATGCGCTGCAGACAAGCAAGAATGCGCTACAGACAAGCAAGAATGCGCTGCAGACAAGCAAGAATGCGCTGCAGACAAGCATGGATGCGCGTGCGGGAATAGCCCATCATCCAAGTGCGCCGCGACGGTGCACAGATGTGTGTGTGGGGACGCGGTCTGCGGCGATTTGACCGCGTGCGTCGCGACGGCACACGTGTGCGTGTGTGCAACTAGCGCGTCCAAGTGCGCCGCGACGACACACAAGTGCGTGTGCTGGGGCGTGGCCCGCTGTGCTTTGACCGCGTGCGCCGCGGACAATCACGGCTGCGTATGCAGGAGAAACCCTTCCAAGTGTGTCGCGATGGCACACGAGTGCGTGTGCCGGAGCTCAGTCAGCGACAAACCGCCCTCGTGCATCGCAGACAAGCACGAATGCGCGTGCGCGAAGAACCTATCCTATGGGTGCTTGGCCACGACGGCGCACCTGTGTATATGCGGCTCTTTAGCCAATTATTTTAAGAAGCCGTGCATCGCAGACAAGCATAATTGCGCGTGTTGGGAGAGCCGATCCTGCGCCGCGACGGCGCACAAATGCACGTGCTGGCTGGTGGTGGTTCACAACGTTCCGATCACGTGCTTGTCCGCGGACGACAAGCACGCCTGCATCTGCCAGCATAGCTCATCCAAGTGCGCCGCGGTCAAGCATGTCTGCGTGTGCTGGTGGGTCTTGATCCGCGGCGGTCTGACCACGTGCTTGTCCGCGGACAAACACAAGTGCGTCTGCTCGAAGAACCCATCCGGGTGCGCCGCGACAGCGCACTTGTGCATCTGCTGGCAGAGCTCATTCAAGTGCACTGTGTCGACACACGACTGCGCGTGCTGGTACGTGGCCAACGGCGAAGCGCCCGCGTGCTTGTCCGTGGACAAGCACATCTGCGTGTGCTTGTACGTGCTCCGCGGCGAAGCGCCCGCATGCTTGTCCGCGGACAAACACGAGTGCGTCTGCTGCGAGAACCCACTCAAGTGCACCTCGACCAAGCACAACTGCGCCTGCTGCGATAAGAGCCCTTCCGAGTGCATCGCGGACATTCACGAGTGCCCGAGGATAAGTTCTGTCGATATGTTCGCCGAGCGCGTCTGCACGTGCTGGGACGACGAGGTCCGCGGCACACTGCCCGCGTGCGACGCCCCGGCGCGCCGGTGCAGATGCTGGCTCACCGCCGACTCAGCGGCGGTCTGCCCAGGGACGTCACATGTGTGCGTGTGCCGCGACTGGGGGCCCGAGCTCTGCCGCCGGGGCGGCCCCGCGAGCCGCCACGTGGGCGCGCGGTCGTAGAGCCTGTCATGAGCCTTTTTTCCCGCCCGGGCATTTACGCAAAATCGGGCGAACCCGCGGGCAACGTATTTGAAGCAAGCCCTGAAGGGCACCCTTCCTCTGATGTCGTCGGAGTGTACTTGCTCCGGCGCAGGGCCGCGCACCTGCGTTTGCGCGGGCCACGGCGGACCCTCAAACTGCGCCGCGCCCTCGCATCGCTGTACGTGCCGCGACAGCCAAGAGCGTTGTCGCGGAAGCACGCACGAATGCGTGTGCATATTCACCGTCGACGGCTCCAGAGCATGCCGCGGGGTCGTGCACGTGTGCAGCTGCGGGGTCGACGCCCTCGGCGACTGCGAGGCCAAGGTCCACGAGTGCGTCTGCGTCACGCTCGCCCCTTGCCTCGGAGCGAAACACGTGTGCGTGTGCAGGATGCGGGGCTCCGAGACGGGCCGAGGGGAAGCGCACGCGTGTGCTTGTGGCAGGGCGCCGGGGCATGCCGAGGGGAAGAAGCGCACGAATGCGTGTGCTATAGGGGCGACCCCAAGGGGTGCCGAGGGGAAGAAGCGCACGAATGCGTGTGCTATAAGGGCGCCCCCCGCATCGTCGAGTAGGCACGCGGCCCGCCGAATTTGAACTGGCGTATACACCACCGACCAACCATGACGCACCAGCCCGATGGTACCGTCGACACGCACAACACGTGCGTGTGCTCTACTCTGCCGACGCATTGCCGCGGAAGCACGCACGAGTGCGTGTGCTCTACTCCTGCCGGCCCTGAGCATTGCCGCGGAAGCAAGCACGTATGCTGGTGCCCACACCTCGAGGACGGATCCAGAAGATGTCGTGGGGCCGTGCACGAATGCATCTGCGGGACCGACGTCGGACTCAACTGCGGGGCCGAGGACCACATGTGCATCTGCATTGTCGCGGCCGAAGAATGCATAGGGTCTGCGCACGTATGCTGCTGCTTGGTGTGTAGCTACTGCCGCAGCGACCACCACCAGTGCATATGCGACGTCGGCGACAGCGGCCCCGATCGCTGCCGAGGAACGGATCACCCTTGCATGTGCGCCACCCTTCAAGGTAGTAGGAAAAACTGCCTCGCGGAAAAAGACGCGCACGAATGCACGTGCAACATGTTCAGGTTCTTCCACAGCTCCGATAATTGCCGCGGGGCCGGACCGCACGTGTGCAGCTGCTCCCTATGCGGCCCTGATCGATGCCGCGGGACCGAACAGCACTGGTGTGTATGCCGCGACAAGTACAATAAATGCCTCGCGGCGGAGGGCACGCACGACTGCTCGTGCTTGACCCGCGAACCCGGGAAGTGCCTGAGCGACGACAGACACCAATGCGTGTGCGCGCACGGCGAACCGTATGAGGCCTCGCCCCCCACTTGGCGATCATGCAGGCGCTGGGGCGAGCACGACGACCCGCGCGTCGAGGCCAGGGGCGTCAGGGCCCTGGTCGTCGCCAGCCACGGCTCGGCGCCGAACGCGGAGATCAGTAGCCCGGTCCTCAGAGGTTTCGCCGACCTCCCTTATCAACTCAGGCTGCACGTGGTCGAGATTGCGTGGACGGTGGCTGCCGCGGGCTTCTGAGGCGCGGCAGAGGCAGAGAAAAAGTCGGACATATTTTTTGATAGGGCCGGAACCAAGACAATACAGGGCCGGGACCGGAACAGGGCCGAATACGATGGAGATATGCCGCTGCGTGTCTTCCGGGCCTAGGCAATGCGAAAGTTCCTCCGCGCATGAATGCTGCTGCTTGTCTTTCGGGCCCAAGCGGTGCGATGGGTCCGCGCACGAATGCTGCTGCAAGTCCGAAGGACATTGGCGGTGCAGAGGATCCGCGCACGAATGCCTGTGCCTGACGCGCGGGCCGATGGTTTGCGACAGCGATGTCCATCCGTGCTTGTGCGACGAATACGGCTCCGCGCACTGCCGCGGGACCGGACAGCACTGGTGTGTATGCCGCTACAAGTACAATATTAAATGCCTCGCGGCGGAGGGCATGCACGACTGCTCGTGCTTGACCCGCGAACCCGGGAAGTGCCTGAGCGACGGCAGACATCAATGCGTGTGCGCGCACGGCGAACCCGGGAAGTGCCTGAGCGACGGCAGACATCAATGCGTGTGCGCGCACGGCGAACCGTATGAGGCCTCGCCCCCCACCTGGCGATCATGCAGGCTCTGGGGCGGACACGACGACAGGCTCGTCGAGGCCAGGGGCGTCAGGGCCCTGGTCGTCGCCAGCCACGGCTCGGCGCCGAACGCGGAGATCAGTAGCCCGATCCTCAGAGGTTTCGCCGGCCTTCCTTATCAACTCAGGCTGTGCGTGGCCGAGATAGCGTGGGTGATGGCCGCGGCGGACGAGTGATAGGCCGAGACTTTTTCGCCGGCCCGGCCAAAACTGATTTCGGGCCGAAACCGGCACCCACCTGATGGCGGACAGGTGCATCTGCATTGACGCGGCCGAAGAATGCATAGGGTCTGCGCACGTATGCTGCTGCACAGTGAATGACTACTGCCGCAGCGACCGCCACCAGTGCATATGCGACGACGGCCCCAAGTATTACTGCCGAGGAACGAATCACCCTTGTGTGTGTGTCACTCTTCAAGGCAGGAGGGGCTGCCTCGCGGAAAAAGACGCGCACGACTGCACGTGCGTGTTCCTCGACAGCCCCGATAAGTGCCGCGGGGCCGGAGCACACGCGTGCCGCTGCTTCCAAGGCGACCCTGATCGATGCCGCGGGACCGGACATCACTGGTGCACGTGCGGTAGCACAAAGAGCCCCCGCAAGTGCAAGTCCGAGTCTCACGAATGCGTGTGTGCCAGGACCGGCGGCAAATGCAAGTCCAAGAAGCACGCATGCATATGCTCCGGCCATTTCGAAAAATGCAAGGCCGAGGCGCATGGGTGCTCGTGCCACCGCGTAGCCAGCGCCCGAATGCGCGGCTACGGCTGCCGCGGGACCGCGCATTACTGCGTCTGCATGAAGGCGCTCGCTGACACCAAAGCCTGCCTGGGCGATGGGCACGTGTGTGTCTGCGCAGAGGGGGGCGCCGAGCTCTGCCGGAGGGGCGGCCCCGCGAGGGGGCACGAGTGCACTTGCGCCTCCGGCCGCTGGCAAGCTTGCAGGCGCTGGGGCGCACACGACGACCCGCGCGTCGAGGCCAGGGGCGTCAGGGCCCTGGTCGTCGCCGGCTACCGCGGCTCGACGCCGGCCGCAGAGAGCGGCGGTCCGGCCCTCAGCGGCGTCGTCGGCCTCTCTTACCGGCTCGGGCTGTACGTGGCCAGGGGCGTCAGGGCCCTGGCCGTCGCCAGCCTCGGCTTGACAGCAGAGGGCGGCCGTCCGGTCCTCAGCGGCTTCGCCGACCTCCCATACCAACTCAGGCTTTACGTGGCCGAGATTGCGTGGACGGTGGCCGCCGCGGAGGCAGGCCGGCGAGGTAGAGAAAATGTGCGCCAGTCGGAGGAGCCATGAGTGGCAGCCTTTTTGCCTGCTCGGGCGACACGCGGCCGTAATTGCGAGGGTCGCTGGCCGCCGCGGGCCCCGCAGGCGAAAAAGGGCGCCCCCCGCATCGCCGAGTAGGCACGCGGCCCGCCGAATTTGAACCGGCGCGGTATATGCACCACCGACCAACCATGTCGCGCCGGCCCGATGGTACCGCTGACACGCACAACAAGTGCGTGTGCTCTTCTCTGCCGACGCATTGCCGCGGAAGCACGCACGCGTGCGTGTGCACTCCTGCCGGCCCTGAGCATTGCCGCGGAAGCACGCACTCGTGCGTATGCCCTACTCCTGCCGGCCCTGAGCATTGCCGCGGAAGCAAGCACGTATGCTGGTGCCTATACCTCGTCGACGGCTCCAGAAGATGCCGCGGGGCCGTGCACGAATGCATCTGCGGGACCGACGTCGGACTCTACTGCGGGGCCGAGGACCACGTGTGCGTCTGCTGCTACAAGCCCGAGGCCAACGAGTGCGCCTGCGACTACTACGCGGTCGCCGAGGCCGCCGGCATTCCGCCTCAACCTCACGACTGCGTGTGGGCGAAGCGGGGCGCCGAGCTCTGCCGGTATGCCGCCCCCGCGAGGTTTCACAAGTGCACTTGCGCCCCCGACCACTGGCGATCATGCAGGCGCTGGGGCGGACACGACGACCCGCTCGTCGAGGCCAGGGGCGTCAGGGCCCTGGTCGTCGCCAGCCACGGCTCGGCGCCGAACGCGGAGATCAGTAGCCCGATCCTCAGAGGCTTCGCCGGCCTCCCTCATCAACTCAGGCTGTACGTGGCCGAGATACCGTGGGCGATGGCCGCCGCGGGCTTCTGAGGCGCGGCCGGCAGGCCGCAGCGGTGGGACGCCGCCCCGGCCATTTTTCCTGCCGGCCCTGGGGGCAAAACTGATACCAGGCCGAAGACTCCACCTGATGAGCGCCTGCCCCGAAGAGCGCGAAATGACCGCGCGCGCATGCCGATGCGCGGCGAGCTGGTGCGGGTGGCTCCGTTGCAGCGGCGACAAGCACCTGTGTGTATGCGTCGACGGCGGACCCGTATACGGCTGCCAAGGAACGGACCACGCCTGGGTGCGGCGAGAAAGATGCCGCGCGGGCAAATGCACGCACGGCGACGGCTGCGCGTGCGCGTGCACACCCCGCGGCGGCCCCGATAAATGCCGCGAGACCGAAAAGCACGAGTGCGTGTGCGGCGGGCTCCTCGGCAATTGCAAATCCGAGACGCACAGATGCGTGTGTGTCTGGCTCCCCGGCAAATGCAAGGCCGGGGCGCACGCGTGCCTGTGCGGCGGGCACCCCGACAAATGCATCTCCGAGATGCACGTGTGCGCGTGCTACTTCTACGGCGCCGGCGACGACCGCTGCCGCGGGGCCACGCATGAGTCCGCATATCCGCCGGCGCCGGGGGGGCTCTGCGCGGAGCGAGGCGTCTAGCTCAGCCGGAGGAGGAGCCATGAGTATATAGCAGCCTTTTTACCTCAACTCAGGCTGTGCGTGGCCGAGATAGCGTGGGTGATGGCCGCGGCGGACGCCAAAAACGACGAGTAGCCCGTCAAGGCCGCCGAGTCCGGCGGCCAACGTAACTCTGCGGGCCCTGCTGCGCTTTTTGAAGCCGCGCGCCCTTCTCCTATATATGAGCGAACCTTACGACGGCTATTACTGCCAATGCTGGAGGGCCAGCGACGTGGCAACATGCTCCGCGCCGACGCACCGCTGCACGTGCAACCTCGTCTCCGACGAGTGTTGTCGGGGGGCTGCGTGCGAATGCGTTCCCGAGTGCAGAGGGTATTATATTCTTGGTCATAGCGGGGTCCCCCTGTGCCTCCGCATCACATGCTGCTCCTACGGGCTCCATTATTGCTGCCTGGTGTCCGAGGAGCGCCGGCGCGAGTGCCTTGCGTCCCACTACGACGGCCCGAAGATGTGTCGCAGCACCTCCGAGCACAACTGTTCATGTCTGATCCACGGCTTCGAGAAGAGGTGCCGCAGCACCTACTATCACGACTGCTCATGTGAGGCGAACGGCTCCTCGAGGTGCCGAGGCACTGCGAAGCACTCCTGTTGTTGCGAGATTCCCAACGAAGACGTAGTATGTCTCGGCGCATTTGGGCATAACTGCGTGTGCGCGAAGAAGGGGCTTATGGCCTGCCGAACAGCAGAAAAATGGCACGACTGCGCGTGCTTGGAGAGAAAGCCTGAGCTCTGTCGAGCCCGTTCGTGGCACCGCTGCAATTGCCTGAAGTTGGGCCCCGGGCCCTGTCGGGGGAAGCCTGGCTACCATGACTGCACTTGCGTTAAGTTCGGCTGGCGATCTTGTAGGGGCAAGCACCCCGGCACGGTCGAGGCCAGGAGAGTCAGGGCTCTGGTCGTCGCCAGCCACGGCTCGGCGCCGAACGCGGAGATCAGTAGCCCGATCCTCAGAGGTTTCGCCGGCCTCCCTCACCAACTCAGGCTGTGCGTAGCCGAGATAGCATGGGTGTTAGCCGCGGCGGACGCCAAAAACGACAAGTAGCCCGTCAAGGCCGCCGAGTCCGGCGGCCAACGTAACTCTGCGGGTCCTGCTGCGCTTTTTGAAGCCGCGCGCCCCTCGCCATCCGCCTCATATGAGCGAGCCTCTCAGCGATGACAGCTGCCAGTGCTACCTGGCCTGCAACGTATCATCGTGCTCCGCGTCGGCGCACCGATGCTCGTGCGACCTCGCCTCCGACGAATGTTGTCGGAGGGCTAGGTGCGAATGTCTTCCCGAATGCGGAGGGTTACGGTTGCTTGGCCGCGGGGTCCCCCAGTGCCGCCGCTACACATGCGGCTCCTACGGGCTCCATCCATGCTGCGAGTCCGAGGAGCGCCGGCACGCGTGCCTTTCGTCCCACCACAACGGCCCGAAGATGTGTCGCAGCACCTCCGAACACGACTGCTCATGTCCGACAAACGGCCCGGAGATGTGTCGCAGCTCCTCCGGGCACGACTGCTCATGTTTGGTTGTCGGCTTCAAGTGGAGGTGTCGCAGCGCCTCCAAGCACGTCTGCTCATGTTTGGCGAACGGCCCCGAGCGGTGCCGCAGCACCTCCGGGCACGTCTGCTCATGTTCATGTTTGGTGGCGAACGGCCCCGAGAGGTGCCGAGCAGAAGAATGGCACCTCTGCGCGTGCTTGGAGAGAAAGCCTGAGCTCTGTCGAGCTCGTTCGTGGCACCACTGCAGTTGCCTGAAGTTGGGCCCCGGGCCCTGTCGGGTAGAGCCCGGCCACCATGACTGCGCCTGCGTCGAATTCGGCTGGCGGTCTTGTAGGGGCAAGCACCCCGGCACGGCCGAGGCCAGGAGAGTCAGGGCTCTGGTCGTCTCCAGCTACGGCTCGACGCCGAACGCGGAAATCGGCGGTCTGGCCCTCAGAGGTTTCGCCGGCCTCCCTCACCAACTCAGGCTGTACGTAGCCGAGATAGCATGGGTGTTAGCCGCGGCAGGCATCGAAGACGCGGCTGCATAAAGCAGCAGGAACGCCGCCCGGCCGACGTCAGCGGGCCCTGCTGCTTTTTGAAGCCGCGCCGTCGACCGCACCGCCACCCTCCGCGCTGCGAGCCCCCGGCTAACGGCGATGATCGATCGCTGCCGATGCGACCAGGTCCGCATCGCGTGGGCATGCGATGCGCCAGTGCACGAATGCTCGTGCGCCTTGTTCCCCATCGGAGGATGCCGCAAGCAAGGCGGGGGGCATAAATGCGTCTGCTCCAGATACGGCCCCTCCGTTCGTTGCCTCGGCGAAAATCACGTCTGCTCTTGCCTCGGGGGGCCCAAGCCCTGCCTCGCAAGAGAACGCCACCGTTGCTCTTGCGTCCCGTATGGCTGGCGTTCCTGTAGGGCCTGGGGCTCGCACGACGACGGGCGGGCCAAGGCCAGGGACGTCAGGGCTCTGGTCGTCACCAGTTACGGCTCGGCGCCGAGCGCGAAGACCATTGACAGTCCAGTCCTCAGAGGTTTCGCCGGCCTCCCTCACCAACTCAAGTTGTGCGTGGCTGAGATAGCGTGGGTGGTGATGGCCGCGGCAGACGACGGCGCCGAAAACGACTAGGCGCCGCCCGCGGGCCCTGGTCGTCGCCATACGGCTCGGCGCCGCCCGCAGAGAAGAAGCAGACCGGCCCAGAGGCTCTGCCCCTCACACCAGCTCTCAGACCGCGCGTCGTCGCGGCGGCGCCGGTGCCTTCGCCTTCCGTCGAAAACATTGGAAGGCGGCGGGGGCTGAACTTTTCGCTCGACGAAAAGGTCATATGTTTCGAGGGTCGGCCATTTATAGCTAAAAAAAGGCATCCGCACAGATGGGCACAATTGAAACCCGCACCGCACCGTAACCCCTCCACTATGAGCGACGAGCTGGAGAAACCGCGCTCCGAGCTGGACGACTGTGTCTGCGCGTACCTACACGTCTCTGTCTTCCGCGGATGCAAGGCTAAAATCCACAGATGCGGGTGCGTACAGTCCTGGGGCCCTGAGCAATGTCGCGCGACTGAGCACGACCGCCGCCTCCCGCGGTTTGAAACGGACCGGCCCCAGGGGACCTGGAACAGAAAAAGAACGACTATAATAACGTCGGCCGCCGACGCGTTGGATAAGATGATCAGAGACTCCTTTGACGAGCTTTGTAACTGCGAATACTACATCATGCACCAGAGTGTTGTGAGGGGCACATGCAGATCACAGTCCGGGCAGCACAATTGTGAGTGCCATCTTCGCGCCTCTTGTGGATTTGTTGGACCTGAATGCAAGGCTAGCAATCACGTATGCGGGTGCGGAAGTTTCTGCGTTCCCGAGAAGTGCATATCCGAGTTTCACAATTGCTGTTGCAGGTGCAGACGTTTCGCCCCCGAGAAGTGCCGCGCATTATCTGAGTACCACCTTTGCTCTTGCGACCCGTATGGCTGGCGTTCCTGCAAGGCCATAGGTAAGCACAAAGACGGGCGGGCCACGGCCAGGGACGTCAGGGCTCTGGTCGTCGCCAGCTACGGCTCAGCGCCGAACGCGAAGACCATCAGCAGTCCAGTCCTCGGAGGTTTTGCCAGCCTCCCTCACCAACTCAAGCTGTGCGTAGCCGAGATAGCATGGATGTTAGCCGCGGCAGGCATCGAAGACGCGGCTGCATAAAGCAGCAGGAACGCCGCCCGCGGGCCCTGTGATTTTTGAAGCCGCTTTTGAAGCCGCATCCCGCACCGCAACCCTCACCGCTATGAGCCATAGCGCCCGCTGCCAATGCGTCCGGGCCTGCTGCATGACATCGTGCCCCGCAACGGAGCACGATTGCACTTGCAACTGCGTCTCCACCGGATATTGCTGGGAGACCTTCTGCGGGTGCACGACCGTGTGCGATTGCAGACGTAGTTACGGGGTTCCCGTGTGCAACGCGTTCGTTCCCGGGAGCTACAACTACTGCCGGGCGACCGCCGAGGATCGCCGGCGCGCGTGCCTTATGTCCCGCCACGACGGCCCGAAGATGTGCCGCGGCGCCGAGCACGTCTGCGTATGCTTGGTTAGAGGTTCCAAGAGCTGCCGAGGCACTGCGAAGCACAAGTGCTCTTGTCGGCACCCCGAAATAGAAAACGAATGCCTCAGCGCAGAACACGACTGCGCATGCGAAGAAAAAGGCCCCGCGTTCTGTCTAGTAGATTATGGGGACCACCACTGTGTGTGCTTAAAGAGGGAGCCCGAGCTCTGCCAGATAGGTTGGGCTTGGCACCAGTGTATCTGCTTGGAGAAGGGGCCCAGTCTCTGCCGGTCAGAGCGCCATTCCTGCGCTTGCCGTAAATTCAGCTGGCGAGCATGCAGGCTCTGGGGCATGCACGACGACGACAGGCTGGCTGAGGCCAGGGGCGTCAGGGCCCTGGTCGTCGCCAGCTATGGCTCGGCGCCGAACGCAGAGATCATCAGCAACAGCGACGACAATCCTGTCCTCAGCGGTTTCGCCGACCTCCCTCACCAACTTAAGCTGTACGTGGCCGAGATACCATGGGTGATGGCCGCGGCAGGCACCAAAGACGACGACTACTACTAGGCGCTGCCCGTGGGCCCTGTATTTTGAAGCCGCATACCCGCACCGCGACCCTCACCGCTATGAGCGATAGTGCCGACCGCTGTCAATGCGACCGGGCCAGCAGCGTGGCATCGTGCTCCGCAACGGAGCACATGTGCTCGTGCAGCCTCGTCTCCGCCGGATGCTGCCGGGAGACCATATGGTGCGGATGCATGACCGTGTGCGAATGTAGTAAGAATGAGGTTCTCGTGTGCGACGCGTGCGTCCCCGGGAGCAATCGATGCTGCCTGACGTCCGAGGAGCGCCGGCGCGCGTGCCTTACGTCCCACCACGACGGCCCGAAGATGTGCCGCGGCGCCGAGCACGTCTGCGTATGCTTGGTTAGAGGTTCCAAGAGCTGCCGAGGCTCCGCGAAGCACAAGTGCTGCTGCCGGCGCCCCGATGAACACGGGTGTCTCAGCGCAAAACACATCTGCGTGTGCGAGAATAAGGGCCCCTCGTTCTGCCAAACAGGTATGTGTCACCACTGCGTGTGCTTGAAGTGGGGGCCCGAGCTCTGCCGGAGTCATCTACCTTGGCACTACTGCGTTTGCAGGGTGAAGGGCCCCGACAGGCCCTGCCGGGCGGAGCATCATACCTGCGCTTGCGGTAAATTCAGCTGGCGGGCATGCAGGCGCTGGGGCAAGCACCTCGACAGACTGTCCGAGGCCAGGGGCGTCAGGGCCCTGGTCGTCGCCAGCTACGGCTCGGCGCCGAGCGCGGAGATAAACGGTCCTGTCCTCAACGGTTTCGCCGGCCTCCCTCACCAACTCAGGCTGTACGTGGCCGAGATAGCGTGGGTGATGGCCGCGGCAGGCACCGAAAACGTCCGGCGGTTATCGCGGCCGTCAGACGTGCACGGCCTTGGCCAACCCAGCATGAGCAGCCCCGGA
>JACCDR010714841.1_pt1 | contig 17477 bp, 17 predicted proteins | sample 7446431 | NCBI WGS metagenome assembly JACCDR01 (sample SAMN15323443, study PRJNA562643) | freshwater metagenome | isolation source: river surface water | place: USA:Blue River Watershed | collected 2017-08-17
AAGGCTTAGCCTTTTTCAAGGTCTTACCGTTTATATTGGCTTCGCCAAAAGATATACGGGCTCTCGCACCTTCGGTGAACTGGTTCGCGAATATTCGAAAACCGTTTTCGAATAGCGCCGAACACATTTATTAGGTGCAGTGAACACTTAATTATATTAATGGGCATAAATAATCACCATTGTTTAGACTCGTATAAACATTCCCATAATGAATAACATCTGCCGTCATATTTTCTTTATAATATAGAGTCTTAATATGGGTCATCATCTCATCGGTTATTGGTTGTAATTCGTGTTCACCGTCTCCATCAATTATAAATGTTTTATTATCTTTATATACCGCTTTTGTCTTTGAACATCTAACCACATACCCCATTCTGGTTGGTATCCTATCAATATTTAATTTCGATGGTTTAATTTCGTGTGTATATAATCTATTAGTAAGTAAAGGAATAATTAAAACAGAATTTGGCTTCAATACAATATCTACTTTTTTTGTCAAATTATTATCAGCCACACAATCTTTTAATTTAAATTGGATACTTGTCATTTCCTCAATGTTCGATACTTCTCTATCATAAAAAGTACAAAAAGCCATTAATCCATTTATTGGCATATCTTTTGTTTTATCTGAATGTGCTTTAATTGATGCTTTCTTTTCTTTTACATTATTATCTTGTTCTATTTTAGTGTTCTCATAAATTTGTGCTAGAATATGATTAAATTGCGCTGGACCATTATAATGTTCTTTTGCAACCTTATTTAATTTATCCACAATATATTTATCTGTTTCACGGAAATTATCTGTTGGACCATCAAAATTACTTGAACAACGAAGTAAATTAAAATGATATTCATTATTGATATGATTTACTGGTGTAATATAAATACCTTTTCTAAATGCATTATTTGGTTTATTTGATTCAGTTAATGATTGGAAATTATGTTCTTTCTTAATAGCATCAAAACAATCATTAAAGAAATCATCAAAATATATACCAATGTCTTTTATTTCAGTCATATAAATATAAATGAATGTGTATCTTTAAATAAAATTTATGGTTGTTGTAATTCAAATGTGCGTTCCGCACTGTTAACTTTGTTAACTTATCGCAACCAGTTTTGTTCGCTAATAATATTCTTCAAATAGTGTTATTCTTCGAATAGACATGCCTATTACGACGCGTACATTTGTGAGCAGTGCTATTTTGGTTCGCGAATACTCTAAAACATTTTTTGAATAGCGCCAAACATATTTAAGCCCATTCGATGACACTTTATATCATTCTGTTTAATGCCACTCGGCATTAAAGTATTGACATTTAATATCATTTTCTGCAATACCACATTCTTTTATTTTCTCTATGCCATTTGTGATTTGTGATGCTAGTTCACTCGGGGTTATATTCATTTTATAAAAATCAGCTGATTCTGCAGAATGAGACTCTAAAGATGAAAATTCAATAAAAAATATCAAATATATACCACTAAAGCTTTTTGCATCATAATCATCATTTAAAATACAATCATATAACATATCATTTGTAACATTTGATATGTTAATTGCTTCATCTAGTTTATTTTTATCAAATATCAAATCATTCACATCTTTATCAGTAGATTTGTCAAAATTATAATATAGTTTAATATCTGGAATATCAAGTAGCTTACGAATAGTTAATAAATGTAAAACATCCAATTTACACTTATATGTCAGACCAAATCCATATTGACTATCACGCATTATATATAAAACAATAGTAATCAAAATGTTATAATATCAATTTTTAATATAATATTAGGCTCTCATTATCGATTGCTCTACAATATAAATAGGAAATAAAAATATCATCAATATTTGTGCGCGTCGTAATAAACACGTATATGTGAGCAGCGCGAATAGCGCCGAACACATATTATATTGTTCTACAATAGAGAATATTAAGACTTTTAAAATAATTTCCGGTTCAACTTGTTATCTAAAATAAGAAATAGTGCCAATATTTAACACCATTCACTGCCAAAGTGATGACACTTAATATCATTTTGTTCAACGCCACACTGTTTCATTTCTTCCATACAACTTGTGATTTTTGACATAAGTTCACATGGGGATATATTCATTTTATAAAAATCATTTGATTCTGCAGAATGAGAATCAAAAGATGAAATTTCATAATAAAATATCAAATGGACATCTGAATTATCATAGCATAAATAATCCCATCCGTCTAACACACATTGGTACAACATTTCATTTGTTACATTTGGTGTATTAATTGCAGTATCTACCTTTTTTTTATCTAGCATTACTCGTCCTACATTTGTTCCGATATCAAATGAAGTATTTTTTTTGGTATCGACTAATACATCTTCATCTGTGTCATATTCAGTACCGTTGTTATATTTAGTGCCGTTGTTATATATTTGAATATTTGGAATATCAAGTAGCTTACGAATCACCACTAAATTGGAAGCTTCCATTTTACAAGTATATGTCAGACCAATACCATAGCTACTATAGCGTCCCATTTATATATAAACAATATTAACCAAGAAGCTATAATATCATTTTTTTTACCATCTTATAAACTGATTTCCTGAAATGTTTTGGGATATATTTAAATGATATCAATTTCTTATTATTATCATATAATTTCTTTGCTTCCGGATAATCTTTGAGAAATTGTTTCATATCATCTTTATTCTCCCTTACTGCTTTCTTTACCTTATTATTAATCTTAATATCTGGTGGGAAAATAGATGGGATATTATCTGAGCAATCACCAGATACAATTTTTTGTCTCAATGCTTCTTTTGCTTCCTCAGGTGTCATATGAATTAGTTCTTTCTTTTTATAATCAGCAATATATAAATTATCATAACCCAATTGGAGGAAATCATTATCCCCAGATACCAAATAAATAGTATGATTAGGGCGTTTATATCTTATATAACGGGTTGCAAGAGCGATTAAATCATCTGCCTCCATTTTTGGGACAAGCATTGAATGAATATTCTTATTATTCTTCTTTAACTCGGGAATAAGGGTATCATAAGTATAAGCAAATGTTGGTCTATAATTATTTTTCTCAGTCAAATCAACCCTATTACCTTTATAACATTGCGATGATAATTCGTGGCGCCAGAGAGTATCTTGCGGTGCATCCATACAGAATATAACAATACTATCTTTATAAACAGATGGTGTTATTAGGTCTATGATTGCCTTGAGATACATTTTTTTATAGGTATCTGAGAATTCCTTTATGGAAAACCAGTCAAATGTATTATCATCTTTATGCTCTTTATATATTTCTTTTTTAGCAAATGATAACCATCTTAAAGTAGCGAAAAAACGGTGGAATGTTGTGTAGGATGTATCAACCAATATAACGTTCATTATTATATAAGTGTTATATTGTTTAATTAGATAAATCAATTTTTATTAATCGTTATTAGTAGATCAATTTTTATAAAATATACCTTGCTGTATATTTTATAAATGTGGTGTGCGCAATTAAAATGTTAATCGGACATTATAAAATTTTAAAAGGGGGTATTTAAAATACCCCCTTTTAAACCATCATTAAATTATATTGTGTAAAATAGTCACACACAAATCCATGTGAAATCATGTATTTACTCACATTAATTGGTCTGATTATCGCTTGTCCATTTATATCTATAAAACTAAATTTATTTGTACAAGTTTGCATATTTTTAACTATACTTTTTTGCATATTGTTATAAGCATCATTGTCTCCATCATCCCATATTTGCTCTGTCGAATATTTTAATTCATAGTTAGGCGCAAAAATCTTAATATATGTAGCCAAAAATGACCCCATTTTATAATTAAATGCTAATCTATAAATTCTGTTTACCTTGTCGAATATTTCATAGAAATTAAATGTTCCACCACGGGGTGTTAAATAACAATCAGACATTAAAAATAATTCTAATAGATATATAATATTCTTTGGACGATTATTACATTCTAATGCCATATTAATATAATGGTCATATCTCATTAGTTTCATATTAATTTTTTGTTTTAATGCAGTAATATCTTCATTATTTAAAGCATTATATATTTCTTCATAGAATGACATTGTATTACCATAAAATTATATCTTTCAATGGTTTTATAAATCAAAATTTTTAAATAAAAATTATATTGTAAATATCATTATAATAACTAAATACATAATATCGATTATGTTGTAATATATTTATATCATTATGACCATAATTAATTAATATTTTGTAATAAAATTTAGATAAATTTAATTCGAAATTAGCAATATGTATCATATTAATTTTTTTCAATAAAATTAATAAATTATAAAAATGACAGATATTTTTATCATAATAAATATTTTTAATAACTCGATCTAAATCGTCAATACATGTGGGACTTTGTAATAAATCACTATTAGAAATAAAATATTGCACAATGATTGGCAATATTTTATTAAATTCATTTGATATGATACAATTATATATAATATTTTGTATATTTTTACATATAAACACCTTCCAATTAGCAACACTATCTAATCCAAAAAAGAATTTAATAAATTCATATGTTGATGGGTCCGTAAAAAGTGATGCTAATGACAGACCAAAATAATCATTATCATTTTTTTCTGCAATTCTAGTATAAAATGTGTTATCCTTATTATATTCACAGGCCCAAATATATTTTAATGAATTTATATTATTAATTTGTTGTAATATAAAATATAAATGCATATTACTTTTAATTTTACCTAAATCATACATTTTATTCAAATATTTACTATTTGAATAAAATACATCAAACTCATTATCATATTTTTTATCTGATGATGAAGAAAATATTACTTTTGGTGATATAATTTCTGGAATCATATTAATAATATAAACAAAATAATCCATATCATTGGTTGTTTCAGCGACATCAATTAATACATCGTAATAGCCATATTTTATAAAGTCATTTATACTTATATTAATATTAATTATTTCTTTATTAAACAAGGCGCTATATAATTTGGTTCTTGGCGAACTATATTGCATTTATAAATATAATTTAATCATTAGTATTATTATTTATCAATTTTTATAAAACATAACTATGCGCACTATGATATATGCTATCTATCGTTTCATAATTATATATATTATAATTACTATTATGATATGTTCCATTTTCGCTGTCATAAACTAAATGTGTTTCGTCGGTATAAATTATACGATTATCTGGCTCATCATAAAGTAAATAATCATAATTATTATCGGTAATTGTATAATACTTTTTTTTTGACATACATATTCCCATATCTAATATCTTTTATATAAATATTTTTTTATAAGGATAACATTTATATTAAATATCTGTTGTAATTGTTTTTTGGATTATATTATTTATTAATGTATCCCATGTATTTTGAACAATGTCTTTCTTATTATAACTCAGTGCATTAAGTTGGTCAATTATTTTTTTCTTATATTCTTTATTTGTTGTAATGTTATTTTCAATATCTAATATTATCTCATTACATTTATTTTTATTATTAGATATTAATTTAGTTAATTTTTTCATATTTGCAATACTATAAAGTAATACTTTATCAAAATATTCTGCTTTTCTGTATTTATCAATATGATTTGTTTTAATATCTATTACTGATAAAAATCTATTATTTAATGCTGTTGTACAAAAGATATGATTTTTAGGTAATTCTTTATTAAAATAAATTAGTTCAATAATTTTTATTAATGAATTTAATCCTTCATTTAATATTAAATTTATATGGTCGTGTGATAATTTACTAATATCTTCGCAACCAGGCTGTGTAAAATATGTATTATCATTATTTATTTCATTTATATTATTTAATTCATTTATATTATTTAATTTACAATATTTTTTTTCGTGTCGCCACCTTGCAGTCCTGTCTGTAAATTCTTTCGTACAATATTTACAAATATATTTTTTAATCTGTTCAGGTTCTATCTCTGTAATTATATTTTCGGTAATTATATTCTCTGTAGGTTTATGATTATTTTTATTGTGTCTCCATAATCCCATATAAGATGAATATATTTTATTACATGATTTACATTCATATTTATGAAGATTTTTATTTACATTTTTATCATCTTCTTTATCTGAATTTATATGATATATTGTATGGTCCTCCTTTATTTCTAAAGTATTGTTTTTAAAATTATTTATAATATCGCTTTTCTCATCACCATATTTAATAGTGAATATATCTGATATTTTATTAACTAAATCATTCATTTTTAATTCATTTTTACTCCATATTAAAATCTTCGCAACTTTATCATAATTACGTGTTAATCTATTTGCACGACTTATACGCTGAATAATATTTATAAAATTATTATTGGGATGTGTTAAATATACACTATCACATTCCGGAATATCAATACCTTCATCTAATATATGAACATTACAAATAATATTCGTATGGGTATTATCAAGTTTAAAACGTGTCATTATATTATTACGTGTTTTCTTTGTGGTTGCTTTATTTATTTCATATATTTTAATATTTAATTCAAAATATAAATTTATTGTTTCAATAACTTTTACAAACATTTGTGATTCTTCTATTGTTTTCAAATAAATTATGCATTTATTTAATTTTAATAATTTAACACTTTCCAATAAAAAATATGCTTTATTAATTAAAATACTTTTTTCAATAAAATCTGTTTTCATTTTTATTCTATTAATAGTTTCAATAATTAATTCATTATTTGGAAAATAAAATTTACTATCACATATTAATTTATTTTCAATTGCATAATCCCATTTCATAGTATGAATATTTGTTCCAAAAATATGACTATATTTAATTGTATCTAAATGGGGAGTTGCAGAAATAAATAAAAATGTATTATTAGATGTTAATAATTTATACATATCATTATATTCATTTGTTAACATTTCTTCTGATAAATTATGGTATTCATCTATAATTATTAATTGATTTTCTATTTTACCACAATATTTATTTATAATATCAACAGATGCATATGTTGAAAAGATAATATTTTTACAATCACTATCAATATTTATATTGCGCGATGCTTTAGAATTCACTAAAATAAAATTAATTTCTTTGCAATTGTTATAATAATTTTTATAATGTTCAAATATTTGTTCAGTTGTTGATATTAATGGTGTTAAAATAGTAATTATATTATAATTTAATGATAATAGATAAGATACGTATGTTTTACCTGTTCCACACGGCATATTTAATATAGACCTTTTTGCCAAAAGTAACTCATTATATGCATTAATTTGATATACTTTCGGGATTATTTGTATTTTATCACTTTTTTCATTATGCATCGGAACATTTATATATTGAATTTTTCTTTTCCTTAATAATATTTGTTTAGATAAATTACCAGAATAATATACGATACCATTATTAAAACAATTTTCTGCCATAAAGTTATAAAATCCTGATAAATCACTTATATTTATAGTATTATCAATACCTGTAGTGCTATAATGTTTACATTGTATAAATTTATAATTATTATCGGTTTTAACGATAATATCACATCCAATATCATCACATTTTTTATCAATTGTTTCTATAAAACCTAATTCTAATAAAATTTCTTGTGGAACATCTTTCCACAACCAACAATTATTATTATATTCACTTTTTAAAATTGAATGTATATATATTTCATATTCAGTTCCTTGTTGAATAGTATTCATTTATTAATATAAAAGATACATATTTAAACCTTTATTATACGAATTACAAGGATATATATTTTACTAAAAAACTAGATATTTTTTATCGCCCATAAGATTCCTTCCACCAATCCACTGGAAAGGCGCCGTCCGCGGTATTATATGTGATATACGCAATATCAGATACACACTCAGATGCCTCAAAAGAACAATACTTGATCTGTTTTTTATATGGCATTAATGGATTAAATACTTCTAATCCATATATAGATACCGGCATTTTACTCCGTGTTTCAATCATAAGTATTACCATCATATCAGGACTATCATTAAAATATACTTTTTTTAGATTGCAAAAATCATATGATCCTTGGAATAAAATGTGACTAATATTAATAATAGGATGAGGCCATTCACACGTAAAATTATAATTAAAATAGTACACCAAATCCCTGTTTTTACCATTGTAATTAAATGTAAGGTGCCATTTTATCATTGAAAGAGTCCATTTTATTTGTCTATCTTCTGAGTCATCAATATTATTTATAATATTATTATCATAATCATAAAAACTTTCATTAATTATAATAGATGGCGATACAACATCTATTACAATATTCTTGTCATCTGAAAATAGTCCTAAATCTTTTCCTTCTGGTAAAGCATAAATATTTTTACCAGTTGTTAATATAATTTTAATAATCTTAACAATATTTGTAATTGAGCCTCCATAACCAATGCATTTATCTACTGTATTTATTGTGTAAATAGTATCAAAATCAGGTACGAGTTGCATTGGTCCAACAATATCAATTGCCATACCGAAATACATGACATTGGTTTCCATTGTAATAATAAACAAGTAATTAATAGTAAGGATTATCAATTTTTATTAATGTGAGATTTACGAACCCCACATTAATAAACTTTAATCGGGAATGTTAGGAAAGTCTAAGACTTTCCTAACATTCCCGATCAATTTTTATTAAAGTTTATTACTTTTAATATAACTCGTTTAAAAATCACTTTACAAAAATATATAAAATTTTTGTAAATTTATTAATTTTTCAAAGATTTATTTATAAAACCATTTTCCTAAGTCCAACTTTTTTACTCCCCCCGCGCAAATTTACCAAGGTTATCAACATTTTATAATTTTCTCATTTTTGTATTCTCATCCATTTTCGTAAATTTATATGTGAAAATATTAGGCGTTATTAATGATTTTAAAAATGTTTATTATATGTTTATCGATAAACATTTTAGGTTGATAAGGTGTTTATAATCTTTTTAATATAATTCGTTTAAAAATCATTTTACAAAAATATATAAAAATTTTGTAAATTTATTAATTTTCCAAAGATTTATTTATAAAACCATTTTCCTAAGTCCAACTTTTTGACTCCCCCCCCGCGCAAATTTACCAAGGTTATCAACATTTTTTACTAAAGTTGTAGTTGGCGACTGTTATGTTTTTATATGTACTATATAAAATATTCGGACCCTTTAATAGGTAAATATAAACAATTTATAAACACATTATGTTTATATATAAACACTTATAAACATTTATATTATATAATAATATAATGAGTTTATCTAGCTTATATACTTGTAAACAATGCATGAAAATATATAAAACTGAATTAAATTATAATAAACATTTAGAAACACATAAACAAATAAAAACATTTAAGTGTAGTTATTGTGATAATGAATTTAAATTTAATCAAAGTAGATGGAGACACGAGAAAACGTGTAAAGAAAAACTAATTAAAAATAAAGAAGATGACCTTAAGAATGAATTTATGTCTCAAATAAATGAATTGAAAAAACAAATTGCTGACCTTATGAATGAAAAATATAAAATGCATCCAAAAACATTCCAGAAAATGAAGAATAATATAGAAGTTAATAATGGGACAATTAGTGAGAATATTAATAATGGGACAATTAATAATATTAACATCATTGCTCTTGGTAATGAAAATTTAGAAAAAGTATTTAGTGAGGCAGAACAAATATCCATATTAAATAAAAAGAATAATGCGCTTAATTATATGATTGAATATGTGCATTTTAATGATAAATATCCACAGTTTCAAAATATTGTCATAACAAATAATAGAACAAATATGGCACATCTTTTTGACAAAGATACAAAAACATTTAGAATCGTTAATAAAGATGAGCTAATTGAAACATTAATTGATTATAGAGTGTGTGATATTGAGGACTTTTTTATTGCACATAAAGATAAGCTTGATGAAAATACAAAAATCATTATACAAAAATTAACAGAAGAAAGAGGAGATGATGAACAAACAATGAATGATGTTAAATTATTAATTTTTAATAATAGGAGTAAAGTTAGGCATTTATTAAATAAATAGGTTAGGAACAATTTACACCATTGTGCGAATTATCTTATCAGCGTTACAATCATCACAATAATACCATTTCCTATTGTATATCCCCATTTGAAATAAATATATATTACTATATATTTTATAGTGATGAATAACCATATAATTAATAATCATACTTATAAATTCACGTCGTTTTTTCCTATTATGAATATGATTTATAACATCCATTATTTGAATATGTTCGCTATTACGACGCACATAATTGACATTAAAGTTCAGTGATATTAAATAATAAATTAAATAATCAATTTTTTATGAAACAAGCAATATTGCTTGTTTCATAAAGATTAATAGGAAATAATATGATTTTATAAAATCATATCACACTATCAATTTTTTGTATGATTTACAATCACTTGGATAATATCCATTTCTAAATATATAATGAATTGGCATACTTATATAATAATGCCATCTTTCTTTTGATCCAATATAATTTGGGACTGGATTTTTTGTAATAACATTAAATTCTGGATGTGATTTTGTATATTGTACTATAATATACGACGCAATATATCTTGACATTCTTCGATATGAATTAAAATTATCCAATATATATTTATCCGTTATATCAATATCATATTTTTTAAAGAGATATTTAACCATTTTGATGTTCTCAGCATAACACGCTTCAATAAACCCTTCATTTATAGTTTTTTTATTAAATGGGTGCAATTTCACTGTCCGATGTTTACTATTAAATTTTAATGGCAATTTTTCAAGATAATCAATTATATCAAAATGATTATTCCTACACGCGAATTTAAAAATATTTCCATAATTACGAATATTATGAAATGGCTCAATAAAATTAGATTGAGTTTTATAATCTTCGTTTTTGGTATCATTTGTCTTACATGTGGCAAAAAAATACATTCTCATAATAGAGTCACAATAATATTCCATCATATTATAATCTCTCATTGCACACGCTATACTAAATGCGTCAAAAATTTCTAATTCTAAAGCACAAAAATCAGGATCAAAACTCAAATTAATATCAAAAATTTTAGACTCATATAAACCCTCTAAATAATCATCAATGATTTTTTTAATATTATCAATGTCTTTCACCGCAGTATATTGATTTAGGTATTCCATTAATATAAACACTATTATTTTATTAAATCAAATTATCAATTTTAAATATAGGTATTAATAATATGAATATAATATTTATATTTTTAGGATTAATTCATGTACTTGTATGGGCGTTTGTCTTATTAGCATTTATCGATAAACGGATAGCTCGTATTAATCTTTTATACGTTATACCTATTATATATCTTCTCCATATATTCCCTTTTCATTTTATAAATAGCGCAAAAGAATCAATATATCCAAATGATTGGAAAGATAGAGCGAATGATATAGAGAAAAATATGATAATACCATATTTATTTAAACAAATCGTAAATTTCTTTAGTTTCAGTTTTGCGAATCCATTTTCAGCACAAGGTATGTTGATTTTTGGTGCGATTACATCGGGATATAGATTATTATTATAAATTGTGAGCCCGTATATCTTTTGGCGAAGCCAATAAAACAAAGTTTCGTTATGTTCGGGCGCTCTTTTGGTCAATTCTCATATCACCATTTAAATTATCAGTTTTTTATCATACAGTGATAAGTTATATTCGTGTAATATACCAAGTGAAGTAAATAATTTTTTATTTGTATGTATGTCCTCGTCAAGGCTCTCATATGATTTTATATATTTAATTAAGATAAACCACACACTTATATCAAAATCTGTTCTAATACAATCAATGTGTTTATTAAACAATGGCGCTAAATATTTTATGCATTTATATTTTTTATTTATACACGCTTTATCAAAATATATTTTCATTATATTAATATAGCCTTTATATACATCTATTTTCCTATCATGTATATTCATAAAAGGATTTATTTTTGCATATTCTAGTATTTTATTAAAAGTATATTTAACAATATCTGAATTATCATTCTCAAATGCCATATTAAATATAATTTCAATCCATTCACGTAATTCTATTTTACGTCTTATCTTATCTAAAAATATGACTGGATTAATATTGATATCATAAAAATTATCAAACAATAATTTAAAAATAGTATAATTATTATTAATAACCGCTAATGTAATATCATTCATACGTGTTGGATCATATGGATTCGTATCATCGCCGCAATTAATTGTATTGTCATATAGATAATGTAATTCATAATCCCAATCTGATTTTAATATATTTGATATAAACCATTTAACCATATCAACATATCCACAATAACACGCAATTCTAAAACCATCAAATAGATAATTATTCCCACTGTTCTCTATATATCTAATTAATGATGGTAAATCATTTTTCATAGAATATAAGACAACAGGTTCTATATAATGTTTAGGACGATAATAATTACCAATTAATTTAGTTATATCAAAGTGTTCCATATAATCTGCATATGCATAACATTCATATTGTACATTATCCACTGCTTTATAATATTCAACATTATCATCTTCTGTAATGGGATATTTACGGATATTTTCTTTATACCATTCTATGGATTTCTTATATTTTTCCGTTTCGCCCTTTATACAATATAATACTGTTTGGTTCATTATTAATATTTGTACAATATTGTATAAATATTAATATATCAATTTTTATCAACATAGTGCAAAATTAATAACATCATAAATAGTATCTACTAATTCTACTCTAAAATCACTATTAATCAATGTTGGATTATTCTTAATCACATTATCCAAATTAACCGCATTTTCTCGTGGTATCAATGCAATAATAGCCCCGGCGCGTTTAGCAGCATTTAATTTTTCATCCAATCCACCAATGGCAGTCACTTCACCACGCAAATTAATCTCACCTGTCATTGCAATGTTATGGCGCACTTTTCTATTAGTTAATCTGGAATAAAAAGCCAAAGTCATTGCAGCACCAGCAGATGGACCATCTTTATCTGTGCTACCATCGGGACAATGTAAATGAAAACATTCAGGCTTTGTCTTCCATCGTTCCATCCATGTATCTTTCATACTATCAGTCAGAATATTCCAAGCAACTGATAATGCAACTTCAATGCTCTCCTTAATTACCTTCCCAAGCATACCAGTTGCCTTATACTCCATTTTATCCTTTCCTGGAATTAATACTGATTCAATTGGAAGAACACCACCACATCCCATACTATTTGCCCAAAGCCCATTAACCATCCCAACACCATCTTCTTTATGAACAGTCATATGATTAACTTTGGTTATCCCCTTGAATATTTTATTATACTTTTCCATTGTAAGGGTAATGGGAAAATGACATTTTTTATCCGTTAAACTCATGTGATTTAATTCTCTAACAATTCGATATAATTGTTTCTTTAATTTCCTAACACCACCCTCATCTGTATAATTAGTAATAATATTCATCATAATATCTTCCGATATCACAATATCATCTTTTCCTACTCCAACATCCTTTAAAATTTCAGGTAAAAGATAATTCATCCCAATATGGAGTTTCATAGCATTGGTAAGATATTTGGTTTCAATCATAGTAATTCTATCACGCAAAATATAATTAACCTCGCTTGGGTCATTGAAACTAAAGATAAATGTCACCTTTGATAAATCAATATCCACATTATAAAAATATTTATCCCTAAAGAGTTGATTTTGAGCCGGATCAACCAAGTGAATTAACATATTTATAATTTCATCTCCTTTATGGCATCGGCTAACCTTGTCCAATTCGTCGAAATAAATAATGGGGTTCATACATTTAGCATCAATTAATGCTTGCGCAATACGACCATAAATTGAACCTTCATATGTATAGGAATGCCCATCAAGAAAGGAGGCATCCGTCGCACCCCCAAGTGAAATAAAAACAAATGGTTTCTCCATTGCTTTTGCAATACCTTCTTGAATAAGGCTAGTCTTACCACATCCTGGTGGTCCATATAACCCAATCACATTCCCCTTACAACTTGGATTCCTAATCATCTGTCCCATAATGCGAACAATTTGTTTCTTTGCATCATCGTGTCCATAAACTGCATCATCCATATTCTTTGTCAAACTATCCAAAAATTTTTTCGCTTGCGCGGGCTTACCCTTCATATTCTCTAAATCCAAACCCTTATAAATACCAAAAGGCAGTTTCATTACATCATCAACCCATCGTTTGCTCTTACCACTATCCATCATACTACTACTTGCTTGGAGAATCTTACTAATGATATGTTTTTTAGTAGAATTATTAAGTGGAGATTGAATCAATCTGAAAATATATGGTATATTATCATAATTAATATGTGATATTTCATTTAACGATTTAATTGTATCATTTTGTTTGTCCTTGTCCATCTTATTAAAATAATTAATCATTTCCTCCTTGGAACTACCTATATTATTTGAAATCTTCTTCAGTTCATTAATAAAGGTAGATGTCTTTCCATGGGGTTCACCGCATTCGCAAAACTCACCATCGTCTTCTGGTTCATCATCTTCTGGATTATAATCTTCATCTTCTGTTGTCATTTCTTCTTCAGTATCATCTGGCAAATCTTCAATACTATCCAACTTAATTTTAACATTTCCAAGCTTTCTCTGTGGTTCAGGTACAAAGAAATCTTTTTTATATTTATTTAAAAAATTAATCGGATTAAATCGTTTTGTTTTACTCTTTTCTTCCTTCAATTTACTGATAATATCAAGTGAAATCGAAATACACGCACTTAGAAGCAAATACACATCTTTATTATTTTTTATTCTAGAATCAGCATCAAACACTTGCTTTGTGCCCTTAAAAATAATTTCCATACTATCAAGAAATTCATTTAATTCAGTTGTACGGACATCATTCTCAGATAATATTTCGATAATACTCTCAATGCTATTATAAGTTAGCTCATTTAGCATCATATCATCATTATCATCACGTTTACGCTTACGGCTAGTGCTCTTATTAATATGGGCAAGCCATTTTTTAATATCATTATCCATTAATATTAAAAAAAGGAAATGTTTAAATGTGTTCGGGCGCTCCTTTGGTCAATTCCTTTCGAATCACCCGTGACACATTTGAACACTTCAAATAGCAATGCTCACAAATAAATTCTATAACACATTATAATAATAAAATGGGTGTTGAGAGATTTTTCTCAAGTTTAAAACGCGATTATAATTTTATAAAAAATGTAAATAAAAAAATAGAATGTGAACATTTGTTAATTGATTTCAATAGTATTGTCCATATATCATCCCAATTTCTATTATCCGAAATGAAAAATACAACAACTAATATATTTGAAACAACCTTAATTAAAAAAGTTGGAGATTATATAGTGGACATGTTAAATAATACCTTTTATCCCCGTAATCTTATTACCATTAGTGTATGTGTTGATGGGGTCCCATCAATGTCAAAAATATTTGAACAAAAAAAACGTCGATATATGGGTGATATGATATCTTATTTAAATAAACAAGAAACAGGTGGATTTTCTTGGTCCAGGAATAATATCAGTCCCGGTACTGACTTTATGAAGAGAATGATGGATTATCTAACTAGTTCTAATTTTGAAGATTCTATACGAAATATCTGTCATAATTTAAAACATTATGCCGTTTCTGGAATTGATATGATGGGAGAAGGTGAAATCAAAATACTTCATCAAATAACTGCAATGCAAAAAACAAAATATAAAATGGATAGATTTGTTGTTTATTCACCGGATTCCGATGTAATTATTATTCTTCTTATGACGGATATTAATGTAATGATGTTAAGATACGACCAACAACTATCTACAGATGGTAATCCAATTTATAGCACCATTGATATAAATATGTACAAAAAAATATTATATGATTATATTAAAAACAAAATAAATAAGAAAATAGAAATGGATAGAATAATCCCTGATTTAGTTTTTCTTATGACGGTATTCGGTGATGATTTCTTGCCGAAACTTGAAACGGTTCGTGTTAATACGGACATTAATATTATATTGGATCATTATATCGTTATTTTAATTCGTTATGGATATTTGTTAAAAAAGAATACATTGTGGGAGATTGATGCTGATAACTTTTATCAATATTTAATATTATTAGGTAAAAAAGAAGAATATTTTCTTAGAAGAAATGCGCGTTATCACATGTCAACTAATTATCATCGCATAGTAGAGGAAGTAGTAGGGGCAATGTTTTATCTTATAAAAAATAACAAGCATAAAGCATTAAGAATAATAACTGATTATTTTATTGAAATATTGCCCTTTATTGATGGGAAAAAACTAAAAGAAAGCGGAATATATAATAATGAAACTGATTATATATTATCAACTCCTCATACTCTATGTAAAACAATAATGGAATATTATAATATCACGAAATCATTTCCTATTACCATCCCTATGAAAACATCCCACCCAAAAATAATGACTCCATCTTTTGATTCCCATGATAAATTTCATAAAGAAAGGCTAAATAAATTACCAGATATTGAAAAAGAATTATATAGGATTGAGAATAAATTAGATGGTTATTATAAAATATTAAATCCAATAGATAATTTTTATAAAAAAACATATTATACCAATACTGTTAACAATAATAATTACTATCGGGAACACTTTCATAATATTAATAAATTTACCATTGTCAAAGATTATATTGTGGGTCTTAATTGGGTTATGAATTATTATCTTAATACTGATATTAATTATAAAAACATTGATATGTCGTGGTATTATCCTCATAATCGTTCGCCTTTGTTGCATGACATAACGATGGCATATGATAAAAAACTAATAACGTTGAAACGATTTAATCAATTTACAGACAATTATATGACCCCAATTGAACATTTCATTTATGTATCTCCATTTCATAACGATATAGATACTACCATAAAAAAATATTTAGGTTCATTGTCACATAAACAAATAAATAATATAATTATCTTTATAAAAGCAAATAAAAAATATTACTATGATTTGGATAACATATATATGAATTTAAAACATAATAAAAATATTGATTGTTCTAGTTCAATATTTATTTCAAAATGCCATTTATTATTTATGGAAAATTATATTGATATGATATCATTTCTCAATGATATCAGAAAATATATAGTATTATAATACCATGGAAATAAATGTTTCTCAATTGTGTTCGGCGCTATTCGAAATTATCTGCGAAAACGGTTTATATTGGCTTTGCCAAATAATATTCGCGAACCAGTTCACCGAAGGTATATCTTTTGGCGAAGCCAATATAAACGGTAAGACCTTGA
>JACCDR010231165.1_pt1 | contig 17475 bp, 19 predicted proteins | sample 7446431 | NCBI WGS metagenome assembly JACCDR01 (sample SAMN15323443, study PRJNA562643) | freshwater metagenome | isolation source: river surface water | place: USA:Blue River Watershed | collected 2017-08-17
GTGGGTGCACAGGTTGTCGGTGGCGAAGACCTCGCCATCGACCTCATACAGCGCCACTTCGCGCCCGGCCACCACGACCGCGATCACATCGCCCTCGATGAGCGCATCCGCCGAGGCGGCGTCAATCCATTGTTCAGACATGGGGCACCTCAGATCGGGTAGATCACCGAGTTGGCGATCATTTCGCTGTCGTACACGCACAGGCGTGATTGCAGCTTCAGGCCTTCGGGCGTGCGCACGATCACGTCGCTGTAGTAGCCCACGCTGAAGACGGTGGAGTCGCCATCGAACTTGGTGCGGATGACGGTGTAGTTGGCTTCCGCGTGGATGCGCTCCACGCCACCTTCGCGGGTGACCGAGATCACGCGCGGTGTGCCCACGATGTGCCGCTGGTAGTAGGGGTCGTGGTACATGGTTTCCTTCACGCCATAGACCCGGTCGCGGATCATGGCCTTGCTCTCCAGGGCCAGCAGGCACAGGGGCAGGCCCTGGTCGAAGTTCTCGCGGGGCTGCAGGCGGTAGGTGCCGTCTTCCAGGAAGAAGTCGGGCCAGCGCTCCCACTCCTTCGAATCGCACACCATCGCGTAATCGCTGTAGAGGTTCAGCAGTTCAAAATAGGTCTTGAAGTCCAACATGGCTTATTCCCCCATCACCTTGCGCCAGTAGTCGTACATGCCCCGGATCAGGGTCTCGGTCACCATGTGGTCGGTGTTCTCGCAGCCGTAGCCGCCCAGTTCGGCGACGGCGCGGTGCGACGGCTTTTGCTCGAAGCCGAACTGCGACAGCTCGATCACTTCGCCATCATCGGCTGACACGAAGCCGGCCGGGCCGAACAGGTTGGCCTGGATCAGCCGGCGTTGCGTCATTTCCGGCGTGTCGTCTTCGAAGCCGAAGTGGGTCCAGACGAAATCGAACGAACCGTGGCCGTTCGGCTGGATGTGCCGCGTCGACACGCTGTTCACCTGCTGCTGGAAGATCACGCTCGGGAAGATGGTCATCATCACGGCGGTCGGGCCGTTCCACCACGCCTCGGGCACGATGTCGATCAGACGCTTGTCCTGGATCTCCATGTTTTCCTTGAAGCTGGTCACCCCCTGCGTGACTTCTTCCTTTTTGCCGCCGCTGCCGCGCGTCGAGATCATCGCCGCATGGCGGAAGTGCTCGTCCATTTTCAGTTCGGACTTGTTGTCCGCGCGCCAGAGGCCGTAAGTGACGAACCAGGTGTGCAGCAGGCCCGGGTGATACGGGTCCTTGATGTTCTCCTGCATCAGCTTCCAGTTGCCCGGGATGCGCTGCCGGTTGTAGCCGAGAATGGTCAGCTTGCGACCATTGAACAGCCGGTCAAAGTAGGCGAGGATGGTCGGTCCGAGGTAGTCCTCGAACGGCTCGACGTCATGGTCGAACGAAGCGAACACCACGCTGCCGCGGATGGCGACTTTCAGCTTGGTCAGGCCGTGGTCCTCGACCCGGAATTCCTTCGGCATGCCGCCGTTGATCTTGCCGTCCTGCTTCACGCCGCGTCGGAAGGGCACGCCCTGCAGGTCGCCTTTCAGTGAATAATTCCACTGGTGATAAGGACAGACCAGTTCCTTCCTGTTGCCGTGGCGCTCGCGGCAGAACTGCATGCCGCGGTGTGCGCAGACGTTCTCCACCACATGGATTTCGCCGTCCATGTCGCGCGTCATCACGACTGATCGCTCGCCGATCACGGTGCGCTTGAAGTCGCCCGGGTTCGGCACTTCGGCCTCGAGTCCGATGTAGCACCAGTGGTCTTTGTAGAACAGCCGGTCGAGTTCCTTCTTGTACAGGCCTTCGTCCGTGTATGCCCAGAACGGAATCCGGCTCGAGCCTTCCGCCGACCAGACCTGTGGCTGGTTGAATACTTCCGGGGTGTCTCCCATGTGGTTCTCCTTGTCGGAAAGATGTCGGTTTGCGCGTGCCGTCAGCTGCCGCTCGCGTAGAACGCGTCCGCATGCAACTGCCGTTCATCGATGCCGCGCTGCTTCAGCAGCGCCGCCGCCGCTTCCACCATCGGCGGCGCGCCGCAGACGTAGGCGCGCCAGCCGCGAAAGTCGTCCATGTCCGCGGCGATGGCTTCGGTCACGAGGCCGACTCGGCGGCCGGAAGCATTGCCGTCGGTGGTGACGACCACGTCGACCTGCAGCGAAGGCAGCGCCGCGCGCAGCGCGTCGATCTGCTCGAGTCCGTAGATATCCGCGGGCGAGCGCACGCCGAAATACAGGCGGATCGGGTTGTCCATGCCGGCGGCGATCGCGCCGCGCACGATGGACAGGATGGGCGCAAGGCCGGTGCCGCCGGCCACGCACAGCATCGGCCCGTCATGCCGGGCGCGCAGGTAAGCGGTGCCGAGCGGGCCGCTGACGCGCACCGCATCGCCGGGCTGCAGTTGTTCGAAAACGTAGTTGCTGACGCGTCCTTCCGGCACCCGCCGCACATGGAATTCCAGCGCTTCGTCGGTGCACAGGCCGGCCATTGAGTAAGGGCGGACATGGTCCGGCGTGAACTGCAGCGTGGCGTACTGACCCGGCGAATACGACAGCGGCCTGGCCGGGCGCAGGCGGATGCGACGGATGTCGTGCGTGACGTCGTCGATCGCCGTGACGGTCGCCTTGATGATGCGTGCCGGGTGCGTGACGATCTCGTCCGGCTCCGGGATTTCGATCGCGCAGCTTTCGGTCAGCACGCTGGTGCAGGCGAGCACATAGCCGCCCTCGGACGGATTGGTGATCTTCGCTTCGCGCCCGGTGTCGAGCAGGCTGCCGCTGACCACCTTGCAGCGGCAGGTGCCGCAGCGGCCTGCCATGCAGCTGTAGGAAATGGGCACGTCATTCGCGCGCAGCGTGTCGAGCAGGTTGGCGCCGGCTTGCACGTTCAGCACGCGGTCGAGCGGGTGGACAACGAGTTCCATGGTCTCCTGGCTTCCTGTTCCGGAATGCAGGCGAGTATAGGAAGCCCACCAAAATTAATATATAGAATCTCGGGAATTGTCTGAATTCATTTTCTGAATATTGCGACCATGGACCTGAAAGACATCGACCTCAATTTGCTGGTGATCTTCCGGCAGCTGCTGCAGGAGCGGCGCGTGTCGGCCGTGGCCGTCAAGCTCGGGCTGACCCAGCCGACCGTCAGCAACGCGCTGAACCGGCTGCGCCAGCAGCTCGGCGACGAGCTATTCCTGCGCACGTCCCGCGGCATGGAGCCGACCGCCTATGCGATGCAGCTGGCCGAGCCGATCGGCTACGCGCTGGCGGCGATACAGGAGACGCTGAACCAGCAAGTGCGCTTTGATCCGGCCGACAGCCGGCGCAAGTTCATCGTCGGCATGAATGACATCGGCGAGATTTATTTCCTGCCGAAGCTGATGAAGACGCTGGCCGGGATCGCACCCGGCGTGTCGCTGGCGACGATACGCACCACCGGCGCCACGCTCGCCGAAGACATGGAGGCAGGCCGCATCGACCTGGCGGTCGGCTGGCTGCCGCACCTGAAGTCCGGATTCTTCCAGCGCCGCCTGTTCGTGCAGGAGCATGTCTGCCTGTTTCGGCACGGGCATGCGCTGGACAAGAAATCACCGCTGACGCGCGCGCAGTTCGAAGCGGCCGAGCATGTGGTGGTGGAGGCGGCCGGCACCGGCCATGCGACTGTCGACGGCTCGATCGAAAAGCTGGGCATCCGGCGCAAGGCAGTGCTGACCGTGCCGCATTTCGTCGCGGTCGGGCATATCCTTGCGACCACCGACATGATCGCCACGGTGCCGGAGCGCTTTGCGCGGCACTGCGTGGAACCGTTCGGCCTGCGGTACGTGAAATTGCCGCTCAAGCTGCCCGAGATCGGCGTGAACCTGTTCTGGCATTCACGCTTCCACAAGGAGCCGGGAAACCAGTGGCTGCGCAGCCTGGTCTTCGATCACTTCAATGACTGACTAGACGCCCGGCGGCAGCTTCGACGCCATCATCTGCCTGCGGTCGATCCGGCGGCCGTCGACGATGAAGGTGCCGTCACCCACCGCATGCAGCATGCGCGTTTCCTTGCGTTCCGGGCTGGTCCACGCCGCCACCGCCTGCAGGATGACGATGTTGTGCCTGCGAACGATGTCGATCACCTTGCATTCGAGGTTCGCGAGGCATTCGCGCACCAGCGGTGCGCCCACCTGCGAGGCCGGCGCGCGCGTGAGCTTGAATCGGGAGAATTTGTCGGTGTCGGCGCCGGAGCAGGTGCCGATGCCGACCACTTTGTCGAGCAGGTCGGCGCCGGGAATGGCGATCACGCATTCGCGCCGCTTGCGCAATGCCGCATACGAGTGATTCCACGCGCCGGTGGTGATCGCGAATACCGGCGTGAAATCGACCACCATCGTCCATGAGATGGTCATCAGGTTGTCCTGCCTGCCGTCATGCGTGCTGACCAGCACCACCGGCCCGGATTCCATCAGGGTAAAGGCCCGGCCAAGTTCGAGCTGCCGCATCGGATCGCCTCCGCAAGTCATGCAAGCGCCACGAGCGTGGCTGCCTGCATGACTGTACGCCTTGCTTGCGGCGAACGGAACGCTTCAGGGATTCGCGTTGCCGGCCTTCGCCTCGATCGGCGGGATATGGTTCTTTACCAGCGCCAGCCCGATCAGGCTGACCAGCATCGCGCCGCCGAGCAGGTTCAGGTAGGCATGCGCGCCGCCGGCGGTGATCACGCTCGCGCCGACGAAGGAGCTTAGGATCGCGCCGAAGCGGCCGAAGGTCAGCGCCGACGCGGTGCCGGTCGCGCGCATGAAGGTTGGATACAGGTGCGCGCACAGCGCGTAGCTGGTGGTCTGGACCGCATTCATGAACAGCCCGTGCACGCCGAGGCCGAGCAGGAAGGCGTCGGTGTGCAGCTTGACGTCGACGCCCTTCAGCACGAAAGCCGACAGGGCCGCCAGTGAGCAGAATGCCAGCAGCGACGCGCGCGAGCCGAAGCGGTTGATCGCGACGGCGCAGGCCAGCGCGCCGATCACGCCGCCGAGGTTGTACGCGGTCAGCCCCATGCCGGCCAGTTTCGGGGACAGGCCTTCGGCGGTCAGCATCGTCGGCAGCCAGCTGAAGGCGCTGTAAATCGACAGCAGCGTCGCGAAGAAGCAGACCCAGATGCCGGCGGTGTCACGCAGGCGTTCCGGCGCGAACAGCGCGCCGAAGCTGGCGCGCTGCTGTCCGGCCGCGTCCTGCTGGCCGTCGCGGAAGCCGGTGCCGGCCGGCACGTCGACTGCCATGCGCGCCAGCAGCGCGCGCAATTCTTCCCAGCGCTGCTGCACGCGTGCGAGATAGCGCGGCGATTCTTTCAGCGTAAAGACCAGGAAGACCGCATACAGCATCGGTATCACGCCGCCGATCCAGAACAGCGAACGCCAGCCCGCCGTCGGCAGCACCTGTCCGGCAAACAGTCCGGCCAGCATGCCGCCGAGCGGATAGCAAATGATGGTTCCGGTGATGGCCAGCGTGCGCAGCCGCTGCGGCGTGTATTCCGCCGTCATCGTCGATGCGCTCGGCAGCGCCGCGCCGATGCCAAGGCCGGCGAAGAAGCGGATCACGGCGATCGCCGGCACGTCCGGCGCGAAGCCGATCAGGAAGGTCGCGCCGCCGAACAGGAACACGCTGAACGCGAGCAGCAGACGGCGGCCGATGCGGTCGGCGATGTAGCCGGCGGCGAGGCTGCCTAGCGCCATGCCGAACAGTCCGCTGGCGACCGCGCCCGAGAATGCCTCGCGCGAGATGCTCCACTCCTTCATGATCGCCGGTATCGCGAAGCCGATCAGCTGGCCGTCGAAGCCGTCGAGGATCATCGCCAGCGCGGCCAGCACGTACATGCGCTTCTGCAGCGGCGAGAAGCGCCGGTCGATGGCTTCATTGACGTCGAAGAGGCCGCGCGCGGCCGGTGCATGGTCTGACACAGTGTTTTCCTTTTAGATGAGTGTCGATCGGGCAGGGGTCTCCATCCCTGTAATGCCTGCCGCCGGTCTTTCGCCGGTCGGTCGGTTTCCTGCTTTGACGGTCTTGCTGCCTGAGCTTACTCGCCGTCGGTGGCGCCGGCGCCGAGCGTGTCGATCAGGCGGTCGAGGATACCGTAGAGTTCGTCCATCAGGTCGGCGCCGAGGTCCTCCTGCAGCGCATGGTAGGCCGCCTCCACCTTCGGCGCCAGCTGCCGCGCCAGCGCGACGCCGGCCGGCGACACCGACACCAGCACGCGGCGCTGGTCATGCGGCAGCCGTTCACGGCTCACCAGCCCGAGGTCATCCATCCGCGCGAGTATCCCGGCCAGGCTCGGGCTGGCCAGGCAGCAGATCTCGCCGATCTGCCGCGGCTCCAGCGAGCCATGCTCAAGCAGCGCGCGCATGACGCGCCATTGCTGCTCGGTGACCCCGGCTTCGTTCAGGATGGGGCGAAAGCGCGAGAACACGGCCTCGCGCGCCTGCAGCATCAGCAGCGGCAGGTTGCGGCGGTTCAGGACGTTTTGCTTCTTCATGGGCGGGGTGGTCTCCTGGTGCTGGGTCTTGCCGAAGCAGGTGCTCAAGTGCTGAAAGTTTCAAGACGCTGGATTCCGGCCTGCGCCGGAATGACGATTTGAAGGGCGTCGGCTCCAGCACCGTCGTCCCGGCGCAGGCAGGGACCCATCGTCGCAGAACCCATGGCGCTAGTCCGAGGGACGCGACGCTGAATCCCGGCCTGCGCCGGGATGACGTTTTATAGGCTGTCAGCCCTCAAACAGTCACCCCGGCGCAGGCCAGGCCCTGGTGTCTTCAAAATCGGCTTCCGAGTTTTTCACTCAAACCGGCATTTCCCCGTCATTTTATATTGACTCGCTCACATGTGAGTAAATAGAATGCGAGTCATCTACTCACATGCGAGTGAATTTTCATGATCCATCCGCTTCCCGTGGTTGAAGTCGACTCCGCGCCCTGGCGCCTGTCAGGCGTGGTCTACGGCACGCTGCTGAACCATCGTCCCGCGCTGGCCGGGCTCGGTGACGCGGTCAACGCTGCGCCTTACAAGACCGCACCTGTCGCGCCGGTGCTGTACCAGAAGCCGCGCAACACGCTGGCCGGCGACGGCGCGCAGGTGGTCGTGCCGGCGGGTGAAGCCGAACTCGAGCTGGGCGCGGCGCTTGGCATCGTGATCGGGCGCACCGCCTGCCGCGTCAGCGAAGCCGACGCCATGAATCATGTGGCCGGTTACCTGAGCGTGGCCGATCTCTGCATCCCGCACGAAAGCTTTTACCGGCCATCGTTGCGCTTCCGAGCCCGCGACGGCTTCTGCGTGCTGGCGCCGGCGGTGACGCCGCGCGAGGCCGTCGCCGATCCCGATGATCTCGTGGTCCGCGTGATGGTCGACGGCGAAGTCGCGCAGCAAAGCACGACTGGTGAGCGCATCCGCGGCGTGGCCCGCCTGCTGGCGGACGTGACCGATTTCATGACGCTGTCGCCGGGCGACATCCTGATGCTCGGCATATCGGCCGGCGCGCCACGGGTGAGGGCGGGACAGCAGGCCTGCATCACCATTGGCGGCCTCGCGCCGCTGAATCTTGGCCTTGTCGCCGAAGGAGCTGCGCAATGAAGACGGCACGCGTTGCCTATGCCGGCGCGATCCACACGGCCACTCCGGTCGACAATGACCGCCTGCGGCTGGCTGACGGCCGCGTCGTCGGCGAGCGCGATGTGGTCTGGCTCGCGCCTTTCGAGGTCGGCACCGTCATCGCGCTCGGCCTGAATTACGCCGACCATCTGAAGGAGCTGTCGAAGGAGCTGACCATTACCGCGAAGGACGAGCCGCTGGCCTTCCTGAAGGGGCCGGGCAGCGTGGTTGGCCATCGCGGCGTGATGCGGCGGCCGGCCGGCGTGAAGTTCATGCATTACGAATGCGAGCTGGCGGTGGTGATCGGCCGCCCGGCAACCCGGGTCCGACGCGCCGATGCGATGCGCCATGTCGCCGGCTACACGGTCTGCAATGATTACGCGATCCGCGATTATCTGGAGAACTGGTACCGGCCGAACATGCGCGTGAAGAACCGCGACGGCGGCACCGTGCTCGGCCCGTGGTTCGTCCCTGCGGCCGACGTGCCGGACCCGCACGACCTGAAGCTGCGCACGCTGGTCAACGGGCAGCAGACGCAGCACGGACATACCGGCGACATGGTCAACGACATTCCCGAGCTGATCGAGTACCTGAGCAGCTTCATGACGCTGCAGGCCGGCGACGTGATCCTGACCGGCACGCCGGAAGGCGTGGTGAATGTCGACGTCGGCGACGAGGTCGTCACCGAGATCGACGGCATCGGCCGTCTGGTCAGCACGATTGCCAGCGACGACATGTTCGGCCGCTGAACACACTTTCAAGGAGCTCCGCTTGCAGATCCACCACCTGATCGACGGCCGCGCAGTCGCCGGAAAAACGTATTTCGAGACGGTCAACCCGGCCACGCAGGACGTGCTGGCCGAAGTCGCCGCCGGCGGCGCGGCCGAGATCGACGCGGCGGTCGCCGCAGCCAAGGCCGCGTTTCCCGGCTGGGCCGGCAAGCCGGCGACCGAGCGCGCGAAGATACTGCGCCGTCTCGGCGAGCTGATCACGCAGCATGTGCCCGAACTGGCCGCGACCGAGACGCGCGACACCGGCCAGTCGATCTCGCAGACCGGCAAGCAGCTGGTGCCGCGCGCGGCCGACAATTTCCATTACTTCGCCGAGATGTGCACGCGCGTCGACGGCCACACCTATCCGACCCCGACGCACCTGAACTACACGCTGTTCCATCCGGTCGGTGTGTGCGCATTGATCAGTCCATGGAACGTGCCGTTCATGACGGCGACCTGGAAGGTCGCGCCTTGCCTCGCGTTCGGCAATACGGCCGTGCTGAAGATGAGCGAGCTGTCGCCGCTGACGGCTGCGCGCCTCGGCGAGCTTGCGCTCGAGGCCGGCGTGCCGGCCGGCGTGCTGAACATCGTGCATGGCTTCGGCGCGGACGCGGGCGAACCGCTGGTCGCGCATCCGGACGTGCGCGCGATCAGCTTCACCGGCTCGACCGCAACGGGCAACCGCATCGTCAAGTCGGCCGGCCTGAAAAAATTCAGCATGGAGCTCGGCGGCAAGTCGCCATTCGTGATCTTCGACGATGCCGACCTCGACCGCGCGCTCGACGCCGCGATCTTCATGATTTTCTCGAACAATGGCGAGCGCTGCACCGCCGGCAGCCGCATCCTCGTGCAGCAATCCATCTATGCCGAGTTCGCGCAGCGCTTTGCCGAGCGCGCGAAGCGCATCGTGGTCGGCGACCCGATGGACGAGAAGACCATCATCGGCCCGATGATCTCCGCCGGCCATCTGGCGAAGGTGCGCAGCTACATCGAGCTGGGCCCGAAAGAGGGCGCGACGCTGCTGTGCGGCGGGCTCGACCGTCCGGCGTATGCGCCCGAACTGCCGGCGTCGCTGGCACGCGGCAACTTCGTGTGGCCGACCGTGTTTGCCGACGTCGACAACCGCATGCGCATCGCGCAGGAAGAGATCTTCGGACCGGTCGCCTGCCTGATTCCGTTCCGCGACGAGGCGCACGCGATCGAACTGGCCAACGACATACCGTACGGCCTGTCCAGCTATGTGTGGACCGAGAACATCGGCAAGGCGCACCGGGTAGCGGCGGCGGTCGAAGCCGGCATGTGCTTCGTCAACAGCCAGAACGTGCGCGACCTGCGCCAGCCTTTCGGCGGCACCAAGGCCAGCGGCACCGGGCGCGAGGGCGGCACCTGGAGCTACGAAGTATTCTGCGAACCGAAAAACGTGGCGGTGTCGCTCGGCGGCCATCACATTCCGCACTGGGGCGCGTGATCCGCGCGCAGCCTACAGAAAAACAAGGAGACAGGGGACCATGGGCCAGCTTGCCTTAGCCGCAAAGATCACGCATGTGCCGTCGATGTACCTGAGCGAACTGCCGGGGCCGCGACAGGGCTCGCGCCAGCAGGCGATCGACGGGCACCGGGAAATCAGCCGGCGCTGTCGCGAACTCGGCGTCGACACGCTGGTCGTGTTCGACACGCACTGGCTGGTGAACGCGAATTACCACATCAACTGCGCGCCGCATTTCGAGGGTATTTACACCAGCAACGAGCTGCCGCACTTCATCAAGAACCTGCCGTTCGAGGCGCCGGGCAATCCGGAGCTGGGCCGGCTGCTGGCGAAGGCCTGCAATGCGCACGGCGTGGAGACGCTCGCGCATGACGACACCACCCTCGATCCCGAGTACGGCACGCTGGTGCCGCTGCGCTACATGAATCCGGACCGGCATTTCAAGGTGGTGTCGGTATCCGCGCTGTGCACGGTGCACTACCTGAACGACAGCGCGCGGCTTGGCTGGGCGATGCGCAAGGCGGTCGAGGAAGCGTACGACGGTAAAGTCGCTTTCCTTGCCAGCGGCAGTCTGAGCCACCGCTTCGCGCAGAACGGGCTGGCGCCCGACTATGCGTTCAAGGTCTGGAGTCCCTTCCTCGAGCAGCTTGATCACAGCGTGCTGGCGATGTGGCAGCGTGGCGAATGGAAAGACTTTTGCGCGATGCTGCCCGAGTACGCCGCCAAGGGCCACGGCGAAGGCTTCATGCATGACACCGCAATGCTGCTCGGCGCGCTCGGCTGGTCGGGCTACGATGCGCCGGCCGAGATCGTCACGCCTTACTTCGGCGCGTCCGGCACCGGGCAGGTGAACGCCGTCTTCCCGGTCACGCCGCAGTCCGGCGAATTCGTGCCCGAGCCGGTGGCCAGCCGCGCGCAGCTTGCCTCGGCCCTCGCGTCCCGTCTCTGAACCGGAGCCGCCATGCCCCATCTCGTCATTCTCTACACGCCGAACCTCGATCGCGAGACCGACATGACGCGGCTGTGCCGCGCGCTGGCCGATACGATGCTGGCTGCCCGCGACGACGCCGGCAAGCCGGTCTTCCCGCCGGGCGGTACGCGCGTGCTTGCGTATCCGGCAGCGCACTATGCGATTTCCGACGGCGGCGCAGCCGGTCGTGCGGCCGGCACGCATGCCGGTGCGGCGTCAGGCGACGCGGGTGACTATGCATTCATCTACCTGAACCTGCGCATGGGGCGCGGCCGCAGCGCCGCCACGCACCAGCAGGTGGGCGATGCGCTGTTCACGGCCGCGAAAGCGCATTTCGGCGAGCTGTTCGAGAAGCGCCATATCGGCATCACGCTGCAGATCGACGAAGGCCCGGAGGTCTTCGACGGCAAGCACAGCAACCTGCACCCGCTGTTCAACCCTGTACCGAAGGCCTGACCATGCTCTCCCGGGACACCATCCTCCAGCTGGCGCGCCAGCTGTATGAAGCGCGCAAGTCGCGCACGCAGCTGCGCCATTTCTCGAAGCAGCATCCGCAGATGACGATCGAGGACGGCTATGCGATCCAGCGCGAATGGGTGAAGCTGGAACTGGCCGACGGCCGCCGCATCCGCGGCCGCAAGATCGGCCTGACTTCGCGCGCGATGCAGCTGTCGAGCCAGATTGACGAGCCGGACTATGCGCCGCTGATGGACGACATGTTCTTCGAGGCCGGCGGCGACATTCCTTTCGAGCGCTTCATTGCGCCGCGTGTCGAGGTCGAGCTGGCGTTCATCCTCGGCAAGCCATTGAAGGGCCCGGGCGTGAGCATTTTCGACGTGCTGTCGGCGACCGATTATGTGACGCCGGCGATCGAGATCATCGATTCGCGCATCGAGCAGTTCGACCGCGAGACCCGGGTGATGCGCAAGGTGTTCGACACCATCTCCGACTTCGCGGCGAATGCGGGCATCGTGCTGGGCGGACGGCCGGTACGGCCGATGGACGTCGACCTTCGCTGGGTCGGCGCACTGCTGCACAAGAACGGCGTGATCGAAGAGACCGGGCTGGCCGCGGGCGTGCTGAACCATCCGGCGACAGGCGTTGCATGGCTGGCGAACAAGATCGCGCCGTATGGCGAGCAACTGAATGCGGGCGACGTGGTGCTGGCCGGCTCGTTCACCCGGCCGACGCCGGCCGTGGCGGGGGACACCTTCCATGCGGATTACGGGGCGCTGGGGAGTGTGGCGTTTCGGTTTGTCTAGGGCGGCGAGGGTAGGCTGACGGTATGTGGGGCTGTCTGTCCAGCGGCAGCGCGGTCTCATCGACGTGTTGGCTTGATCCTGATCCGGGACCCGGCGTCTTTTCACTTCATGGGCCTGGCTGACCGGCCAGGCGCACGGACCCGCATCCATCGTCTTGTCTCAACGACGACCGCCAACGGTATGATGAACACAGGGCAGGCCATCATGGTGCTGACCTTCGCAACCGGCGCCACCCGCCACCCGCCACCCGCAACCCACAACCCACAACAACCAACCAGGAGAAGACTGCTGATGGACATGCCGCTGAACCATTTCAAGAGGGCGCTGGCCGCCAGGAAAACGCAGATCGGCATTTTCGTCGGCCTGGCCGACACGCTGGCCGCCGAAGTCGTCGGCACCGCCGGCTTCGACTGGCTGATCATCGACGGCGAGCATGGCCCGAATGACCTGCGCTCCATCATTGCGCAGCTGCAGGTACTGGCCGCCTACGACGTGCAGCTCACCGTGCGCACCGTCGACCATGACGCCGCCCGCATCAAGCAGCTGCTCGACGGCGGCGCGCAGACGCTGATGGTGCCGATGGTAGAGTCGGCCGCCGAAGCTGCGGCACTGGTGCGCGCGATGCGCTATCCGCCGGCCGGCATCCGCGGCGTCGGCACGGCGCTCGCCCGTGCTGCACGCTGGAATGGCGTCGGCGATTATTTCGAGCACGCCGACCGCGAGATGTGCCTGCTGGTACAGATCGAGTCCACCCGCGCACTGGCGGCGCTTGACGACATCCTTGCGGTCGACGGCGTCGACGGCGTGTTCATCGGTCCGGCTGATCTGGCCGCGTCGATGGGTTATCTCGGCCAGCCGGGTCATCCGGACGTGCGCGCCGCGATCGAGCAGGCGATTCAAAAGATCGTCGCATCCGGCAAGGCTGCCGGCGTGCTCGCCACCGATCCTGATCTGGCGGTTCGCTACCAGTCGCTCGGCGCCTGCTTCCTGCAGGTCGGCGTCGACACGCTGCTGCTGCGCAATGCCGCGGTCAGCCTCGCGGAAAAGTTCAAGGCGTCGACCGGCGACAAGGCCGGCGCCGCCTACTGAGTCCGCCAGCGCCACCCTGATGAGAACAGGCTCCTCCGGTTTGCGGCTGCCGCAAGGGCTGCGGTCGCTGCGCTACCGGTCGTTCCGCATCTACTTCATCGGCCAGGGCATCTCGATGCTCGGCACCTGGGTGCAGCAGGTCGCGCTGTCATGGCTGATCTATCGGGTCACCGGCTCGGCTGCGCTGCTCGGCGTGACGGCTTTTTGCAGCCTGTTTCCGCAACTCGTGGTCGGCCCGCTGGCCGGCGCGTGGATCGACAAGCAGGACAAGCGGCGCTGGCTGATCGGCGTGCAGTCGCTGCTGGCCGTGCAGGCCTTCGTGCTGGCGGCGGGAGTCTGGTCAGACACGATTGGCAGCGGGTTCATCGTTGCGATGGCCATCTGCCTCGGTGTGATCAACAGCTTCGACGGCCCGCTGCGACAGTCGATGATTGCAAGCTTCATTGACGACCGGCAGGACCTGTCGAACGCGCTGGCGCTGAATGCAATGCTGTTCAATGCCGGCCGCTTCCTCGGCCCGCTGCTGGCCGGCATGATGGTCGGGCTGACGTCCGAGGCCGCCTGCTTCCTGTTCAACGGCGTGACTTTCCTCGCGGTGGTGTTCGGGCTGTCGCGGATTCGCGGCAAGCCGATACCGCGTGCCAGCGGCTCGGTCGGCGAAGTCTTCCGTGACGGGCTGGTCTATGCATGGCAGGCGCGGCCGGTGCGCAAGTTCATCGCGATCCTGATGGCGCTGAACCTGACGGCGTCGGCCTATACGGTGCTGCTGCCGATCTTTGCGCGCGACGTGTTTGCCGGCGATGCGCGCACGCTCGGCTGGCTGTGGGGCGCGGCAGGTTGCGGTGCGTTCGGCTCGACCATCTTCCTCGCGACGCGCAGGTCGAATGCAGCAGTCCTGCGCGGCGTGACGGCGGGCGTCTGCTGCAGCGCGCTGGCACTGCTGGCGATGGGCGCGAGCCCGTGGCTGCCGCTGTCGATGGCCAGCATGGCGCTGCTGGGCTTCGGCATTTCAGTTTGCAATGTCGGCGTGCTGATGCTGCTGCAGGCTACGACCGCTGAACAGTTCCGGGGGCGCGTGGTTGCGTTCTTCACGTCGACCCGCTTCGGCTTTGATGCGCTCGGCGGTCTCGTGGCGGGCTTCCTCGCCGCACAGTTCGGGCCGCGCATCACGATGGCGATTGACGGCGTGGCGCTGCTGGGCTTCGCGCTGTTCCTGCTGCTGGCGCGGCGACGGCTGGAAGGGCAGGTGGATGCGGCGACGGCGGTGCTGTCCTGAAGGGGCTGCAGGCTTTGCGCAGGCCTTGCGAACCCCCTGCCTCACCCCGGAGCAAGCCGGGATCCGGCGCCTTGTGCTGCACACACCCTCAACCTCCCGCCCACCAAAAACCTAGCGCCCCGCCTGCTCATTCCCGTAAGTCTTGACCAGGTAGTCCACGATGTCCGGTACGTCCGCCTCATCGACCGGCGCGCTGAACACCTTCCTCATCCGCGTGACCACGCCTTCCCAGTACGGCCGGGCCGCGCTTGGCGGCTGGTACTGCATGTACTCGGCCGAATGGCAGGCCACACAGTTCTGCCGTGCCTTGTCATAGCCCGCCAGTGCGGACGGCCGCAGCTGCACGCCATCGGGCGGCAGGCTGATTTCCTTCGCGGCGGCACCGCCGGCCGCGAGCGCGAGCAGCAGGCAGGCGGCGACCCACAGGCCGTATTCCGGTCGCTTCATGATGCGCTCACCCGTACCGATTCGACCACGTTGCGCATGTGGCCGGCCGGTTGCCAGCTGGCCTCCAGCGGCTGGACTTCACCGGCACGGTTCCATGCGCGCACACGCAGGTCATGCACGCCGGCCTCAGGCGTGAAGCCGAAAGTGAATTCGCGGAACGAGTAGCGGCTCGCCTCCTTGCCGAGCGTGGCAGCCTGCCAGCGCCGGCCGCCGTCGGTCGAGTACGCGACCTCGCGTATCCCGCTGCCGCCGTCGAATGCAATGCCGCGCACCGCGACCGGCGAACCGGCCGGCAACCGCGCGCCATCGGCCAGCGAGGTGATGAACGAGCGCACCGTGAAGCGGCCGATCGGCCGCGTCGCCGCGGGCGCCTTGCCGGGCGCCACGCAAGCGCAGTCGTTGTCGGGTATCCGGTAGGCCGGCTTCATCCAGAAGCCGTCGAATTCATGGTCGATCACACGGATCTCGGAAAGATGCTTGATCCAGTAGGTACCGTAATGGCCAGGCACGACCAGCTTCACCGGATAGCCGTTCAGCATAGGTATGTCGACGCCGTTCATCTGATACGCAATCATCACCTCGCCATCCATCGCATGCGCGATGTCGAGCGCCTTGACGAAATCGGCGCTGCCGAACAGCGGCGTGTCGAGCCCGTTGAACACCACCTGCCGCGCGCTGTCATGGATGCCGGCGCGCTTCAGCACGTCTCTCAGCGGCACGCCGACCCAGCGCGCATTGCCCATCGCGCCATGCGACAGCTGGCCGCCGGTGACGCGCGGGCTGAAATGCGCGCGGCTGTTGCCCGAGCACTGGTTCACCGCGATCAGCTCGACCGGCGTGAACTGACGTCGCAGCTCGTCCACCGTCAGCGTGAACGGCGTCGCGCAGGCATTGCCGGCGATGCTGATCGTATGGCGATCGCCGTCAATGGAGGTCGGCAGTCCCGCATGATGGTAGCGAACGAAGAAGGCGTCGTTCGGCGTGATCAGGCCTTCGTTGAAGACCTCAAACGGCGTTTCCAGCTGCGGCGGACGCGAGGTCAGCACGATCAGCGGGCGTTTTTCCGGATAGGCGACGAGCTGCCGGTGGCCATTTTCGAAAGGCAGGTCGATTTCGCCGGCGCCGGCCCACGCAGGGGCGGCAAAAGGCGCGAGCGCGGCTGCGCCGTAGCGCAGCAGCCGCCGCCGGCCGGCATCGATATCGGTGCGAGGTTCTTTGCTCATGGCAGTCTCGATGGGAAACTCTCGCAGGAGGGACGTCAGGAAGGTCTTGATCGGTGCGCCGAGCATAACACTGGCATGCGTGCGTGCGGCGTCAGCGGCCGGTCTCGCAATCCGAGCGAATTACATTGCCGGCGCTCTCGACTGTCCAGCTGTTGCCGTAACGGCCGTACACCATGCGCAGTACCAGATCGAGGTTCTTGCGCTCGACCGGATCGCCGTAGCTGCGCTCGTCCAGCCGCGCGAACGCCTGCTCGCGCGTGACGCCTTCCTCGCGCCACCGCATCGCCTGCGACGCGAATTCACCCATGTCGCGGCAGGTGAGCGTGCCGAGCGGGTAGGGCGCTGCAATGGCGGCCGCCGGCAGCAGCCCCAGCGCCAGCACGCACGGCAACAGGACGCGTCTCATTTTTGCGCCGCCGCGGCGCCGAACTGGAATTCGAGCTGCAGGTAGCGCCGGCCGACCAGGTCGCGTGTCTTCGCCAGCACCTCGCCGTCGTATTCGGCCTCGATGGTGTAGCGTCCGCCGGCGGGCGGATTCACGTACAGCCAGGGGCCGCGCGTGGTGGTCTCGACCATGAGGTCGCCGGCGGTATTGCGCACGCGGACCTGCACGCCGGGCAAGCCGGACTTGTCTTCCTTGCGCAGGAACAGCAGCTGGATCTGGTAGCGCGGCGCAAGCTTTTCGAGCTGTGCAACTTCGGCTTCGTCGTTGCCGCCGCTGACCAGCGTGTAGTCGCCCTGGCGTGACTCCTTCAGCGGGTCGGCCAGCGCCGGCAGCGCACACGACAGCAGCGCGCATCCGGCGGCGGAAAGCAGCAGGCGCCGCATGCGGCAGGCAAGGGGCAGGCTGGGCATGTCGGCTTCCTTTGATGTCGGCTTTTCGGGGCCGGCGCGCCCGCGCCGGCGTGAACATGGGCTGCGGGTGGCTTATTGCTGCGCCGGTGCCGGCTCGTCGGCCGGCAGCGACTTGATGTAGCGGGCCAGCGCGCGGATCTTGTCCTCGCTGAGCGTGTTTTTGAAAGTCGGCATCGCGTTTTGTCCCTTCAGGATGGTCTGGAACACCTGTTCCTCATCCTTCGCGGTGCCGGCCAGTTTCGGCCCGCCCTTGCCGGCCTTCTTGCCGAAATTCCCGTGGCACCAGCTGCAGTTCGATGCAAAGATCTTGCGTGCGTCTTCCAGCGAAATTTCCTGCGCTTCCTGCGCGGCGGCGGTGGTCCACCATGAAGCGCTCAGCAGCGCGACTGCGCATGCCGTCATTGCGAAACGTTTGAACATTGATTCCCCGACTGTGAATGAGCTTCGACGATCCCGCGCGCCGGCCGCGCCGCCGGAA
>JACCDR010557884.1_pt1 | contig 17473 bp, 20 predicted proteins | sample 7446431 | NCBI WGS metagenome assembly JACCDR01 (sample SAMN15323443, study PRJNA562643) | freshwater metagenome | isolation source: river surface water | place: USA:Blue River Watershed | collected 2017-08-17
AAAATTTACAGGCCTTAGAGAGACAACTTATCCACCTGAATTGGAACCTCGAAGTTTCCAAAGATCTTTCGGTCACAGATTATTTTGTTCTGTATTTGTCGCAACAAACTCAAAAAGACCGCTTTAAAATGGCCGCTGGAAAGCTTACAACTGCTGAAATCGCTGATCTTATGCAGGCTTACGCCCAATCTCTGTCACCTGGTCCCAATCCAGCCACAGAAGCCGTTTCTTCGACAAACCTTTCCTCTCAAGCCCTGGTGGCTCCCGAAGGCGCTAAATAAGCGCCTTTACAGACCCAAAACCCTTAAAATCATTAACTTTTTTGCCATTTTTAAATCCTTACCTTGACGATTCAGGTGAAGTTCTCATATTCCTTTCGCCTAACATAAATCAAACATCCCAGGAGGATAAGAATGGCAAAACATGAATTGGGCGTGCGTCCTTTGCACGATCGCATTTTAGTTCGTCGTATGGCTGAAGAAGAAAAAACGGCGGGCGGTCTTTTTATTCCAGACACAGCTAAAGAAAAACCACAAAAAGGTGAAATCGTTGCTACCGGCAAAGGCCGTGTGACTGAAGATGGAAAGACTCTTCCGCTCGAAGTCAAAGCTGGCGATAAGATTCTTTTCGGAAAATATGCAGGCACAGAACTGAAATTAGACGGACAAGAATACTTGATGATGCGCGAAGAAGATATCTTAGGCGTATTCAACTAAGTTCCATTTTAAAAAATTAAACACGAGAAAATCGGAGAATTAAATGTCTAAAGAATTACAGTTTTCAGAACACGCGCGTTCAAGCATTTTAAAAGGTGTTAACACTTTGGCGAATGCAGTGAAAGTCACTTTGGGACCTAAAGGTCGTAACGTTGTTATCGAAAAATCTTTTGGATCACCTTTGATCACAAAAGACGGTGTCACCGTTGCTAAAGAAATCGAACTTGAAAATAAGTTTGAAAACATGGGCGCTCAGATGGTTAAAGAAGTCGCTTCTAAAACCAATGACCAAGCCGGTGATGGAACGACAACAGCGACTGTTCTTGCACAAGCTATCTACCGTGAAGGTGTGAAACTTGTATCTGCTGGTCACAACCCAACAGCTTTGAAACGCGGAATTGATAAAGCGGTTTCTCAAGTTGTTGCCGAACTGAAAAACTTGGCAAAACCAGTTAAAGGAACCAACGAAGTTGCTCAAGTCGGAACAATCTCTGCGAACAATGATCCAGAAATTGGAAAAATGTTGGCTGATGCAATGGAAAAAGTAGGCCGCGAAGGCGTTATCACGATCGAAGAATCAAAAACTGCTAAAACAGAAGTCACTGTTGTTGAAGGTATGCAATTTGACCGTGGTTATCTTTCTCCATACTTCGTAACAAATGCAGAGAGAATGGAAGCGGTTCTTGAGAACGCTTACGTTCTTATCTACGACAAAAAAATCTCTTCAATGAAAGACATGATTGGCGTGCTTGAGGGCGTTGCTAAATCAGGTCGTCCATTGTTGATCATCGCTGAAGATGTTGACGGTGAAGCATTAGCGACTTTGGTTGTTAATAAATTGCGTGGAACATTGCACGTTGCGGCTGTTAAAGCTCCAGGCTTTGGCGACAGACGTAAAGCAATGCTTGAAGACATCGCTATCTTAACAAACGCTAAAGTAATCTCTGAAGATATCGGTCGCAAACTTGAACAAGCGACTATCACTGATCTCGGTGTTGCAAAACGCATCGTGATCGATAAAGACAATACAACTGTGATTGATGGTGCTGGTAAAAAAGCAGACATCACAGCTCGCGTTGCTCAGATCAAAGCTCAAGTTGAAGAAACAACTTCAGACTATGACAAAGAAAAATTGAAAGAGCGTTTGGCTAAACTTTCTGGTGGTGTTGCTATCGTTCACGTAGGAGCTCCTTCAGAAGTAGAAATGAAAGAGAAAAAAGCTCGCGTTGAAGATGCATTGAATGCGACTCGCGCAGCTGTTGAAGAGGGTATCGTAGCGGGTGGCGGAACTGCTTTGCTTCGCGCTTCTTCTAAATTAGACAGCAGCAAATTGACTGATGAAGAAGCTTTTGGTGTTAAAATCATCAAACGCGCCTCAGAAGAGCCAATCCGTCAAATCGCTGCGAATGCAGGACTTGATGGCGCGATCGTTTTAGACCGCGTTCTTCAGAATAAATCGGCAAGCTTCGGTTACAATGCATACTCTGACGAATACACTGATCTTTTAAAAGACGGTGTTATTGATCCAGTCAAAGTTGTTCGTTGTGCACTTGAGAACGCAGCTTCTGTTGCTTCTTTGATGTTAACAACTGAGACAATGATTGCTGAAGCTCCTAAGAAAGATGCTGGCGGTGCTGCTGGTGCTCCTGGAATGGGTGGCATGGGCGACATGGGCGGCATGGGTGGAATGATGTAATCCTGCCTTCAAAGTAGTATTTCTAAAGGGCTTGGAGAAATCCAGGCCCTTTGTTTTTTTGAGAGGTGAAAAATGAAAATGCCAGTTCTCTTTGTCGGACATGGATCTCCCATGAATGCTGTCAGTGATAATAAATGGACGCAGACATTGCGAGAGCTCGGAAAAAAAATTCCTCAACCTAAAGCGATACTTTGTGTTTCGGCTCATTGGATGACTCGGGGAACCAAAATATTAAGCGTGGATCATCCAAAAACGATTCATGATTTTGGAAATTTTCCTCAAGAGCTATTTGAAATCGAATATCCCGCGCCAGGGGAGCAAGAGATTGCGAAAGAAATTTATTTTCTCCTGAAGCCTTTTAAAGCCCAGCTCGACACTAGTTGGGGTCTTGATCACGGGACTTGGTCCGTGCTTCTGCATATGTATCCTGAAGCAAAGATTCCTGTGTTGCAGCTCAGTCTTGATCAAGGTTTGAATGAAAAAGCTCATGTTGAGCTAGGAAAAGCATTGCGATCATTGCGTGAACAAGGGGTTTTGATTTTGGGTTCGGGAAATATTGTTCATAATTTGCGAAAGCTCAATTGGCAGAATCCTGAGGCTCAGCCATTTGATTGGACAGTGAAATTTGACTCAGCCACTAGAGATGCTTTGCTCAAAAGAGATGAAGATGTTTTGTTGCTACATAAATCATTATTGGGTGAAGCTTCCACCCTAGCAGTACCCACTGATGAACATTATTGGCCTTTGCTTTATTGTTTTGGCGCCAGCGATTCGCAAGATCAAGTTTCGTTTCCTTATGAAGGTTACGAGATGGGATCTCTTTCTATGCGAACCGTGATGTGGTCTTAGAACATGTATTCGATACCACCGGTGACTGTTGTCATCGTGTGGCTAGCTGATGAGGCGCTTTGAGGACGTGAGCCTGTTCCTGAGAAGCTGGCACTGAAAAGATCATATAAGATCTCACCTTTTAAATTCATTCTTTCATTCCATTTGTAAACTCCGAAAGCAGAAAAGCTCGTCATGCGAGCGCTGGAACTGCTTCCAGACGTGAATGGTGATTCGCTCACTGAAGCATCAATAAAATACATCAGCTTAGCGCCTAGGGTCATCGGCGTCTCTTCTGAGATAGGGAATGATCCTGCAAATCCTAAGGCCATGCCTTGAAAACTCATCGATGTGTACGCTGTTGGAGAAGAGGTATCGACAGTCGCAGAGAATTTTGAATATCCGAGCAAAGCCTGCAATTTAGGTCCGAAAAACTGATCTTCAAGTATGAAATTATATCCGCCTTGCAAAGTTGTTTGCAGTGTCGAGATATTAATTTTTCCTGGGCTTGATCCTGGATAGTTATTATCTAACTTCACGATGTATTGCTTCAGACCTAAACCCATAAACCATTGCGAAGTCAGCCACAGTTCACCATCGGCATGAATGGATGGTCCTAAGTTGCTGGTATCGTCAACGGCACCGACCGAATTGATGGTGTTGTTAAAAGCGTAACTGCCAAGCCCTAAAGCGATTCCGACTTTACCAAATGTCGGAGCACCACGAGGCTCCCATTCTTTGGGTTGATCACCTAGCACCAGAGGACTATCTGGGCGATCATTAAGACCGGGGATGATTTGCCCTTCTTTGTCTTTTGAAATCAAAGGATACTGAACAAAACTAACAGGAACCAGTTTCATCGGTGTTTGAATGACATTCTCTGATCTCTCCAGAGTCACCGTGCCGAAGCTGAGTGATTCCTCAGCTTTATCAACACGAATGCGTCCGATAATTTCTTTTTCCGTGCTTACAATAAATTTAAATTTAGGATGACGATTAATTTTTAAAATTTGCACGACGGAAAGATCTTGGCCTGCTTGGATACCTTGAAGGCGTCCAAGGTTGACTGTGACAGCTGGTCCTTTGCGGCTTAAGATAATTCCGCTATAAGGCATTTTGGATTTGAGCTTTTGATATAGCTCAACTATTTGCGTGCGAATATCTGAAATTTCAAATCCAGCGTAATCGACAAGATTCTCTTGAACAACGAGAAGGCCATCATAGCCAGAGAAAAGACTCATTTTAATACTAATGCCATTAGGGCCCTTAGAAATTCGTGTCGTCAAAAGAACATCGGCTGCGGCTGATTTGAGAGTGCTCTTAACAAGTTCAGGGCTGTCTTCAAAATTTTCCGGTGTCCGAGTCGAGTTATCAATGTCTTTGAGAGACCACTGTCTGTCTTGTTCAACAATTGCTTTCAGCTGAATAGTGAGAGGTCTTGCGTAAATCTGAGACACGTTGTCAGCGATGGGTAAGACTGCAATAGAGCGAAAAGACAGCGAGTCATCGACTGAATTTTTCAAAATTGTGCTCTGGCCATAGGTCGTGAAGGCGATGAATAAAATACTGAACGTGAGGATCCATTTTTTCATAATTCTCATTATGAACTTGAGACCCTGATGCGGTCAAATTTTCTTCAAGAGATTCGGACATTTCTCCGAAAAATCACCTATGCTCTTGCGCTTTGTACAGGTTAGTTCAATCTTATTTTCAATGTCGGTCCAGGCCCAGGTAGGTCCTTTATCCGAAGCTATTGAAAAAGGAAGATACCAAGTTCGCGCTCCAGCAAGTGCAAATCAAAACCAGCCAGATGAAATAAAAATTCATCTCAAGAAAGAAAAATCTTCTAGGCTTCCAGGAAAAAAAGTTCAGACTCGAGAGAGCGACATTGACGCTATCATCGATCAAAGCACGAGCGTCGTCTACTCGCCCAGTCCGGTGACAACCTCAACCGTCACAACGACTTCGACCACAGTCCCAAAATTATCGACGACAACGAGCACGACAACAACAAGCTCGACGACGACGACAACTTTGCCTTTGATTGTGGAACAGCCGAATCTCATTGAGCAGGTCAAAAGCATCGTATCTGATGACGAACAACCGATTATTGAAGCTTATAAAGAGCAAATACATCCTGATGATGTCAGACTGAATCAAATCGAAATTGGAATTATGGCTGGAGCTATTTCAAATACTTCGAATTCCAATTACTCTTTTAGAAATTACAGTACATTCTCTCCACAGATGGGTATTGGTGGAAAATTATGGCTCACACCATTTTTGGGTTTATATGGTCAGTACATAACGAGTTTGGGAGCAGATATTCAGATTCCTGTTCAGCATGAAATCACTGAGCTAGGATTTGATTTGAGAAAATTTTACGGCATGTCGAGAAAAGCCAATTCTCTGCATTACGGTCTTTTTTATTCAGAGTACAAACTGAGCGTCCCTAGTGATGATGCTCACCGAGCTCATCTCCGGTCTTCTGGCTTAGGCATTCGATTATTTGCGAGGGTTCCAGTAGCACCGACATATTCTTGGATCTTTGGGGGAAAGCTCGTGCCACGTCTGCAGCATCATGAAAGAGCGACGGGAATTTCTCTTTCTTCCGGAAGTCCTGGAGAATCGAGTCGTGTTGACCTTAGTCTCGGTGGAGAATTTAAAATGTCTCGTCAAAGCCAGATCATTTGGGATCTCACGGTTTCTCATGAGAAGAATCAGTTTTCAGGAGAAGCCAGTCACGTCGATCCAGAAACTGGACAAAGACCCAAAGGTGTTTCAGTCAATAACACTTTGACAATTTTTTCACTGGGCTATCGCTGGGGTCAGTAAATCCTAGCCTAGCGGTGTCTGCCATTACTCAATAAAATAATCTCATGAGTACAAAAGTATTAATTGCTGATGATGCTGGTTTCGTTCGTGAATTATTGATCAATGCTTGTGTGGAGCTAGGCTATGATGTCGTTGGTGAGGCCAGAGATGGTCAAGAAGCTATCGATAAAGCCTTCAGTCTGAGGCCGGATATTGTTGTAATGGATTTAGTCATGCCTAAATTCAATGGTCTTGAAGCGACAGCAAAAATTATAGAAAAGTATCCTGATATCAATATTATCGCTTGTTCGAGTTTAGATGATGAAACGACTTTGAATCAGGCGATGAATTATGGTTGTCGCGCTTTTTTAAGAAAACCATTTTCAAAAAGCAGTGTCAGAAGCGTTTTTCAACAAATTGAATTTGCGAAGAGGAGTCAAAAGCATGCCTGAAGTTATGTTCGTACTGAAAGCTTTTGTTGTTTCAGTTGTAATTACCGTTTGTATGCAAGTGAAAGTTGGAAATGTCAGTGTAGAATCTCACGCACAGAACTGGTTGCAAACTTCGTCTTTACCTATTTATTTACAAAAGGTTTCCGAAGGTGCTGTTTTAGCTATTAAAAATGCAGGCGGAACAGCTAAAGAATTTGTCACAAAGACCTTTGGACAAGATCCTCATACACAAAGAGCAGCCCGCCTGAATTAATTGCTTAATTATCTAATCCCTTTGCCTTTGACAGTAGCTTTTGTGTTAGCTGGTCGCGAAGAATCAGGCAGTAAATGCCTATAATTCTCTGTTCTGTCGGTCAGCTTTCCAGCTGCTCGGCCTCCGCAAGGCTGCGAGGTATGAGCCTGGGCTGAAAGAGCCATCAACATTGCCGTTGCAATTACGAGCTTCATCATAATATCTCCTTTGGAGCTCACTTGAGTCCCACGAACCATGATAATGCGAGGCTTATGCCACCTAAGGAAAAGCCGTATCCTGGAATATATTAGTTATTTCAGTAAGATAAGATGTGTTTCAAAATGAGACAGCTGTCAAAGTAACAAAAATAGGCAGGGTTACCCCTGCCTATTTGGTGCCTTTTGCGCCATCAGAAGACGTATCTCCCGAGGAGCCGGAGTCAGGCAATAAAGAATCATAGCCTTTAGCAGAACTAGGTCCTACACCGGCAGCGATCGGCGCTACACTCAGACTTTCCTGGCAATGGGTGCAACCAAATCCCGTCAAACCGACTTCAGCACCTGTAATGTCGTTTTCTGGAGCTTGAGCCCACGCTGAAAAACCGACCAAGAGAGAAACAGCAATTAAAGAAATTAATTTATTCATAGGTTTCTCCTCAGTTAAAGACTTCAGCTGTTGCTGGTGAAATAACGTCTAACAGATTATTAAAGGTACTGGCAACTTGCATCGCCACTGACGGCCCTTCGGCGCTGTTCACTTTATCAATCTCGCCGCTGGCTTTATAGCTCACCTTGATTGTTCCCATACCTGGGCGAGTTACAATAGAAGGTTTTCCAAAGCGCTCTTCATATTGAATCTTAACTAATTTTTTGGCTTGGTCTGTAATTGTTGCAATTCTTCCTCGCTGATCATAGGTCATCGTAATCTTCTGACCATCCGAGTTCTGTGCAAAGGTTAAATTTCCTTTTTTGTCGTACTTAAATTCAGACTTTCGAGTGGCAATAACTTTCCCTTTTTCATCCACTGTTCGGGTCACAACCTGGCTGACTTTTCCAGTCGCTTTGTCGTAATCAAAAGCCAGCTTATTGACATCACTATTCTTAGTTTTAACTTGGCCATTTGGATAATATTCGAAAGTGAATCTCTCGTTATTACGACGAATTGCAATCGGCTTTCCAAAAACATCATGATAAGTAATATCAGTCACATTGTCGTTCACTGTCGAAGCCACACGAGAAAGATAGATCTGACCATCTTTTCTCTCTGCGTACCAGAACTCATGCTTTGATTCATTAACGACTTCTTTTCCACAAGTTTTTTTAACCGTGGACCAGTAATGCAATTTCGGATTCTTGCTATCGAACTCGTAAGCATATTTTTCAGAGCATTTTTGACGATCAGTGAAGCTTGTCACCCAGTCGTTCTTTTTATCATAAGTTAAGGTAACAAATGTTTTGTCTGGGTAAGTTGCCTTAACTAAGTTATGAACATCGTCATATTCATAAGTATAAACATTATTCCAAGCGTTCTTTGCCCAGCTTAAATCATTCAAATTATCAAATTTATACTCGGCAACGAGGTTGCCTGGGCCGGTAATTGTTTTCACTTTCTTATTCGTGAAATATTTAAAAGAAAGCTTACGACCATTATTATCGACAACTTCTTTGACCATTGTTCCGTCGTAATCGAGTTTTAAATAATTTCCGTTCTTATCATAGAGATGAGTCAATTTCCCATTGCCATCAAAGCGTTGGTAAGAAGCATCTGGAAGATTTCTGGTATAGATACCTTTAGCATAAGTGATACTTTCGACTTCTTTTCCGTTAGCAAAAAACTGTGCGCCTTCTTTAACGGGAACCGCCACTTTGTAAGCAAAAGCAAACTTGGAGCGCAAATCATGATCGGTTTGCATATCTCTCGCAATTTCTTTCCATTGCTTTTCATCGCCTTTTTTTGCTGCCTTCATTTTCTCAATGATCTGTGCAATTGTACGATCAATTTCTTTTTTACCGAATTCACGAGGAGTGTAATAAATTTCTTGGCCCGCTCCACACTCAGTGACCTTCAAATTTCCCTCGGCTGTGACCTGCAGCGAAGTTTCAAAATCAGAACACCAGCCAAAGCCGAACATTCCGTCGAAAAGAGACTTACTGTTATAAGTTCTATTCACTTTGAGATCGTACCCGGTGCCGGGCACTTCGAGATCAATCCATGAATTAGCAAAGTTGGCATTCTTCATGTCAACGATGGCATGAGCCATCGGAGCGCCAATGCTAAATAGAAATGCAATTAACACAGAAAACTTTTTCATCCTTGAACCTCTGTGGAAAATGAAGGGTTTTCACCCAGTCGTTATACTTTGATTTTAACAATCTTTCGTATAGTAATTCCACCTATAATTTGCATTGCAAACATAGCGACAAGAAGGATCAATCCCAAGGTCGTATTGAACATCGGCTTGATGTAACCTGGGTTTACGAAACTGAATATAACGATAAGAGCAATCGGGACCAAAGTAATGATAATTCCCTGCATAAGCCCCTGAGCGGTCATGGCCTGAATTTTCTTCTCAATTTTCTGTCTTTCTCGAATCGTTGTGCAGATGGTCTGAAAAGTCTCAGCCAAGTTACCGCCGGTCTCTTTCAGGATGTTGATCGAGGTGACAAACATCTGGACGTCTGGTCTAGGTATACGCTCACCGAGCTCAATCAAGGCGTCTTCAACACTGCGACCTAAGCGGATCTGCGATAAAACCAAAGCAAATTCCTGGCTGATTGGGTTTTTCAGGTTATCAACAACTCTTTCCATCGACTGAGTCACCGTCAAACCACTCTTAATACCATTTGCCATAATGGTAAGACCATCAATCATCTGGTCGACGAAAAGATTAGAGCGTCTTTCATAAACACTTTTCACAAGCAGAATGGGAATCGTCCAACCAGCGACCGTAACCATAGCGCCGACGATAAATCCGGCTAAAACATTAGGTAGAAAAAGCAAAAAGAAGACGGTTCCTAATCCAAAACTGAGAAGCAGCATCAAGAGAGTGACCTTTTTTTTGTCAACTTCGACGAACATCAAATCAAGAAGGCGAAGAATCTCTTCGCGACTTCCTAAACTTTTCTTTTGTAAGAAGTTGATAATTTGGTCTGCCCATAAATAGACAATCAAAAATATACAAAATGAAACAAGGGGAATCATGATCCAGTCTTGAGTTAAGAGCGAAATCATACTTTACCTCCAGTTCCTGTTTTTTTCAGGCCTGGCATTGGATTGATCATATTTGGCAAGGTTCTTGGTGCCTGAGAATTTTTTTGTTCATTAGTAAAAATCTCTCTCGGGATCACGACACCTTTTTGTTCTAATTTCTCAATAAAAGTAGGAATCATTCCCATCGCCTGATACTGACCTAAAATACGGCGGTTTTTATCAAAACCCGTTTCTTTGAATCTGAAAATTTCTTGTAAAGTCACAGTCTCACCCTGCATACCGCAAACTTCCGTAATGCTGGTCACCCGGCGACTGCCGTCTGATAACCGAGAAATTTGCACAATCAAATGAACTGCACTGGCGACTTGTTCACGGATAGCTCTTAACGGAAGATCCATCCCTGACATCAGACACAAGGTTTCTAAACGAGCTACGCATTCTCGTGGAGAATTCGCATGAGTGGTCGTCATAGAACCGTCATGACCTGTATTCATCGCTTGAAGCATATCTAAAGCTGCACCATCACGGGTTTCTCCGACAACAATGCGATCAGGACGCATACGAAGCGCGTTCTTGACGAGATCACGAATGGTCACTGCTCCTGTGCCTTCCATATTCGAAGGACGAGTTTCTAAACGAACGACGTGTTCTTGTTGCATTTGCAGCTCGGCGGCATCTTCCACCGTGACGATACGTTCATTAGCCGGAATAAAACTGGAAAGCATATTCAGCAAGCTCGTTTTACCAGAACCGGTACCACCTGAAATGACAACGTTCAAACCGTTCTCAACACAAATTCTCAAGAAATCGATCATCGGCTTCGTCAATGATCCGTACTCGATATACTTTTCAGCGGTGATGCCACCTTTTTTGAACTTACGAATCGTCAGAGCAGGCCCATCAATAGAAAGAGGTTCAATCACGGCGTTGACGCGACTTCCGTCTTTCAAGCGAGCATCGACATAAGGAGTTTTCTCATCAATACGTCGACCGAGTGGAGTCACAATTCTCTCAATGACATTTCTCAAATGAAGATTCGAAGTAAATGTCACGGGACTTAAAACCACTTTACCGCTTTTCTCAACGAAGATTCGCTTATGACCGTTGACCATAATCTCTGTGACATTTGAATCAGCTAAAAGATCTTCCAAAGGACCTAATCCCAAGGCTTCTTCGAGAACTTCTTTAATAGCTTTTGATCTCTCGTCTCTTGGCATTCCTGGAGACTCGCGGTCGATAATCTGAGTGATGGATTGCAAAGTTTTCTGGCGAAGAGCAGCCTCTTTAGCGGGATCGTTATTTGTTTCCGTAATTCCTTTTTTAAGATCCATCGCTTTGATCAATTCTGTATGAACGCGCATTTTTAGAGCTGTTCTCGCATCTGAATTATCATTTGTAACGGAGCCATTAGAATTTGAAACACTGGCTGATTTACTAGTGATAGGTGCTTGAGGACGACTCAAAGATTTTAATTTTTGCAGAGTTCCGCCGGTCAATTTCCGAACAATTTCGTGATAAGCCGCAGAGATTGGAGATTTATTCTGGGTAATAACAAAAGGCTGACCTCTTTGTAGAGCACCCATGCTGCTGACATCGTCTTGAGGAATAATTCCAACAACCGGAGCTTTTAAGGCCTGAGAAATCGCTTGCGGGCTGACCCCGGAAGCAGAAGCTTTATTAATCACCAACTGAAACATATCCAATGGATAAGTCGCCGTCAGAAGATCTTGAATCAATCTCTGAGTTTGATTGACGACCAGGACTTCGGGAACTGTGACTATCGTGACTGCGGTCGCTTGTTGTAAAAGAGCATGTTGAAATTCTTTGAGCTCATTTCCTAGATCAACCACAATGTATTTGTAATTTCTCGAAAAAAATTCGAGCTGCTTCATGAATAATTCAATATTCACATTTAATACTTCTTCAGGTCCACGGACCGCTGGCAAATACGCCAGACCAGACGGATGCATCGTCAACAACTGTGGAAGAACCTGTGGATTGAGAGAGCCTTGAAACTGTGCGACCTCAGAAATTGTTTTTACGGGTCTGACACCTAGGATAATATTTTGGTCACCACATGATCTCGCATCCGCATCGATCAAAAGAACTTGGGTTCTTAATTCCAACATCAAAGCTGCAGCAAAATTAGCGGCAAAAACGGATTTACCTACTCCGCCTTTTCCGCCGACCACTGCAATCAAATGACATTGAGAGTTCACAGACATTTCTAACCCCTTAATCCGCTATACGAAATTTCTTTTTAATTTTTTCTGATCCTGATGACGCCGATGATTTAATAATCGGAGTCACAAACACCACAAACTGACTTTGATTTCGTTGAAACTCTTTTGAAGAATACAAGCTGATGATTGGATTCTTAGGAACATTATCTGGATTATTATAAGCTGTATTTGAACGGCTCTTAATCAAACCACCAATCGCAGCACTCTGCCCACTGCGAACTACAATCGCTGTTTCAATTGAATTCGTGCTCGTCAAGGGGCCTGCTGCAGAAATATTCAAGAGAGCATCAATTTTAAATGAGATATCAAGATTGATACTGTCAGATCTCTCGCCCAAAATGACAGGCGTAATTTTAGACGCGATACCGACAGGTTTAAAACCCGTCGATTGCCCTTTATCAGTGGCAATTTGATAAGGAATATCCGAATAAGCATTGATCGTTCCGGTTTTTCCGTCTTGAACAATCATCGTTGTGCTCTCCAGGACGCGGGCGTGGCCATGATTTTTAGCCCAATTTAATTTTGGAATTAAATTGCTGATCGTGGCCATGATCTGAGTTCCAATACCGCCGGCATTACTGTCTCCACTTTGAATGGTAACAGCTGAACCGTCGCTAATCTCCGGAGTGAATTGAAAACGGAAGCTATTAGCATAGTCTTTTTTCAATTCCACGTAATGGACCACTAACTGGATAATTTTTCCCGGAGGAGGAGGCGCTGCTTGTTTCACGGAAATAAGATTAATAACACCGTCATTGGCAGGTTTTGGTCTTTTCACCACGCCATCGATTTCCGACTTCTCCACGATCAAAGCAGGAACATATGTTTTAGCGATGATCTCTGCTCGAGCTTTTTCTTCTTCGCTATTAGCCACACCTTGAAGAATGAACTTGTCATTCACTGCACGAACCTCGATCTCTGGATTATTAAGATCTCGAGAAATAAATTCGGCAATTTTCTTTTGAGCCAGTGGAGACAAAGTCACGAGAGACGAAGCTTGATCTCCAAATTGACTAACAACATTGTAAATACGGTTCATATCTCTTGGTAATAAGATCTGACCATCCACGATGACTTTGTTGTTTACAATTTTAATATTGATACCTTCGATGTCTCCTAAAAGAGATTGCATCTCACGGACAACTGCATCCAGTTTGGATTTACGAACTTCCACGCGGTACTCGGCAACGATTTTCTCGGATTTCATTTCTTTCAGAGTAAAAGTACAAAGACCTTCTCGCTTAGGTGTGAAGCGTAAAGAGTTTGCTTCTTCTGAATAAAGAACGTCAGAAATTCCCAGTTTTTTACAGTCACCACCAGATTTAAAAGGCTTAAGAACCGGAGGTAATTTCTCGTCAAATTCTAAACCCAAGGTCAAACCAATGAATTTGCGAGGTCGAATGGGGGCCTTTTGCTCCTCTTCAATTTCTTGAGCAAAGCTAGATTGCGCTAATAGCATACTCATTGCTATCGCACCGAGCTTAAATCTGAGATTTAAATTCTTCATATCCATCCCCCTGAACAAACAAACCCACCTAAATCAATATTAAAAATCTCTATACGAACTTCTTTTCTTCGGTAAAGTCGTCGGAACTTGTTGCCTTTGAATAAGCGGAACTGTCGCTTGCGGAATGACCGCAGGCGCTGCTGGCAACGGATTTTCCAAGCTCACCGAAGGTCTTCCTAAAACTGTATCCGAAGTTGAACTCGGAAGCCGCGGAGGCACCATCCGATCGTTCGGATTTCTTAATGTATAATAGATATTCGAAGGAGCTGTCGAAATGATGTAAATCAAATCTTGAGCTTCTTTCGGAGTCGCTTCAATCGTCAGTGAATTATACTTTGTATCCTGAGTCAGCGGAGTGATGATCTGATTTTTTCCAGAATTATCAGCTTCTACAGTTCGAGGAATATTATTCACCACGTTCACACCCGTTGCTAAGACAACCACGTCTTGCATGATCATAGAAACTTCACGGCGTTGAGTGATCCCACGGCCAGAATCAATCGCAGCATAAATATCAATGCGATCTCCTGGGCGAATCAATTTAGCGACTCCACGAACCTCATCAACTGGCAAAGTCACAGCTCGCTTACTAGGAGCAACTTGGAGTGAGATTCCTGTCTCAGGTCCTGGCAATAAAAGCTTACTATCTAATAATTGCTCGCCTTTTTTGATGGCTTTACCAGCTACTTGGCCGACGGCCAGTTCTGGATCTTGAAGTGCCCCGGGTTCAATAAAGTCAGAAGGTTTCTGAACAACTTCGAGCATAGAATCATCAATTGTACGCATCTCTTCGATGTTCATTTTAGCGATAACAACGTTTTTCATAGTTCCATAGGTTTTATCGTATTCCGCTTTCTTCTCTTGCGAGTAAGAATACAAAAGAAAAGCTGAGAATAATCCCGCCCCTAAAGATATCCATAATGTTCTTGATTCGTTATTCATCATTCTTCTCCAAACCTTATTTATCAGCCACCACAGTTAGCGTTCAGACATATTCCATATGCCGTACGCACCCATGCTGGGTTGACTCCTTCATCAATTCCTTTTTCTGAAGCTCTCTGGCCTTCAACAATTCCTTTAATCTTCGTATTATGTTCGCTGGCTCCCGATTCTTCAGCGACACCGCGAATCTCCGAGAAGCGGATAGGTCGTCTTGTCGCTTGGAACTTGGAATCGTTCTGACTGTTTTCAGATCTGACGACGTGAAAACGAAGTTCACTCCGAGCATAAGTAAAAGTCGTGTTCACACTGGGTCCGCTATCACGAAGATAACGAAGATCAGAGCGATTTCTAAAAGTCTCAAAAGCATAATTTCTAGCTGCGATGGAGCCCATAATGCCTGAATGAATCAGACCAAAAAAGCCCAATGCAAAATTCACCAGCAAAATAAAAATCGCCAAAATCGGAACAATTTCGATCATGGCATTTCCGCGCTCATTTTTAAGAGGATTTTTCACAGATTTTAACATCCGTTATCCTCCCATGGGGTAGGAACATCGCTGGATTTGCGAAAGCGTGCAAAGCGCCCATTGCCGTCGTAATCCCACAATTTCTCTTTACGAGCTTCCATAAAATCAATGCATTCTTTTTGAGAGGGCTCTCGAATCAAGAAGGCTGTTAAACGTGTTTTAAAGCCATCATCTTCTTCGGGTTGAATTTTACCTAAGAAAGGAAGCTGCATTTCCAATATTTTTGCGGTGAAAGTTGTTCTGACACCTTGGAAATTAAAAGATGCTGAAGAATCAGACGACGGATAATCTCTTTCAAAATTTTCTCCATTGCCTGATCGGACTTCGAGCTCTTCCGATTTTGATAAAGTAAACCAACCATTTTTGAACAAGTTTGAAAAGCTCCCAGTCGTAACTAAAGAGTCATACTTGATTTGCGCTGCTTTTTTCTGAGCGTCGATATCAAAATTAGCTGCTGCATGCGCTCTTGAAGCGGAAAAAGTCGCGTACTGGGCAATTTCCACCGTCGAAAGAGTGAAGGTGAGAGCAAAGGTGATCAACGTCATTCCAAATGCAATAATGACTGCAAAAAGAAACTCAGTTGTAACAAATCCCCCACTATTATTCAAAATCACTCCTCTGGCTTCAATGATAAGTATCTATTTCGACTGTTTGGATGCTTTCCGCTTCCGCAGCCCGTCCAAACACCACACTCGATCATTCCCGATAAAGTTCCCCAAGGTTTTGCCACCAATTTTTGTGCGAACTGATTTTCTTGCAAATAACGAGTCAGCAACAAAGACAAAGAAATCGTTACAGCTAAGAGCAAAACGGCTTCAACCACGAGCTGACCACCTTGATTAGCTAGAGGGCGAGAATTTTTCATAATCCTCCTCCGTAATAAATGGCGCTCAAATACCCAAAAAAGAGAGCGATGGTGAAAGGGAGTTTATGAGTTTTCTCTTCAGAAATTTTTACTCTTTGCCCCAGTGCCATCAAATTGTGCGCAAATTCTTTTCCCTGGCCTTTCAAAATAATTTGAAAAACTCCGAGCAGAGATCCCCAAATCATTGAAGCACCCAAGGTGATTAATACCTGCTCCCAATTCATGAGCAGAGAAAGAACGATAAAAAGTTTGTAATCACCACCACCAAACACGCGAAGCATGTAAACGGGGAGGGCGACAACAAAAGCAGTTGCCATTGAAAGACCTGCAATCAGTAAAGACGAAGGACCTTTGGCAAAAACAAGAAACATCAAAGAGACAATCATGCCCACAATGATAATTTGATTGTGGACTTTGCGAGAACGAAGGTCGTCAACCACTCCTGCAATCAAGAGAGTTAATGCAAGTGCTGTTTGTAGCAGACTAACATTGCTGATCATTCTATTCCCATCTCAGCGGAGTGACACCATTGCCACTGCTCTGACCAAAACCATCACCCGTGATCAAATGCTTCTCAACGCGAGCTCCCAGTTTGGGAGCTGCGTTTTGAAAAGATTTTTGCGGGCCATTCACGAGCGAACCCATGACCAAGAAAACGAAAAGTGATAATAAAAGCACATATTCGACGGTCATGAGTCTTTGCTCCTAGTTACCAGCGTCAAAACTTTCGATTTGTCCGCCGACTTTTTCGATTTGTGAACTCATTGCGCCCCTGATGCGATCTTTGAACATGATCACAAGAGCCACAACAATAGCCGCCAAAAGAACGTACTCAGCTGTTCCTTGACCGCTTTCGTCGGACCATAGTTTTTTCGCAAAGTTTTTGATTTTACTCATGTATTCCTCCCATAGTTTGAACTTTGATAAAGAAGCCCTTATCAAGCTAACTATCGGCTCATTTTGGAATTTCATTGAGATTTATCTGGTGTTTTTCAGAAAGTATTCAGGACCAAAGGCTGTCTCAAAATGAGAAAACAGCCTTCTCGTAGAAAGGACCTATGTATCTTTACAAGCATTCGCTGCTTGGATGCGGTCTTCGGTATAGTCGCTCATATACTCAATACACTTGACGTCAACTCCACCACGACAAATGTCAGCGGCCTTCAGGCGATCCTGACCAGTAAAGTCTTTCATATAATCAACGCACTGGATATCCACAGCTCCACGGCAAGACTCGGCCGCTTTCAAACGATTCTGTCCAGTGAAATCCTTCATGAACTCAACACAACTCGTTGAAACGCCGCCCTTACAAGCTGTTGCGGCTTGAATGCGGTTCATATTTGTAAAGTCTTTAATTTTATCGACACAGCTGAAATCAACTCCACCTTTGCAGATTTGTGCGGCTAACAGGCGATCGTCATTGGTAAATTGAGACATTCTT
>JACCDR011506400.1_pt1 | contig 17465 bp, 15 predicted proteins | sample 7446431 | NCBI WGS metagenome assembly JACCDR01 (sample SAMN15323443, study PRJNA562643) | freshwater metagenome | isolation source: river surface water | place: USA:Blue River Watershed | collected 2017-08-17
CCTGGCCAGCGGGCTCGGCGCCGACCCGGTGCTGGCCGGCGCGGCGGGCTCGCTGGCCGGGAGCCTGATCAACCCGACGCCGTGGAGCGTGAGCGGGTCGACGACAACCCCCGCCCAGCAGGTGTCGACCAACATCACCGGCGGGCTGGGATTTGAAGTGGTGTTGCCGCAGTTCCGCGGCAACGGGCGGACGAACATGAACTGGGGCACGCGCCTCAACGGAGGTTGAGATGTCGGACTGGTCTGACGACTACAGCAACACCGACCTGAGTGGCAGCCAGGCGGGCACGCAGGGAGGTGGCGGGTTCGACTTCGACACCTTCATGGCGTCGATCTACGGGACCATGACGCCGGAGCAGCAGGCGGCGGCCACCAGCCTGGGCGCGCAGGACACCGGCGCGCTGTCCGGCTGGGTGAGTGGCGAAACCCTGCCGGCGGGCAAGAGCATGACGCAGCAGGCGAAGGAGGGTTCCAGCCTCTCGAAGTGGTGGGGCAGCCTGAACACGGACGACAAGAAGATCGGCCTGAGCATCCTGACCATGCTGGGCGGCGGTCTCGCCCAAGTGGGCAAGGGCAAGCGCGAGGACCGCATGCTGCAGATCCAGCAGCAGAACGCCGACGCCAACACGGCCGGGGTGAACCTGCGCCGCGAGATGTTCGACCGCCAGATGGCGAACGCGAACTCGATCGCCTCCACCAACTTCGGCACGGCCACGCAGCCGGGCCTGATCAACGCCCCGGTGACGCTGACGCGGAACCGCCTGAAACCGACCCCCGGAGCGCCGCAATGACGCCGAACAACGAGGCCGTGCAGCGGGTGGTGATGGCCGGCATGAAGCTGATGTACGACCCGAAGGTGTTCCCGATGTTCTCGGAGGCGCTTGAGAAAAACCCGAGTCCGCAGGGCATCGCGCGCCAGGCGGCGGGGCTCATGAAGATCCTGATGGACAAGAGCCAGGGCACGATTCCGCAGCGGGTGGTGATCCCCTCCGCGATGGCGCTGCTGTTCGAGATGACCGGCTTCATGGTGCAGGCGGGCATGCCGAAACCCTCGGACGCCGACATGCAAGAGGCCGCGAAAACCCTGATCGGGCTGCTGATTCAGGTGTTCGGCGGGCAGGGTGGCGGACAACCGCCCGCAGGCATGGCGCCAGGGGCCGAACAGCCGCCGGCGCAACCACCTGCAGCGCAACCCGGACTGATCGGAGGTTGACATGAGCGGTCTTATCGACTTCGTGGGTGGCGCCGGCGCGGCCGGTGCGCAAATGGGGCTGGAAGCGTTCCGCTCGACCATCGAGGAAGAGCGCCAGGCCCGGCTGATGGAGATGCAGCAGCGTTTCCAGATGTCGCGCGACCAGCAGCAGCAGACCTGGGCGAGCGGGGAGCGGAAGGCGGGGCAGGAGTTTCAGGCCGGCGAAGCGGCCAAGGGGCGCGACTTCACTTCCGGCGAAAACCAGAAAGGCCGCGACTTCACGGCGGCCGAAGCGCAGCGGGGGCGGGATTTCACGTCGTCCGAGAGCCAGAAGGGGCGGGATTTCACCGCCGGCGAGAACGACAAGAGCCGCAAGCTGGAACAGCAGCGCATCGGCATCTCGGCGGCGAACCTCCAGCTGGCGCGCGAGCAGGCGCAGATGGGCAAGCAGATCATCGGCGAGGACGGCCGGGTGGCGTTCGTCGGCTCGGACGGCAAGGGTGGGGTGAAGATCACCGGCTACCTGAAGACCGAGGACGGCAAGGATTTCGTCGCGCCGAAGAACATCAGCGAATCCGCGAAGATGGAGTTCACCTCCATCAGCGAGCGCATCAAGGCGCTGGACAAGGTGGCGGCCGAGTCGCTGGACGACAAGGCGAAGGAAACGGCGCGTGCCGAGATCATGAAGCTCACCGACCGCCAGGCGCAGATCCTGAACGGCGGCAAGGCGCCGGCGGGCCCGGCGATCAAGGATCCGTTCGCCCCGAAGACCGCGCCGGCCGCCGACCGAGCCGGCCCGCTGATTGGCGCTTCGCAGGCGCCGGACAACACGCCGACGACGAAGCTGAAACCCGGCAGCAAGGAAGCGGCCGAGAACGACCGCGCCATCGCCGAAGCCCGGGCGAAGCGCAAGGCCGCGGCGAAGGACGACGACGAGGAAGACCGCCCGCGCCGGCGCACCTCGCAGGCCGAGATCGACGCCTTCAACGCCGTGATGGCGCCGCGCCGGAACTGAGCCTGACATTCCCCTGACGCGACCGCCTCGGCTTCCCGGTAGCATGCGGGAATTTCCGGGGAGGGGAATCATGATTGGTGGCGCAATTGCTGGGCTGATTGTGGCTCTCGTGCTTTGGCACTTGCCAAAACCGGAGCCTAAACCGGATCAAACGAACTGGAAACGGGTTGGCGTCACGTCGGCGGCGCTGTTGATTGGCGGCAGCGCGCTTCTTGTCTTGCTCGTTTCAATGACCAAATAGCCCGCTTTGGCGGGCATTCTTCTGAAGAAGGCCATGCCGAACCCTACCCTAGACGAATTTCTTGCCAAGGCACGGGACACCAACCCCGGGGTTTCCGACGGGCAGCTCGCCGACTACTGGCTGAAGAACTACGGCGGATCGGGCAAGGCGGCAGAGGAGTCGGGGACCACAGCCGGTGGCCTGATTCGCTCCTTGGGGGCTTCGGCCATCGACACGCTTGGGTCTGCCGCGCAAGGTGGCGGCGAAGTCTTGGCGGCCGGGCTGCGCAAGGTTACTGGCGACCAAGATTGGCGCGCAGCCAATCCGCTACGTTGGGCCTCTGATCTGGTCAAGGATGGCATGTCGGAAGGCGACAAGCGCGCCACGCAGGACAGCATCCGCGGCGACATCCTGGACCCGTCGAACATCGAACTGCCGAAGACCGCCGGCGGTTGGGCGCACGCCATCGCGTCCGGGTTCGGCTCGCTTTCGACATTCATCATCCCGGCGACGATGGCACTGCGGGGCACGCGCGGCGCGATTGCGGCCGGCTCCCTGATCGGCGCGGCCACCACGGGCGGCGCGGCGGCCGATGAGGTGCGGCAGAACGTGGCGCAGGCCCTTGGAACGGCGCCGCATGAGCAGTTGATGGAAACCGTGCCGGCCTACCGGGACGCGATCCGGTCGGGCCTGAAGCCGGACGAGGCGAAGCAGAAAGTCGAGAACGACGCCGCGCTGCTGGCGACCGGACTGGCCGGCGCGATGGGCGCGGCCGGCGGCGCCTTTAACGCCAAGGTGCTGGAGGATGTCGTCGCCAAGCGCGGCCTGGTCAAGGTGCTGGGCGGCGCGGCCAAGACCACGGCCGGGCGCGCGGCGGTGGGCTCCGGGGTCGGCGTCGCGGCCGAGGGCCTGCAGGAGGGGTTGGAAAAGGTCGGCCAGAACATTGGCGAGAACATCGGCATGGGGCGCCCGGCCGGCGAGAACGTGACGCGCGACACGGCCGGCGATGTGATCATGGGCGGCATCATCGGCGGCGTGACCGGCGGCGGTGCCGGCATCATTTCGCGCAGCCAACCTGCCGAAAAGCCCGACACCTCCGCCGCCGACGCCGACCTCGCGCGCCGCCGCGCCGCGATGACCGACATCGCCACCGCCCCCACGGTGGATACCGCCCTGGAAGCCTTCCAGCGCGCGACCGCGACGCCAGCCCTGGCGCCGCTCGAGTTCGACCGGCTGGGCGCCCTGGGCGCCCTGAACGCCGAACCCCCGCCAGCCGCGCCAGCGGACACCGGCGAAACCATCCCCTTCGACTACTTCACCGGCAACCGGGTTGCGCCCGCGCTCCCGGCCCCGGAAACGCCGACCGGCCGGAACGTCCTGATCAACGACACCGACGCCGAACTGACGCGCCTGGAGCGCATGGGCGACCGGGAAACCGCCATCAACACCGAGCAGGCGGCGCGCGAGCAGGCGGCGCAGGATGAAGAGCTCGGCATCACGCCCGGGACGCGCCGCGCGATCCGCGCCCGGGTGACGCTGGACGAGGGCGGCAACGTGATCGAGGCCGAGGACGGCGACCGCCGGTATCTGGCCACGGTGCGCCGCGACGCGCGCCCCCATGCGGCGGCGGCGATCAACGCGCACGCCATCAACCCCCAACTGACCGAAGCCGCGCTGGCGGCGCCGAATGTCGGCCCGCAGGCGGAACAGGCGATCTTCGAGGCGATCATCAATGGACGAACCAACACCCCCGAAACCCAGTCCCTCCTTGCCCGATACGGACTCCGCGCCGACGGCAACGGACAAGGCGCGCAGCCGGTCGCTGCTGCGGCACCTGGTCAACGGCCGGATGTCGCGGCCGGAGCCGGAGCCGATGCCGACACCGGCGGCGATAACCGCGGTGCGGGGGTAGTCCGCCCGCCGCAGGTGGCGACGACCGACCTGCAGCGCGTGACCCCGGACATGGGGCCGTTCCGCCTGCGCAGCCAGTGGCCGCACGACATGAAGGCCGGGATGCTGGGCCTGATCGCCAAGAATTCGAAGTCGTTCATCGAACGGGCCATCGCCAAGGCGGAGCTGGACCGGCGCAACCCGACCCGGCAGGCCGACCGCAAGGCGCACGATGCCCGCAAGGCGCTGTGGCGCACCATCGTGGATTCCGGCGGCGTGAGCGAGAAGGAAGCGGCCGACATCGGCATCGACCCGAAAGCACTGCCCGGCTACCGGTTGTCCGGCCTGATTTCGCCGACCGGCATGCGCGCCGACATCCTGGCGCGCACCTTGGCCGAAGCCGGCTACCTGACGCCGCAGCAGATGGAAGATGTGGATGGCGGCGCGGAGGCGGCGCGGCAGGTGATCGCCGACCTCGTGGCCCGGGAATTCGTCGGGCGCCAGGAGGAGTTGGCCGAGATCCGCACCCTGTTTGAAGGGGCGCGTCCCGAGGTGGTGGAAGCCGTCGAAGCCCTGCCTTCCGTTGACCGGGAGGATGTGGCCGACTACGATGACAGCGCGGTTCCGGCGGCGGCCGAGGAATTCTCGGTGGCGCTGGACGCGGAACCCAACATGACCACGGCCGAGGCGATGCGCGCGCTCGGCTTCACGGAAGAGGAGATCGCCGATGCGGAGCGCGTCATTCCCCAAGAGCGCGAAACTGTCGCGCGAGAAGCTGGCCAAGATGAGCCCGGCGGCCCGGAAAACGGCGGCGAAGGTGATGCTCGCCAAGCTGAACGAGGTGGCCGCGAGCAAGACGGCGAAGGCGGCGATCGAGAAAGCGAAGCGGCGGTAGTTGACGCGGCGGCGCACGAGGCCGCCACCAGCCCGAAGAACGACCTGCCGCAACCGACCGACGCGCAGAAGGAAGCCGGGAACTACAAGAAGGGGCACGTCACCCTGAGCGGGCTGGACGTCGCCATCGAGAATCCGGCCGGCTCCAAGCGCCGGCCGGAATGGCCTGCCCTGAAGAGCCACTACGGCTACGTGAAGCGCACGGAAGGCGCGGACGGCGATCACGTTGACGTGTTCATCAAGCCGGGCACGCCGCTGGACTACGACGGCCCGGTGTTCGTGGTCGACCAACGCACCAAGGACGGCGGGTTCGACGAGCACAAGGTGATGATCGGCTGGCCGGACGAGGCCGCGGCGCGCGCCGGTTATCTGGAGAACTACACCAAGGGCTGGGACGGCATTCAGGGTATCGCGCCGATGACCATGGACGGTTTCAAGGCGTGGCTGCGGGATGGGGACACGACAAAACCGGTGGCCAAGGTTTCCCGTCAAGACCCCTCTGACGTCCTGACGCGCCTGGGCTTCAACGAGAACGGCCCCGGCCCCGACGAGTGGGTGCGCCCGGTCAGCAAGTTGGGCGACGTGATCGCCAAGCCGGTGGGCGATGACCGCTTCGAGGTCAGTGCCGAGTACATGGGCAAGCGCTTCGCCACGGAGACGGTGAGCGGCGAGGCCGAACTACAGGCCAAGGCCGACGAGTTTGCCGCAAAGATCAACGAGGGGCGCGAGAAGCTGGCGCGCGAGGTGGCGGCGAAGGAGCGGGGGTTGCCCGATGCCAAAGCCAAGACCCGCGCGAAGCTGGATGCGCAGAAGACCTCGCCCGACCAGCGCGCGACCGCACAGAGGCTGGCCGACGATGTGGGCGGCACCGTGGCGTGGCAGGAAGGGGACCTGGCGCTGATCCGCGGCTATTCGGTACTCACCGGCCAGCCGGTCTACAGCGTGGCCATCGGCCCGAATCGCAGCCGCGTCGACGTGGAGGCTTTCACCGGCGACCAGTTGAAGCCGGAGGACAAGGCGCGGCTGGTGCGGATCAAGGCGGACCTCGAGGCGGCCGACGCGGAGCGGCACGCATCCGCCCCCTTCATCAAGTTCAACGCCGAAGGGTTGGCGTTCTCGTCCGGGGTGGATGCTCGACTGGCCGGCGTGCTGGCCGGATGGAAGAGCCTGTTGGGCCTGCGGGCGAACATCTACGTCACGACGCTGGAGGACGCGCGCGCGGATCGCGACAAGTTCACCGGGCCGCACCGCGCTATCGGCTCGGCTGGCCTGGACGCCAACGAGGCCGGTTCCATGCGCCGGATGGGCGATGGCTACTACATCGCGTTCAGGAAGGGCACCAGCGTCTCGAAGATGCTGGAAACCCTGGCGCATGAGCTGGGCCATGTGCACGAGCGCGAGGCGTTCGCCAACGCGGACCCGGAAACGCAGAAGGCAATTCGCGCGGCGCATGACCGGTTCGTGAACGAGTACGGCCAGAAGACCGGCCGCGAGTTCGTGCAGGCCCTGCGCGCGCGCGTGACCGGACGCGCGGTGCGCGCCGATGACCGCATGGCATCGGAACTGTCTTCGTACTGGAAGAGTTTCTCGGAGTGGTATGCCGATCAGGTGGCGAAGTGGGCGGTGTCGGCGGAAAAGCCCGTGGGCGTGGTGGAGCGGTTCTTCGCGCGCCTGGCCAATGCGCTGAAGCGGTTCTACCAGACCCTCAAGGGCCAAGCCTACCTGCCGGACGAGACGATGCGGCAGTACCTGGACAGGCTGGCCGGGCCGGTGGTCGACGAGAAGGCGGTGGCGCGAGCGGCCAAGGGCGGCAAGATTGAAGACGTCGGCGAGAAGATCGGCGGGGCGCGGAAGGACACGGCCAAGCCAGTCGGCACGCGCCGCACCGGGAGCACGGAGGCCGAAGGCGCCGATGCAACTTGGGCGAAGCGATTCCAGATCGCCGAGGTTGTCTCAAGCAGCACGCCGGGAGAGGTTGGCAAATGGTCCGTGACCGACCTGAAGAACAAGGACTTCATGGGCAACGGCCGCCAGATCGGCGTGTTTGACTCGAAGCAGGCCGCCGAAGCGATGGTTCCGATCTACGCCGTGGCACTGAAACATGCAGTGCAGCCGGCCAGCGTGGCCAAGGGCGAGCCGCAAGCCTGGGAGATCATCCGCAAGGTCGGGGATCGCAAGCGCGTGAAGGTGGTCGAACAGAACTTCGCCACGCGCGAGGATGCGCTGCGCTACGTGGCGGAGCATGCTGTCCAGATTCTGGAAACCAAGACCAGTTTCGGCGAGGAAATCCTGCCGCGCCCGGACAATGTGACCCGCACCGGCGCCGAGCGGCGCAAGGGGAATGTGTCCGGGGATGACTTCAAGGACACGTTCGGATTCCGTGGCGTCGAGTTCGGGAACTGGAATGCGCAGGACGAGCGGCAGACGGTGATGAATCACGCCTACGATGCGCTCATGGACCTGGCTGACGTGCTGGGCATTCCGCCGAAAGCGATCAGCTTGAACGGCGAACTGGCACTGGCGTTCGGCGCTCGCGGGCATGGCCTTACCGGCGCGCGCGCGCACTACGAGCGCGATTATGGCGTCATCAACCTGACGAAGATGCAGGGCGCCGGCACGTTGGCGCACGAGTGGTTCCATGCACTGGATCACTACTTCGGGCGCCAGGACACCAAGGCCAGCAGCGAACGGATGAAAAACGAGCGCGGCGATACCGTGCTGAAGGCGTCTTCATTGGTTTCCGGTGACATGGTGAGCCACGGTTTCAGCCGGCAATCCAAGGTGCGCCCCGAGGTTCGCGCGGCCTACGATGCCGTGATTCAGACGATGTTCAAGAAGGCCGAAACCTACGTCGAGGACACGGCGAAGGCGGATCGTTTCGTCGGTGAGACCCGCGAGGACTTGCGCCAGCGCCTGGATGCGCTCCGGCAGGATTTGGCCGAGCAGAAGGATGTTCGGTACTGGAAGCGGAACAACAAGCCGGCGACGGCCGAGCAGTTGGCCGAGGTCGACCGCATCGCGGCGGCGCTGCTGGCCGGCGAGTTCCTGCAAACCGATTGGCGGCTGGTGGAGAACAAGACCCGGCGCAACCTGGCAAGCGGGCGCTGGACAAACGACACGCTGGAACAGTTGAGCGCGATCTACAAGGCCGTGCGTGGCCGTTCCGGGTTCGATTCGCAGGGCAACGACGGGTTTTTGGACCGCATCCGCTACGCCATGGAGCGGTACAGCCAGCGCCTGAAGATGCTGGCCGATGCGCAGTCCGGTGCTGAGAAATCGCGCCAGGTGCCGACCGAGTTCGCCATGGAGGCGAAGAGCATTGATCAGGGGCGGGCTTCCGACTACTGGACGACGCCGCACGAGATGGCGGCGCGCGCGTTCCAAGCCTACGTGGAAGACAGGATCGCGGCGCAGAATGCCCGTAGCGACTTCCTGAGCTACGGCACGAACATGGTGGTGCTGACGCCGTGGGGATGGCGCAAGCCGTACCCGCGTGGCGCTGAGCGCGAGGCCATCAACAAGGCATTCGACCAACTGTTTCAGACCATCGAAACCCGCGAAGGCGACAGCGGGAATGTCATCATGGCGTCCCGCCCCGGCTACCCGCCGCCCTACAAGGCGATGGCGGCGAACCGGTTCGCGGAGAAGTCGGACGCGAACGGCATGCCGGTGTTCGCCTCGCAGACCATGGGCTTGGCACAGGCGCGCGAGCAGGAGGCGCTGGGCCTGAAGCCGGGCGAGAAGGCGATGGCGTTCGACATCTTCGACCGCCGCATGAAGCGCCCGAACGGCGCCGCCACGAAGGTGGGCGAGGCGTTGGTCTACATGCGCGACGGCAAGTTCACGTCGCTGCGGAACATCAAGATCCGGGAAGAGTACCGCGAGCAGGGCTTCTACCACGGCGAAGGCGTGATCGCCGCGATGTTGCAGCACAACGGCGGGACGTCGATGGAGGTCTACAACATCCAGAGCGCGGCGCGCGGCGACGAGGACGACGCCCTGCCGTTCTGGCGCAAGATCGGCGCGACGCTGACGAACATCTCTTCGGACCCGGACATTCCGATCGAAGGCAGGATCAGCCAGTCGGACTACTTGAAGGCCGGCGAAAAGCGGAGTAAGGTGGACGACTATGGAACCGACAGCAGCCGAAATTCTGGCGGAGAATCGCCGGCAGCGCGCCGAGATGGCGCGCTCGGTGGACAATCCGACACCGGCGGAGGAAGCCGCGAGCGAAGCGGCGGGGCTCGAACTCGAAACCCTGTTTCCGCCGTCCGAGCCGAGCTCGCCCGAGCGCTAGGCGAGGACAGCATCGCCGCCCTCGAGGACGAGGGCATCCTGCATATCTCGACCTGGGCCGGCGCTCCCGCCGCACTGACGGACGCCCTGCGCGACGGCGACCATGCCGCCTACTGGCCGGGCCGCGGCGCCTGGCTGTTCGCCGACAACATCAAGCCCGGACAGGCCGTTTCCCTGCTGCTGCACGAGATCGGGGAGCACTACGGCCTGGAAGCCATGTTGGGCAAGAAGGGCTATGACCGCCTGATCGCGCAGGTGAAGACCCTGCACAAGATGGGCAACCCGGCGATCGTGAAGGCGTGGAACCATGTCGAGCGCCACTACGATGCGGAACCGGGATCGCGCATCTTCATGCACGAGGTGATCGCCAAGGCGGGCCAGGATGCGCGCGTGACCGGCATGAAGTGGTGGCAGAAGATGCTGGAGGACATCCGCGCCTTCCTGATCCGCGTGGGCCTGAAGCGCGTGGCCGGACAGCGCGATCTCGAGGTGCTGCTTTCCGCCAGCTTGCGCAAGGTGATGGCCGGCGCGAAGGCGCGCGGGGTGACGGCGGGGGAGGTGATGGCGGAACGCGACGCCCGCCGCATCACTGACACCCCCGCCTTCCGCCGCTGGTTCGGCGACAGCAAGGTAGTCGACGCACAAGGCAATCCGTTGGTGGTGTATCACGGGACTCAGCGCGCGGCCGAAGGCATCGACCGCTTCGACGCTGGAGCGACCTATTGGGGCGCCAAAGCGGCCAAAGAGTCGGTGCACTGGTTCACCAGTTCGGCCGGGCTGGCGAGCAACTACGCGAACTGGATCAGCAATCCGGACCCCGCTATAGTGAACGGCAACCCGACCGTGTATCCGGTCTACGTGGCGCTGAAGAACCCGGCAAGGCTGGAAGACTTGTACGCGGTGACAAAGAAAGACCCGCAGGAGGCGCCATACGATGCAAGGGTGATTCGCGCGCTGAAGAAGAAGGGCTTCGACGGCATCATGTGGACTGCCAACGAGTACACCGGCGGCATGGTGGGCCAGGACAACCCCGGCCAACTGGCCGACACGGAGATCAACGACGTTACCGTCATCGCGTTCTATCCCGAGCAAATCAAGTCCGCCATCGGCAACAGCGGGGCATTCGACCCGTCGAACCCGAGCATTCTGGCCTCCCGCGGCCCCCTGCGCGACACGGAAACCGCCAAGACCGTTGCCGGGGTGTGGGACACCGTGACTAGCGCCGGCACGGCCAAGGGGGCGCGCGATGCGTTCCTGAGCCTGATGGAGAACCCGAACCGGTTCAACCTGTGGGACAAGACCATCGGCACGCAGTTGAACAAGGCGAAGAAGAACCGCTACTTCCGGGCGGTGTTCGATGCCCTGCAACGGCAGGCGGACGACACGGCGGCCTTCGCGATCGAGGCGGAGGCGGAGGCCGTGGACGTGCTGGCCAGGATGGCGGACGCGAAAGAGATCAAGTCGGCCCTGAAGGCGACCCTGAGCGGCCAACGCGGGGAAGACCTGCGCGCGGTGTCGAAGGCGATCTTCGCCAACATCGAGGGCAAGGAGGGCGTGAAGCAGAAGGTGTTCTCCGACGAGGAACTGAAGCGCGACTTCGGCCTGAACGAACGCCAGATCGGGATGTACCGCCAGTCGCGCGCGGCGATCGACCGCAGCCTGGACCGGTACGCGCAATCGCTGGCGGTGAAGATGGCGCAGAAGTTCGTCGGCACCGACGACCTTTCCCGGATGGGGCTGGATGAGACGGTCGACGAACTGGCGATGCGCCTGCAGATGCGCGCCGACACGCTGGCGGCGCTGCGCGGCAAGCCGGACAACGACATCGCCTATTCGCTGACGACCGGCCCCGATGGGGTTCAACGCCAAAGCGCGCTGGCCCAACTGGACCCCGGCAAAGCCTTGGAGAAGGAGATCGAGGCGATCCGCGCGGTGATGAAGAAGCTGCCGGAGATCCAGACGCAGGCGCAGTCGCTGAAGGACAAGGGCTATGCGCCGGCGATGCGCTTCGGGAACTACTCGGTGACGGCATGGCGCACGGACCCGCGGACCGGGGAGCGGGAGGCGGTGTTCTTCTCGATGGTGGAGTCAAAGACGGCGGCCAACCTGCTGAAGATGCGGCTGGCGAAGGAGATGCCGGGCCGGGAGATCGTGGCCGCGCCGGTGGACAAGGCGAGCTACAAGCTCTTCCGGGGCCTGAGCCCGGACACGGTGGACCTGTTCGCGCGGTTCATGGAGGTGGAGGCCGACGCGGCGTTCAAGGAGTACGTGGCCCTGGCCACTTCAAGCCGGAGCGCGCTGAAGCACATGCTGGAGCGCAAGGGGGTGGCGGGATTCTCGGAAAACCTGCCCCGGGTGCTGTCGGCCTTCATCACCAGCAATGCCAGGGCGGCGGCGCTGAACCTGAACGGCTACGGGATCAACGAGGCGTTCGAACAGATCCCGCAGGCGCAGGGGGACGTGAAGGCGGAGGCGGCGGAGCTCATCAACTACATGCGCAACCCGACCGACGACGGGGCGAAGATCCGGGGCTTCATGTTCGCCTACTTCATGGGCGGCTCGGTGTCTTCCGCCCTGGTGAACCTGACGCAGCCGGTGCTGATGACGGCGCCGTACCTGAGCCAGTTTGCAGGGACGCGGGTGGCGAAGATCATGACGGCGGCCGGGCGCCAGGCGGCGACGGGCAAAGGCATGTCAACGGACGTGGCGGCCGCCTTGACGCGCGCCGAGGCCGAGGGGATCACGGATGCGCACGAGTATTTCGCGCTGATGCAGGAGGCCGAAGGGGGTGGCTCGGTGGCCGGCCGGGCGTTCATGAAGACCTGGGGCGCGTTCTTCAGCCAGGCCGAGAAGTTCAACCGCAAGGTGACGTTCCTGGCGGCCCTTGAGGTAGCGAAGGGGATGACGGCGGAGCAGTTGCGGGCGACCAATTCCGCCGATGCCTACGACTTCGCCAAGCAGGCTGTGGAGGAAACCCAGGGCGTGTACGCGCGGCACAACCGACCGAACTGGGCGCGCGGGACGGTCGGCGCTTTGCTGATGACGTTCAAGCAGTTCTCGATCGCGTGGGTGGAGTTTTTCGTCCGGTTGCCGCGGAAGCAGCAACTGCTGGCGCTGGGCCTGTTGATGCTGGCGGCGGGGCTCGAGGGCTTGCCGTTCGCCGAAGACCTGGAAGACCTGATCGACACCGTGGGCCAGAAGATGGGCTACGGGACAAACAGCAAGAAGGCGCTGCGGAAGACCCTGACGAGCGTGCTCGGGGATACCGGTGCGCAGTTCGCGTTGCACGGGATCAGCGGGGTTTCTGGCGTGCCGATGGACGTTTCCGGCCGGCTGGGGATGGGCAACCTGATTCCGGGCACCAAGCTGCTGAACCCGAGCGTGAAGGAAAAGGCTTCGGATGTGCTGGAAATTGCCGGGCCCGCGGGCGGGGCGGCGAAGAAGATGCTCGAGGCCGGCGACAAGCTGAACCCCTTGGCGGCCGCGCCGAAGGCCATCGCGGATGCGGCGAAGGCGGTGGAGATGTTCTCGACCGGGGAATACCGCGACAGCCGGGGCCGCAAGGTGGATGACGTTGATGCCCTGGACGCCTTCATGAAGGCGATCGGCTTCCAGCCGCAGACCATCGCGGCGCAGAGCCGGGCCATCAACGAGGATCAGCGCGACGTCGACATCGTGAAGCGGGTTGCCTCCGAGATCGCCGACGAATGGGCGGAGGGCATCCGCACCGGCGACCGCGAGATGACGAAGCGGGCGCGGGATCGGATCCGGGAATGGAACGCCGACAACCCGGACCTGCCGGTGCAGGTGAAGCTCTCGAACGTGCTGAAGCGGGTGAAGCAGGCCAATCTGACGCGCGACGAGCGGTTCATGAAGACCGCGCCGCCGGCGCTGCGCCGCCGTCTGCTGGCGGAAACCGTCGAATGACCCGGGCGTTCATCGCCGTGGTGCTGGCGTGCTGCGCGGCGGATTGGCGGGTGGGCCTGGTGGTGGCGGTTATCGTGCTGGCGGGGTGGGTGGTGGCGTGAAAGTCGCAGTCGCCAAACTGGCAGCCGTTGCGTTTTCCACCAGCGCGGCAATCTCGGCCGCGCGCTCAGCCTTTTTTCGCTGGGCGTCTCGGATGTGCTTTTCAAGTTGGGCAATCCGCGTCTCGGCGGCGCGCAATTGCTCGCGCATCGCGGCCGTTTCGGCGGCGCGCGCGATACTTTGATCGGTCATGATCACGCCGGCCTTCCACCCTTCCAGTTCTTGCCGCAGCGCCTGGTTTTGCCGCTCCAATGCCGCAGCCCTGCCCGCAGTTTCCGTGACCCGAAGGGCAAGCGCGTCGGCGTTCTTGGCGCGTCCCAAAGCCTCTTCCAAGGCGCGCACGGTGCGCCAATGTTCCGCGTTGTGCAGGTTGATCTCGCTCTCGATCGCGCGTCCGGCCGCCTCAAGATCATCGATGTATTCGAGCAGAATGTAGACTAGGGCCGCACGTTCTTCAAGGTCGGCTATGTGGGCGGCAAGGGCGGTGATCTTCATGTGGAACTCCCCATTTTCTCCCCATATTCCAAGGGGCTAGAGCGAAGTCCGGTGCCGGCTCCGGGCACCAACGAATATACATGAGTGTTCTTGCTGTATGAACATCCATGTAGGTTTCAGAGGGGCGCGAGGGTAGACTGTTCCGAAAAGTTCGCGGTGCCTGAACACTGCCGCGCACGGCGCTCCCCACAATTCCCCCGCCCGATTCCCCATGCCATCGATCCAGCGCACCGCCAAGGGTTGGCGCGCGCAGGTGTACGTGCGGGGCGAGCGCGATTCTCGCGTGTTCGCGCTCAAGAGTGAGGCGCAGACATGGGCGGCGCAGCGGGAAACGGAACTGCGCGCGCTGGCCGATGGCAAGGCGGCCGAAGTCAAGACGCTGGCGGACCTGCTGGCGCGATACCGGGAGGAAGTCTCGCCGACCAAGCGCGGCGGCCGGTGGGAGCGGATCCGGCTCGCGGCGCTCGAGGCCATGCTGCCGGCCCGGAAGCGCCTGGCGGACGTGACGCCGGCCGACTTCGCGGCGTGGCGCGACAAGCGGATGCGCGAGGTGGAGCCCGGATCCGTGCTGCGCGAGATCGGCCTGCTGTCGGCGGTGTTCGAGCGCGCGCGGCTGGAATGGGGCTGGGTGCGATCGAACCCGCTCAAGGACATCCGGAAACCCTCGGCGCCAGCGAACCGCCAGCGGATCATCAGCCGAGCGGAAATCCGGGCCGTGTCGCGTGCACTGGGGTATCGGCCGAGGGGGCGGGTCGGATCGCTGTCCGAAAGCGTCGCCTTGGCTTTCCTCGTGGCGCTGCGCACGGGCATGCGGGCCGGGGAACTGTGCGGACTGGAATGGGCGGACTTGGATGGGGCCGTGGCCCGGCTGTCGATGACCAAGAACGGGACGCCGCGGGACGTGCCGCTGTCGGCCAAGGCGCTGCGCCTGATCGACCGGGCCAAGGATCTCGGGACGGACACGGTGTTCGGGCTTCAGGTGCAGACGCTGGACGCGCTGTTCCGGCGGGCTCGATACCGGGCCGGGCTGTCGGGCTTCGTGTTCCACGACAGCCGGCACACGGCGGCGACGTGGATGGCGCGCAAGGTGGACGCGCTCACGCTATGCAAAATCTTCGGGTGGCGTGACCCGCGATTCGCGCTGGTCTACTACAACCCTAGTCCGTCGTCGATCGCCCGCCGGCTGTGATTCCCACTCGAGGACATCGCGCAGCAGCCATTTGCCGTCGCGGGGCGCCGGCACGCGCCCCTGGCGCACCATGCGCGTGAGCGTGTGGGATTCGACGCCCAGGCGCTTGCACATGTCTTCGCGCGTGAGGCGCGTGCCAGCCAATTCGGCGCGCAGCTTGTCAAACTCGGCGCGGAGAGTATGGAGTAGATCAGTCACGTCAGATCCTCGACATCAACCCCGAGCTCGCGCGCCAGGCGCAGGTCTTCAATGCGGTGGCGAATCCGCTTCAGCGCAACCTGATCGGGGTTCGGTGCCTGATGATCCTCCGGCCGCGACTCGGTGATGCCGTTGGTGAGCCGGCGCGCGTGGGCGGCCGTGAGCGGCGTCTTGTTCTTGGCGGCGTCGGAGGGCTTGCGGGGTTTCATGGCGCTTCAGGGAACATGTCCATCGTGTGAGCACACCGATGCGGGATGGTCTTGTCGGCCTCGACGAACGCGACGCACGTCACGCCCTTGCCGGGAACCTCGCGCCATTCGACGGCCTCGCCACTGAACGACCGCGCGATGATCTCGCAGACCTCATCATCGTCGCACTCTTCAAATGGTGCGCCCTCGCGCATGGCCTTGTCGCGCGCGCACTTCGTGCAGTAGGTTTCGAAGAAGGCGGCGCCTGAACTGCCGTTGGGCGGAATCCACTGCACGCCTGGGAGCGCTCGCCGGTCAAGCGTGGTCATTCGTTAGCCTCCGGTGGTGGTGGGAGGGGCATCCAGTGGGTCACAATCTTGCTAACGTCGCCCGATACATTGTTGATATGAACGTATTTGTAACCGCGCGCATCGGTTCCAGCACTGCCCATTTGCACACCATATTCCCGCGAATAAACCAAGCAGCGTGGCGGCGATTCTTCAAATGGGATGAATTTCGGTGCCGTCTCAATCGGTTGCCAGTTCATTTCGCCTCCGGGAACTCGGCAAGGATTGCGGCTTTCGCCTTTGTTCCGTAGATGCGGATGCCAGTCGGCAGATGCGTGTCGCACACCGTTTCGCCCGCAATCTCCGCACACCTTTTCGCCACTCGTGCGCGCTCGGCATCGGCTAGTGCGGCGCGGGCTTGCCATGCCTGCCAAGAACATTGGACCTCGTATTGCACATACTGGTCAGGCCAAGCGCGGCTGTCGGCCTTATAGCGGGCAATACTCATTTCCCGTGGCGGCTCTTGCGCCCACGCCTCGAAAGCCTCGCGCTCGTTCATTTCATCGCCTTTCCGATTTCGGCTGCGGCTCGGGTGATGGCGCCATGACTCTCGGTAAACCCATGTTCACGGCGGAATTTGCGCACGGCCGTTTCAGCCGCCGTCAATTCTTCATATAGCCCGATGTGGTGATGCTTCCCGTCAATCGATGCTTGAGCACACCATTTTCCGCGCTGCTTGTGCCATGTCACGCCGGCAACACCTGATGTGTTGTTCCCCTTTCTTGTGCCGTTACGCTGATTAATGTTCTTCGGCACGTCACGCAAATTGCAAATCCTGTTGTCAGTCTTGTGTTGGTTGATGTGGTCAATCTCCCCTGAGGGCATTGATCCATGCGTAATGAACCATGCCAACCGATGCGCGCGAATCTTGAATGTCGGGCCATCGCCAAATCGAAACAACAGACGCCGGTATCCTTTGTCATCAATGGTTCCGCACTCTTTTCCTGCATAGCGAGCATTCCATCGAGCGGCGTCTGGTTCGGAATGATTCTTCGCGCGCCAGATCATTGAACCGGTGATAGGGTTGTAGTCAACCATCCCCGCCGCCTTCGCGGCCAGTTCCAGCATTTCGCGCTCGTTCATGCGATTCCTTTCGCCGCGCAAGCGGCACGGGCGATGGCTTCGGGGAGGGTGGCGGCTTCGTGACGATAGCGGAAAAGCGGCTCGTATCCATCGTCGTGTAGCTTCCATAGGAACACGTAAGGGTTGCCGGTGCGCGCATCAGTCCCAATCGTGCCGTTCCATCCCTTGCGCAACCACTCCAACACCGGCAGCGCGACATCGGGTTGCCTGTAGTCGAACGCGCGCCACATTGGTTCACACGTCGGGCAGTTGGTGCGAAACACTTGACATATCGTGCCGGGCCAGCCGCGCCCAACCCGCACACTCTCCGGGTAGTACCCGAGAGCCAACGCCAGCCGCCTCGAAAGGTCGGCGTGTTCGGATTCGGTCATTTCTTCCCTCCGGTCATTTTGAGTAGGAAGGAAGTCCAGTCGTCTGCGGTGTTCAACTCCA
>JACCDR010608081.1_pt1 | contig 17464 bp, 26 predicted proteins | sample 7446431 | NCBI WGS metagenome assembly JACCDR01 (sample SAMN15323443, study PRJNA562643) | freshwater metagenome | isolation source: river surface water | place: USA:Blue River Watershed | collected 2017-08-17
ACAGCACGGCAGAAAGCTGCATCAGGCCACAGTTCTTGTTTAACGACGTTGGAAAGACGCTTATTTTCAGTAGCAATCAGAGTCATTATTTTTCTCCATTAGTTAAATTACTTGGCGTGTTTTGCCAGTTCAGCTTTCAAAGCTTTTTGAACAAGTGACTCTTTTACAGAATTTTGTTCGTCAGTAGAAGCACCGCTTTCTTTGAACAGTTCAGATTTTTCCTGAGCAGTACGCAGAGATTTCAGTGTTTCAACAGTGGATTTAAAGTCATCATCAGAGATAAGGGCAAAACTCTTCATCAGAAGTTCAACCTTAGTATCATCAGCAACAGCGTCCTTCAGAGCAGCCTTACGGGCTTCCTGTTTAGCAGCAGCTTCTTTGTCTTGATACGACTTAATTGTTTCGTTGGCTTTGTTCAGTTCGACCTTAACAGCTTCAAGATCAGAAGCAGCCTTTTCCAAGGCAACTTTCTGTTCGTCAAAGTTAGTTTGAAGTTGATCCAGAACAGATTTTTCAACCATTTCTTTATTAGGCATAGTTTTCTCCGTTACCTTAGATTTTTCATATTGTTCAAGAATCGGCTCAAGCTTCTCTTGACTCTTTAAAACTGTCAGAATATCAGTTTCAGGCAGACCAGCTAACGCGATAGACACGTTATCCGATTTATTCAGTGACTTCAGAATTTCGATAGCATCAACCTTAGACTGAATGTAATCGTCATATTCTGGATATTCACCTTTTTCAGGGTCTTCGTAACCAAGCAGAGCAGCCAAGACGGCTTTGTCTTCACCCCACATGTAGAAGAATCGTTCCAGAAACTCTGGTACATCCATTGTCACTTTAACTTGCTGAATCTTCTCAACAAATTCTTTCGACTTGGCTTTCATAATCAAAGCGAAGGGTTTACCGTTTGCGGAGTAACCTTGGCTCTTGTGCGTCAGAGCAACGTGCGCTCCATCGTGCTGAAAGTCAATATCGGATAACTTACGTTTTGCTTTTGCAGTCACATTGCTTCCTTATTCTATGTCTTCAACTGTAGCTAATGCACCGATTGATAAACCAGATACTTCACCATCTTTAATTGCCGACCACAACTCTTCGTCATTTACCTGAATAGTTGCCAACCAAGTACCTGCCTTGATAACTGTATTCTCGATTGAGAAGTCAGCAGGGGCGATATAACTCTCAGCAAATTCAAATGAATCTGTGTTTGAGATATGGAACAGATTTGGTTGTCGGCAGAACTTGTTAAAGTTATAACAAGCTTTGCGAATCTCTTCGGCAGAAGTTATATCACCGTGATCGTCAACAACGTCTGGTTCCATAACAATAAAGAGTGCTTGGCGTTTTTCCTCGGCACTCTTTGAAATTAACACTTTATTCATACTAATCCTAGTTAGTCCGAACGATATTTTGTAATTATATCATGAATTACTACACTAATCAAGTGAAATAATTAAGAATTGCAAAATAATCTTCAAACAGTTACCCAAGAACTACCGTTCCATCGTTTTAAAGTAGCATCCTGCCAAGAACTGCCGTTCCATCTTTTCAGCGGTTTGCTTGTCCAAGTAGAACCTGTCCAATACTTCAGGAAGGTTCCGGTGACTGCCGGTGATAATTGAGCAGCAGCCTCTAATACTTGAAAGAACCAAGACATTAAGCCACCTTACGAATTGACCAAGCAATAGAACGGTCAGTACCTGCAAGTTTCTTTGCTGTGACATCCCAGCCGTGAAGCAGGATTAGACTTGGAAACACTACGTTATCAAGACTTGCACCGTTTACAACAGACTCAAAAATTGCTTGTTGTGAACCAGAGCTTTGAATTTTCTCATAAACCTTGAACACAAAAGTATCCCCAAAGGTAATCGCAGATGTATCCAAGAACACTTGATACACACCATCTTCGGTTCGTGGTGTTAACGTAGTAGATGCATTAGGCATACTGTATTCCGTAGTACCAATAGTTGCACTCCCTGTAAATGCTTCTGAAATTGCCATAAATTACCTTTCTTTATCCTACGCCGTATGCCATTACAACAAGCGGATCGGGTGTTGCACTGCACTGCGCTCTGGCGTAAATTGTTGATCCTGCTTTTACAGGAAGGTGGTTACAAAACAATGGTGCCTGAAACGATCTTGCTTCTGCTGTTGTAGTTGTAAAGTGCGCATCTTGAACCAGTGTTGTAAAATTTGTTCCATTCCCGACTGCCAAATCTACGTGATAAATAGCCGCCACGTTTGTTGTGTCACTGTGAATAACTTTTACGGATAGTTCCCAAGCAAATAATGGAACTGTTGTTGTACCAAGACTGACCCACGAACCTTTGTTTGTTGTTCCGGCAGTGACGGCTGTACCGCCTTGCGTATCGTTAACATACCCTAATGATTCACAGTATGTTCCATACACAAAACCTTCAGGTGCCAACGGTTGTTGAATCAGTTGTATATATACATTGAGTGCTCTTGCTACGTTAGTCCCTCTGGCAGCAATACGAGTACCGGCCTTGATAAACATCGGGAAATATAACCACATACCACCAGTTGTTGTGTACGTACCTTCTTGTCCGCACAAAAGCTTTGGAATAATTACCGTTTCACTCCCAGCGGACCCGACGCCAATATCAATTAAACGAGTTACGTTGGTGGCCGTAGTAAACCCGCTATTTACGTTGACAAGCAAGCCGTAAGAGTCATAAGTTGTACTCGCAAGAACTTGATACCAAGCTGTACTGCTTGCTACAATGCTAACACCCTGAGCAGCAGCCAGTCTGGTTGTGCCTACGCTGGACTGCATGTTAGAATGCTTTCGGTTTAATGGGTTTTCGTACAACATCAGTAACCTCCAATAAGAGCCATAGCAAATGCTTGAGGCGTACCACTGCATTGTGCTCTACCGTAGAAAGTTACACCTGTTTTTACGGGAACATTGACCAAATCCATCAAACCTGTAAATGTGATATTTTCAGCACTATTGCTAGTAAGCAATACGTCCTGTTGAATTATGGAAAAATTTGTACCGTCTCCAATTGCAAAGTCACAGTGATAGCTCAGGTTGTTCAGGGTAGTTGCTGTTAACGCTGCCGAGAAAAATACAAACCCAAAATTAGCCAAGCCAGCCGCGACCCCAAGTGAAGTCCAAGAACCTTTCGAAGTAGTACCTGCGGTGACTGCATTTCCGGTTAAATATTGGACTTTCGTACAGATTGGGCTTGATTTTTGTGCAAATTGTTTTAACTGCACATATGCGCGTATTGTTTTAGCTGCTGCGTTTGCACGCCCACGAACTGAAATCCTAGTTCCAGCTTTGACAAATACAGGAAAATAAAACCACTGCCCTTCTGTGGTTAGGTAACTACCCGCACTTACACTGAAAATGTCAGACACGATTTCAGTTTCACTACCGGCGGCACCGACGCCAATGTCGATGTATGAAGTAACACTGACACTATCAGTAAACCCGTTGTTTAGGTTTAATAGTAACCCATACGAATCGTAAGCAGTACTGGCAATTACGGTAGTCCAACTTCCTTCTGTTGGACTTATACCTAGTGAGATCGAAGTTCCTTGTGGGTTAGCTACCCGAGTCGTACCTTGACTTGACTCGATACGGGAAGTAACACCTGAGTATCTAGGAGTAAACAACATCAGAAATAGCTCCTTACTAATGCAGATTGCTCAGAATGGCTCACAGGTGTAGTCAAAATCCGCTGCAAGTCTGTCATGTCAATCAAACCTTTGCTAACAAGCAAACCAAGAAACATACCAACATCAGGCCGCTTCAAATCAATCCACTTACGAGATAAAGTCATCAATACCAGACCTTTGACCATTGCATCTTCGCTAGAAACTACTGCAAGGGCTTTCTGCCCGAATCTATCAAAGAATGGACCAACATCAATGTACCACTCATATTCCACTGTAGTCACAACAGGGTCAAAGCTTAGTGTATTTCCATTCCAATTACCTTCAGGTTTATCCTCAAACTCAACCATTGACATCGAATCGGGCAATGGAGAAGCTACGCTTTGACCGATGCTAATCAAGTCTTTTGTGTTCTTATCGTAAACAGCGTACCACATATTATTCTCCATTAACTAATATCTAACCAGAGTTGATTTGTATAAGGCGTAGATGGGGCTGAAGCTGATACAGTCACACCCAACTCCCCAGCCCTGACATACAAATCATAAGTCGAGGTTGTTACAGCAATTGCTATTTGCTTGGTGTCAGTCAGAATGTAAATCTGACCGACTTTCAATCCACTACTTCCGGCCAGTGTATCAAGGGCTGATTTTGTACCTCTTTTATGAAGAATATCAGCCATGAATCACCTTAGAATGTTCCGCCGTCTACAGTTTCAACAGCAATAGTAACGAAACCATTACCACCGTCTTTAGTCCAAGACAGCGAAGAGTTCAGACGGATAACACCATCAGTACCGTCAGTACCCCAAATGTAGCCAGCAGTACCACCAGAAACCACAGCAACCTTTTCATCGCTAGAACCAGCGGGGATATTCAGGGCAGTCTTGAAGTCGTTAAACGTAATCTTACGCTCTTTCTGACCAGTAGCAGATGCGTCATGAATAATCAGCAAGTCAGCGGAACCATCCACAGCACCAGCGGTAGACAGATCGTCAATTGCAGGCACCACAGCAAGCTTAGTAGTAGCATCTACAGCAACGTGCAGAGTACCACGGTCGGTAGTAACCATTGGTTCACCGGCAAGCATACCTGTAGACGGCAGAGCACTTTTAAGACCGCGTTTTAATTGAATACGAGCCATAATTTTTCCTTAAATTTTAATAGAATGTTCCACCGTCAATGTTTCCTGTGACAGCAGCAGGTGGAGCGTTTCTCCATAATTGTTCAGTTCCGTCATACTGTAAAGTATCACCATCTTGCAAAGCAGCTACAAAGACATCTGGAATTTCAGCGATAGATGAAAGTCCATTTCGGTTTACATTTACAGTAATGACTTCTTCGGTTACATTCAGAACTTGCTCTTGAATTGTTACCTGAATCTGGACAGGGGATTCTTGTATTGTAAGATCAATGTCCATAAAATCCCCTTAACTTACAGTAGTTACTTCGGGTGAAAGAGTAACAGAACCACGCAGTAACCGAACCACCTTACCTGTACTCATTACAAACTCCAAATCGTATGTAGCAAAATCGAATACAAATAGAGCAGATTCTGCTGCGGTAATCAAGATAGTTACAGTGCTATTTGCTTCGTTGACAAGCAATTTGCCGTTCTCTCTTGTACCAGTCCAGATGACGACACCTTGATCGTCTTTAATCTGCATCCGAAAGGTGGTGTTGATAAGTGGCAGATTAACACCGTTAGAACTTAGATTGAAAGGGGTGTCATAATCAACACCCTGTTCGATTAAAATGTCATATTTAGCAGCAGCCATCTTAACCTCACGCCTTGTTATCTAAATTAACAGAACTGTTATCTGTACCAGCAACACTATCAGAAGTCCCGTTACCCGATCCCTTAGCCATACCGTCACCAGCCCTAGATGTATTGTTAGACAATGCTTCAAAGTCTACAGGAGCATCTTCGTCTTTTGGATCAACACCAGCAGCTTCGCGGATAGCATTTAGAACTTCACGATCAACTTCCAGAAGGCCGACAGACGCAACACGCTGATAGAACTTGGAAAGTGTCTCAAGATCAGCAGATTCCAGACCATCAAAGTCAAACGAACCAGTGCGAGAAACATCCCATCCGTTAAGTTCGTAAGTCTGCTTAATTAGATCGTTGTTGAGTACGTCTGTAATATTCTTGAGGATTACTTTGGCAGCAGCGCCAGACAAGCTATTCTTGATTTGACCAAGAGCAAATGAACCAGTCGTACTCTGCCCCATAACCAGAACGTCGGCAAACAAAGAAGTAAGAATCAGATTCTTGTAGTATTCTTTAACCTTTGTTGTATCCATACCCTTCTTGCCATCAAGACTAAGCAAGGTAAGATCAAATAGGGGCTGACGTGTCTCAGGATCAAACATCTGAGGCAGCATCACAGCAGATTGCTGATTCAGTTGCAGGTTGCGAAGAACATTCTCGTAGTATGTACGGATTGCCTTCATTTCTGGAGGGGCATTAGCATCCAGATATTGTGGCGGTAGCTTCAAGATTGGAAGGCCAACAAGGTCTTTAGCTACGGCGTTAGATTCAATCTCTTCAATAATTGTTAAGAATTTCCAACCGGTATAAGCATTACGCAGCGGTGAGCGACCATAAGGACTACCACGATGTTTACCTGTACGGAACAGCATGATCTTACTCTTAGGTAAGACTACTTTGTTTTTCGATCTAGAACTGAACCGATTGAATGTGTCCTTAACCTTCGTCAGGTCTTGTTCTACACCAAGAATGTCGTTACCATTAGCGTCAAACAGAAACTTACTAATTGTGTCTTGATTACGGATGGGGAGCTTCTTCCATCCGATTACACCATCATTAAACTTGGAACCAGACTCTTTCAGGCGTCTGCGGTAAACCTTTTCATGCACAGAGAATCCAAACTGCACAGAAGACATTGTATCGCTGATGAAATCACCCCAAGAGTGCTCCATGTCGTCCATCATTGATTGAACGATTCTGCATTGTTCTTTCTCTGCTTCTGTTGCATCAGCAGGAGGATTGAATGTCCAAGTTACGTTAGAAACAAGATTATCGAACAACGTCAACGCAGCATTAACTGTTGGGTGATAGCTCATTTGCTTGTATGTATTGATGCTGCCCGGAAAGTTCAATTCCCGCTTGATTTCATCGTTACTGATACCGTACTGGATTTGCAAGCCTAAGCTACCAATCTCACCCATTCTAAAGCGTTCAATGGCTTCGTCAGAAACTTTCTCTATTGATTTTTTTCGAGTTGCCATATTGGCCTTTCTTTTAGTATGCAAAGGTCGGGAAGGTATCTACTCCGACATTATTTGAATTCATCAGACCAGCAAAAGGACTACCAGTTGAATAATCCGTCAAGGACATTGGAGGTAGCACAATTTGCTTGTTCAGCACTAAGAAAGAGTCAGAGCATGTGTCAACGATGTCATCCTTCTTTTTCTTGTCTCCGTCAAAGTTCTCAAGCTCTTCAAAAAATTCTTTGTTCCAATCTGCTCTGACGACGTTTACGAAGCCGGCTTGTGCTACACTGCTAAACGGGGCAAACCGTGTTATTTTTGAAACAACAGGAGCAACAAGCCTTACACTGAAACCTAACTCAGCTAACCTGCGTTGCAAATCTTTAGCGTAAGCTCCAGCAGCAGCAGCAGGGTCTTTAGGGATTGTGATGATGACATCTTTACCGTCACGCATAGCTGTCTGGAATACCAGTTCTTCAACCAAGTGAACTCGGTCACGAATAGATTGAAGGTCTTCCACCGTATAGACGTTTGTCTTATCCTTAGAGATTAGAACCCCTCTGGTCCAGTCTGGATTTGGGTATTGTTCTGAAGGTTTGCTAAAAGCAAAGTCCCATGAGCGCACTCTATTGACGGCACGACCGTTAGGATGATCGACCATGTTGACCCACTCTCGTTTAAACAGTCCAGCAGCTTCAAGTCTTGCAAACCAAGAACCAAGTAGAAGTCTCTCCATTTCAACGCGAGGAAGCGACATCAGTCTTGAAATATAGTCTGGTTGTGCTTTCAGTAGCGGAGGATTATCGCGGCACGTAGCAGGAATAAAAGCAAAGGATGAAATACCAGACTCATGTCCTTTACCGTGCTGCGCTTCAGCTTCTTTTAAAGAATTGTACCAAAGCATTGTGTTGCCTTGGCGGAAGAAGTAGCGCTTAACACCCGACAGATGCTCTTTCGGAATACCGTTGTCATCGAGATAAAAATCTTCGATCCATGTCCGCAGAAAACTGTTGTAATCAGGGTTCGTCATCAGAAACATTTGAGGCGTGTAATTCACATAAGCATTTCTCATACGAGAAAGCAGGTACACAATCATGTCTTCTGTGAAGTCAGTAGCTTCGTCAAAAATGACAAGAGAATACTGACCACCTTTGTGATCGTACATGTTAGATGCGTGCTGCATATGTGAGAACTTCAGCAACGCACCATTTGGAAATACAATCTCGTTGGTTTGATGCCTGATCTTTAACCCTGTTTTGTACACAGAGGTATACATTGCTACGGCTTCATGCCAGATAGAACCCGGCGAGGTAAGCATTTTAGAGGTTCTACGGAAAATAACTCCTGTAGCTCTTGGATGTTGCATGAACTTCAACGCAATCAGTAGCGAGGTATATGTCTTACCAGAGCCAGCCGAGCCTCCGGCCAACGTAATTGTGGCATCGCTATTTAAGAACTGCTCTTGCTTTTTACTAGCAGGAGCTAAGATTGGTTGTTTTGTCATTTAACTTAAACCTTACGTACCCTCAACAACCTTCAGACTGAAAACCGGAATGGTATCTTGTTGAGATTCTTCACCGCTGTCTGCATCATAATCTTTGTTGTAAACAGCCTCGACAGTATCTTTGTATTGCTGAAGAAGAATCGTTGCAGCCTTCAGTTGGTTACTATGAGCAGCTTCCTTGTTCTTCATGATCTTCACAGCCGTCATAATCGCATCAGCAACGTGCGGCTTTAGCTTGCGCAGCAAACCAAGCATTTCCTTTTCACGAATCTGCCGGTTAGTCATCTTTTGTACGTTGTATTGATTGTACTTGTTCAGATTAGGGTTACCACCACGCTTGATGCGAGGATCGACCTGACCGTCTAATTCAGCCTTGCTTTTGAATAAATGCGGTTTCTTTACTGCACCATCAAGGTCATCTACATCGTTTTCGTTACTCATTTTTATCCTTGTGTTTAAATCTTAATCGGTAAACGTGCAGCAATAAGGCTACAGCAAACGCAAAAAACCCTCTGGTAAAAACCAGAAGGTTGAAATTAGTGTCAACCCTTTACAGCGGTTGTCTTTCTGGACGCCTGTTTGATCGTAGCGACAATGATCCCAAGGTAGTTGGACTGTAAGAGGTTATACCTCTAATCTTGGTACGCAAGGAGAGATTCGAACTCTCAGATTTCAGATTCTAAGTCTGCTGCCTATACCAGTTCGGCTACTCGCGCTTGTATTTTGGAACGCCGTAAGGGATTTTAACCCTTCTAAAGAGATTTGCAGTCAATTACGTAGTCACTCCGTCAACGGCGCATTGGTTATCACTGCTGGAATCGAACCAGCTTGAAACATCTTGTAAGGATGTTGGCTATCCAGTCACGCCTAGTGATATTTATATGGAACGGAGTGTCGGATTCGAACCGACGACCGAAGGGTGGAAGCCTACTATTTTTCCGACTAAACTAACCCCGCATATTTTAATTTTGGTAGGACTTGAAGGATTCGAACCCTCGACTTCATACGTTCGTAGCGTAGTCCTCTTGTCCACTGAGGTAAAGTCCTATTGGTTGCGGATAGCGGACTCGAACCGCTTAGTCAGAGCTTATGAGACTTGACGATACCCTGATTACCCGCAAAATTTTGGTTGTCACTGTTGGAATCGAACCAACGACCAACGCCTTATCAAGACGACGCTCTACCAACTGAGCTAAATGACAGTTTATTTAACAACATGTACATGAACCTTCAGTTCTTTGCTTTTGGCTATGTTTATCATATGCCTCGTACCCGGACTTTTGCCATCCCATATGGCAATCAGAGCATCTGCAACATTTGCCATTTCTACGTTGCGCTTGTAACCGGCAGACTTTCCATACTTATTCCAATCAGCAGGCATTTTTCTACAAGGAACTGAATTCCTGTTTGCCCACCATTCACCCATTTGGTCTGCGCCCGATGCTGTGCCACTGATTACTTCTGTAATGCTCCAACCACAATCATGAACAGCCTGAAGGAGTTCAAGCTTATTAGTGCAACCTCTACTGCCTGCGATTATTGTGCGCACCTAAACTCCTTTGTCTTGTTTTACTATTATAACACACATTGTCAAGGAAGAAATTTGTAGCAAACGTAAGTTGCTATGCAAATTATCAAGAATAAAACAAAGCTTAGAATATCAATCAAGCCAAAAACACTCATGAAAAGCAATAACTCTGGGCTCAATATTTACTCCTTAACGTAAAACCCGGTCAAGAAACTCTGTTGGATACTCTTTACTCAATTCTAGACGTGATAGATGCCCCCTAGCTATATCTTCTCGCCACATGTCAATAGTAACACCCATCCATTGTTTCCCTATGTAGAATCCATTCCTAGACTTCAAGAGGTCTGCACTCGAAAAGGTACCAAAAGACTCTGCATTATACGCATCAATCATAGCCGGATTGGACCAATCTAACCCATCCCAACCAGAAGCAAAATGTTTGTACCACACACAAGCTTTTTTAAACTTAGAGCTTACGCCGCCTATGGAATGCTTTTTCATTGGTTTTACTCCTATATTTGGTGCGACAGGTGGGGATCGAACCCACATGAGTGCAATACTCGACGGGGTTTAAGCCCGTTGCGTCTACCGATTCCGCCACTGTCGCTGTTGCTTATAACGAACAGAAAGGTCTGATGTCAGTTTCGTCAATTAGGTTCTCAATCAAAGAAGGTAACAGACTACTGGAGTCAACTACCGCAATTCGATATATGTTTGATTTGTAGATGTAATTGAATGGAGTGTATACCCAAACAATTCCAAACGAATCAGGAATCCACTTTGAATCGAGTCCTTCTTTATCAGACAGAAGGACTGTTTTTTCAATAGGCCCATCGACAAATAACCAATCAATCATAAAAATCCTTTCTGGTGCCGTCTGTCCGGCTCAAACGGACGACTAATAACTTTTACCTTCTCTGTACCGTTGCATCCTGCTGTGTCTACCATTACCTTTGTTTAAAGCTTTGTATGTCAAAGTCAAGGAATGACAATTTGGGCACAATAAGATTAGGTTCTCTGGTGTATTATTTGAACTATTTCCGTCAATGTGCTCAACTTCGAGAGGTGGTTTTCCGGTCACGGGATTAAGCTCTCCCCACCCACATCTTGCACACTTATGGTTATGCTTTTCAAATAAATAGCGGCGAATTTTTTGTGAAACACTCCCACACTGGTGTTGTTCACCCGCTAACCAAGCACAAATAAAAGTATCGTATTCGTACTTACGTTGACAAGCGTTGCGGCAGTATATTTTTTGACGTTTAGTCAAAGGTTTTTTACAGCACAAACAGCACTTTTCGGATTGGTTGGGATTGCACTCCCGTTTCCGCCTATTAATTTTTGCAGCACAACTATGTGAACAGTATTTATCCCCACGATTAACGATCAATGCAGAGCAACAAATGCACAACTTTTCAATTTTAGTTTTATCTTTGTACAGACTTTTTAAATCCCGCATCGTAAAGCCACGGCGAACGAGAGTCTGAGCGCTGAACCCCAATATTTTTTGAATTGTGCTTTTGGTTGGGGTTGTTTTAGCGAGTATGAATTTTTCTACAAGTTCTTCAAGTGTCATGTTTTATTACTGATAAGATCAGGCGGTTGCTCTATCAACTGAGCTAAGACGGCTAAATGGTACGGGTGGTTGGATTCGAACCAACGGCTTCTACGCCCCTAACGTAGTGACTTAACCAGACTAGCCTACACCCATCTATATTATTTGGCGCACCATACCGGACTTGAACCGGTGACCTTCTGCGTGACAGGCAGACGAGCACTCCAACTGCTCCAATGATGCTTATTTTTTATTTCTGACAATTAACTTGTTATCCCAAGCGTGCTTTGTATTTTCAGAGATTGTACACCACTCCAGATTTGTATAGTGATTATTTTTCTTATTTCCATCTTTATGATTTACAAGAGGTTTGTTGTACTTATTCTCGACAAAGCATTCTGCTACTGCAACATGCAAGCGAACCCTTACTGTACCGTCTTTTGTCTTAGTTTTATAGGTAAGATACCCTCGACCATTGTCATGGCACTTCAACTCTCTGTTCGTCTTCTTAGAGAAAAGTCTACCGCAAGGAGACACTAGAAAATTATCAGAATACTCTTTAAGATTCAAACCTACCTCCTTGTTAGTCTTATTTGTGTAGAGGTAGCTAAAAGCTACCGAAGAAGTGCGAGGGATTTACAGGTCGTTTCTATGGAATAGAAACTCAGCAGTCCCGTGATTTCTCCATCTACCAGCTTGTCCAATTTCTATATTGTATCACCAAAAAGAACTAAGCAGAACTCTTTGGTAATACCCCTACCGACGGTAGGGGATTCTTGAAGTTAACTCTTCAAGTAGTTGTACCGATCTTTACCAATCGTTTCCAGCATCATTTCTACACTGTCTGTTTTACCAGACAAGAGTGATGTAAGAATTGAAGGGCTGAAGCCACTAACCATCACAGCACCTGTATCATGAACGGTAATTGGTGTGTTACCGTACTTAGCTGCACCAATGTTCCAGTACACAATCAACGGCATTTCGTAGCCAGCTTCAGCGTATTGTTTCTTGATGATTTCAATTGAAGACAAGTTAAAGTTCTTAACCTGTGCATCGAATTGCATATCAGACAAGATCACAATTTTAGTCGGCATTTGTTCCGCTGGTACTTTGTATTTTACAGCAGAATCAAGTACAGTACTAAAGACCTTAATCAGATCAGTGCTATAACCAACATGCTTGTGCATCTGACGCCAACGAGCCCCAAGACTACCTTGCAGTTTAAGCACAGAAGGTGTGTCAGTGAAAGTAATAATACAATCCTTAAAGACACCATCAAGACGCTCTGCCGTGTACATACCAAGTGACATTGCAACATCCATACAAGTGACTGTAGACCCTGCACTTACTCTAGACCCCATAGAGCCTGAGACATCGACCACACAAAGCAACCGATCATTAGAACCTTGCAGGTAATCTGGCAGACTCTTCCATTGCGCTTCTCCGAGTTGTTGGTCAGTTAGTGCCAACTTCAAGACTTCGTAAGGATAAACAGCAGCAGCATTTACCTTAGCTTCACATTTTGTCAGCTTCGCTTTGTAGTCTTGGAATCGAGACAAGTCATGTCGAGCAAAAGCGTTAGAGTATACACCAATTGCCTTGGAAGGAACATGCTCGTAGTTGATTTCAAACCACTTGTTATTGCACATCTGTGTTTCAACAACATTAGTCAGAGTAACCAAAGTCTTGCGGTAACGCTTTGGACTAAAGCCAAGGAAGTCACGCAGCTTTTCTGCTACAGAACCTTTACGAGGCATCCACTTAGCACACAAGGCATTCTGGTTTTGTAGGGCAGTAGCAATCAATTCAAAAGCATTGCTTTCATACTTAGAACCAACTAGAACCAGAAGATCATCCCAACGACCAACTTCAGGGATCAGTCGGATGAATTTATCGAAACCTTCGACATTCTTTTCGGCGCAAAGCTTCAGAAGATTACGAAAGCTGTCACGCTCACCGGCACCACCACGAACATCGCGCATCCACAGCATTGTGCGGAGAGTCAATTCGGTATCAGCAGCAAGAGCAGCATTGAATTGCTTTGTTACGTCAGTACCACGTGAGTCACCAGCTACAGCAAAGAAATCCAAAACAGGATTCATGGTAGACTTATGTGCTGGCATTCCGTTGGTAGTAACGGTTTGATTTTGCATTGCGTCAAAAAGAGAGATATTTGTCACGAAGATTTCCTTTCATTCGTTGGTTTAACAGATTACGCCGTAGCTTTGCGAGCTACAGAGTATTAAATTGAGCATTTTTGAGTTGCTGTACGTAATCTAATTTCATAAGGCATTCGCTTTTACAAAGCTCATGCCCTAAATTTACCGGATTGCATTTATTTCATTCCAAAAATAAATAGTATTTGCTGTTAGCAATCCAAATATAACAGGCTGCATTAAACGGTTTGAGTTACAAGTTCAATGTTATAAAGTTTGCAGTTAGCAGCCTAAATTCTGTAGAGTTTTCACTGTATAAGTTTAACTCTGCTTTGTTTCAATGAAGTGAATTGTAGCACAACATCTTCTTCATTGCAATCCCTACTGTTTTGTAGGGTTATTTTGGCAGGGGTGTCAGGATTTGAACCTAACCTCTCGACTTCAAAGGACGATGTGCTAACCAACTACGAACACCAATTTTCACCACACCCCAACATGTTCTGGCACACCTACGGGGAGTTGAACCTTCGGTTTCCGGCTCGAAAGGCCAGCGTCCTAACCATTAGACGATAGGTGCATTGTTTATGTGCTGAATTATAGCACTGAAATTGTGTTTGTCAAGGCTTATTTTCAAAAGGCTCAATCTGAATGGTTGTCTCGAAAGGAATATCGGAACCCAACGTAATGTGCGGACCTAGGTTTCGCATCAAAACCCACAACTGCCATTCACTCCAACCTTCGTAATCTTCTTCTGGCGGCTTATATGGCATTAGGCGACCCTGTTTGTTCCAAAAATCATAGTGATCTGCTTCGAGCATTCTGCGACCGTAGTCTGTCAGCTTTACCTTGACAGTATTATTGATATTAAAATTCACACAAGCTCCCAAACAATAACATGTCCCTTGTATTCAGACTTGATTATAGCTTCAATGACATCCCAATCACCATTAGCCAAACCAGCCCCGATCTTAGGGATATTCAGAGTCTTAAACTCGCAGTTCAGATTCTGAATAACTTTACTAGCAGTTTCAAAACAACGAGCAATAGCTTCGTAGTTAGCAAATCTGTAACCTTGTGCGCCGTAAAAATCTTGAGTAAACATATTCAGAACAACAAGATCGTCATGAATCTCTACAGGTTGTACGGCGCCGAGTAAAGTAGAAGACTTATTTTTACGGTTGTTGTCTTGTACAAAATTTAGATACTTACCGTAAACATTTGGATAACGGTTACGAATAGACTTAGCTACACCAGACCCCATTACTCCTTGGCAATTGACTCCGTGAGCAATGATGCCATAGTTTACGGATAAAAGATCACCTTGTTTGTATTCGAGTTCACAAGTTTGCATACGGACCTACGTATTGACTATTCTTTTGGTTGAAATGAATACATCCAAACAACGGACCTGTCTCTAGCTTTACTTCACAATCAGAATGACCATCAGACCTAACAACAAGCGTAATACCATCTGTCAGTGCAGCAGACCAACCATCCGCCAATGAACAGAAATTAGTCTTTCTTCCGTAGTCGTCGTAAAAGTGCAACCAATGTTTGCAATCTTTACAGTGTCCCATAAGCTTTTCCTTTCTTATTTGGCATACCCGCTAGGAGTCGAACCTAGAACCTTCGGCTTTGGAGGCCGCTGCACTCCCAGTTGTGCTACGGATATATTGTTTGTTACGATTCATCTGCCCTTTTGTCAAGCCATGCAGCTACTTCAAGGAGGTGTTTGGCAAGGACTCTCAGGTCTTCACTATTGTAGTACGTCTTCACAACATCATTCTGGTATTGACTGTACATGACACCTTTGATTATTCTGTGCTGCGGATTGACAGTAGGTCCAAACCCACCCAACTCTTCCATTACATCGAGAGTACCTTTGTCTAAATCTTCCCATTGCATATCTGTCATACTACCTCCTGTCGTTACGATGAACCGAATTGTACAGCAAAAAAGCAGTCTGTGTAAAGACCCTACAGTCTACTCAAGTACAACTAGAACCCAAACCCATTGTCATCATCATAGGAAGTCGTATCCGAATCAAAGACAGGTGCAATCTTACCAGAAGGGTTGACCAACCGGTCAACTTCTAGTTGTGTCTCATCATCATAGTAGATAGTTTCGTCATCAATACAAGAGAGGCATCGGTTAGATTGATTGAAAGCAGTTGCTTTATAGTGCGTTCCGCACAAAGTACAAGTTGGCATTGGTGTGTTAATTATTATTGGATGAACATTAAGGTAGCCCCCTCCGAAGAGGGGATTCCCCGAGGAACCTACCAACAACGATAGGGTTCCCGTGAATCAAGTAAGATCGAAAGGAGGAAATTATCTACTTGATTCTAACTACAAGCCATAAGGCAGGTTTGTCATCTACGTAATAGTAACCCGGAGAGCAAGTTAAAAGGCAGCATAGCTTGACAAGATGAACCTCAACTGTACTTCAGTTAATACCCTGTCAATTTTACAATTATTTACTCTTATGTGGGATATTAGGTGTAAGACGTTTGAATTATAGCATGAAATATCTAATAAATCAAGAGAAATCTATTTAGTCAGAATGAATCTTGAAATCTTCTTGACTAATTGCTTCTTCAATTGATCCAATCTATTCCTAGCTTCATCCAGATCATCAAACGTCTCTCTCCTAGAACTCTTATTCATTCGATATTCAAGAACAGACTTATAGGCATCTTCAGGGTGAGGGACAATCTTAGCTTCATTCAGGTAAGCAAACGTCTTAACCAGAAGGAGATATTCACTATCGGGGATAAGACCAAGGTTGTTAGCCTTCGTATTCCCTTCACAGAAATCTTTAGCAAATACTTTGTACCCTACTGGCACCTCTGCGTTGTTAGCCAGCATCCAACAAAGCTTAATGAATTTAATCTTACGCTTGACTTTCAGCACAGGATCGTATACCGTCGTCATGTCAGAAGTATCGGGGAATAGTACCCTACCGCTCTTTCTTACGGTGACAGTACCGGAAGCTGGATCGTAGTTGAGGATGGCCTGTAGCCTATCAATAGACACTACCTTCGGACTTTCCTTTGTTTGTTGCATAACTTCTCCTTTTCTTGACATCTACATAGATTCTACAACAGAAGTCAACTATGCTGCAAGGTAAGTTTTGAGGTACAATCAGTAGGGCAGGAGCTATTCCACCCAAAGCACAACAGCACAAACCCCTCTAGAATCGATTTAAACGGCTTTTGAGGCGTTTTCTGAGGGTCAGGGATAGCGAGGTAGCCAGAAGCTCTTAAAACGGCTTGTAGGGCCTTTAAATCGGTCTGAAGCTCTTGGTTGAGTCTCTGCACATAGCTTCGGCATTCCGAAACCCTTGAAACACAGCATCAACTGACAGATAGTTGTAAAAACACAACATAGAAGGTGCTTCAGATGATCTATCAAAGAAATTGTGTGATCTTTGTCACGAAAAGTCGATATATTTTACTTGACACAGTATTCCGTTGTACGATTTCACTTGACTAGTGTAGTGAAGTACTGTATAATTATTTTCATGGGGGTAGGGGGGCGAGGAGGTGGCGACGGAGGGTGACTCGGGAGAATGATCTGAGAGAATAGAGAATAGAGAGATACTACATGGTTTATACTTATAGTATATACCTTATAGGTTTAACCTTGTGGTATAAGCCTTAAGGTATAAGCTTACATAGTAGCTTACATATAAGTAATATAAAAGCTAAGAGTATAACTTATAGGTATGCTGTAAGGTATACCTAACAGATGATACCTATAGGTATAATACTGCAAGGTATGACTGACAGGTATACTGGAAGGTGTTACGTGCGTTGATTGCTGGGATTCCTTAAGG
>JACCDR012038359.1_pt1 | contig 17458 bp, 29 predicted proteins | sample 7446431 | NCBI WGS metagenome assembly JACCDR01 (sample SAMN15323443, study PRJNA562643) | freshwater metagenome | isolation source: river surface water | place: USA:Blue River Watershed | collected 2017-08-17
ACAATAGCCACAGCCCCTACCATAGCCATCGCCATAGCCAGAGCCAGAGCCATAGCCACAGCCATAGCCAGAGCCATCGCCACAGCCATAGCCAGAGCCATCGCCATCATCACCAAATTTCATGCCGACCATACAGGCACCGCGGCGATCGACGCCCTAGCGGCTTCGGTCACGTCCAGGATCTCAATTACCTCAAGCAGCTCCACACGATCTACCTCGCATGGAAACTTGCAATCATTGGGTTTTTTTACCCCTTCCATTGCAAGCTGAGACAAAGAGGCAGCGCCATCCCAGTACCACAACCGCCTAGCCTTGCTCATAACAGCTTCCCGCCCATTTCTTGAATCCAAGTAGCCAGCAAATACCCCTGCCGAATGCGTTCGGCAGATCACATAACGCGAGGCATTAGCTAGTTCTTTCTCTGTTCCTGACACCATGATTTCTATCTCCTTATTATTCATCTACTAACCACTATGGTTTTCTCTAACTCATCGCAAATAAGCTCTTCAATCATCTTATCTACTTCTGCTGCCGTTATCTTTTTAAGATCACCTGTTGCCTTCGCCTTCGCCAGAATCGCTAACTTGTCCTTGCAACTCTTCCATATTCTCTTGGCTTGTTCCGCCTTCTCTTCGTTCTTCATTCTCGTCTCCTTGTTCCTGATCGCCCCCGACGGACGCAGCTAGTTCCGCTACTCGCTCCCTTGTCATCCTTTCGCCATGCATACGGCTTGCCATCAATTCAAGGAATTCTAACGACTTGTCTTCAAGCAACTTATTGAGCCGCGACAAATGGCTTAGATCATCCTTATTGAAGAGCTCGACTGCGGGCTGCTCGATGACTGGTTCTCGCTCCTCTTCAACTTGAGCAGGTCTAGGACTGCTTCTTGGCGCCTCGCGGTGCGGTTCGTCATTGTCCTCTGTGTCTTGTGTAAACCTATCAGATAGTCCAAAAGCGTGAAGCACTGCACCAACGAAGGCCCTTTTTTGCGCCATCTTAAGGACCGTGTTTTCTGAGTCTCTAGGGCGGGCAATATACTTTGATTCGATAGTGCTACATAACCCATGGCACTCCCCTATCACTTGGCCGTCAGCATTCTTTACTATTTTAGCCTTGTAGACGTACTTGTAAAAGCCGTAGCTCGTTCCCTTTCTGTGCACCACCTCGCGGTTGTGATCGATCTCGGATGCCGTAAGCTCATACTCGACGTGACAGCCAAACGCGATGCACATTCTCTCGGCTCCGGCTTTAAATAAGCTCTCCTTATTCGTTCCCGGTATCACACCATAATCTACGCCCGGGGAGAGAGCTTCCTTCACAATTCTGATCAAATCATTGTGATAGCTGATCACCTCTTGCGGCGACGCAATGGGTCTAGTTAATTGCGTCATTCTCGTTGTCGTTACTATCTCTGACATCTATTCCCCTCTCTCTATGATCAGGCGGCCAAACTGGGTGTTAACATATAATTTTTTGATCGGGACCACCGGATCATCCACTGTAACTCTACCTAGCTCGCCCTTGTTCGCATCAAAACGAATCTGCTCAAAAGTTCTTGGCGAGACAATGATTCTCAATCCATCGCAAGCATCCATGCCGTATTTACTGCATAAATTACCCATTAATCCTATAATGCGTCCCATGATTGCGTCATCACTCATACCTGTCTTCTCCCATACTCAGCTATTAGCAAGGCATCGATTAATCCATCGTGGAGCTTAACGCTACCTTTTGGCACAAAGTTTTCCTTTGGAAAAAGCCGCCTTGCCGCGTTCTTGCTCTTTTCCTTCGCTGTTTTTCCCGTGCACCCTGCATGCATCACCTTCTGCCATTTAGTCGGAGGCACCAGCTCATACGGCACCGACAATGCTTCCACCCAACCAATAATCCTGCCAAATCCAAGCCCATAGTTGAACATTCCGACTACACCTTGGCCAGGGAAGGCTTGTGCTTTCTCGATATAGGCGAATTCAACACCGTAGCCTTTCACGATATTCTCAAACGGTATTCGGCACTCTGTGATATCGTTCAGCAGCCAGAATTCGCATGTTTTGTCGCTACCTCCCAATACCGCCACCGCACCACGTAACCCCGGATCTATTCCCATGACTACTCGTGACTTCATTCTTTGACCTCTTAGCATTCATGATGAGAACTGCGTCGACAACGCACTGACGAATAGCCGCCGACAAGCTTCTGTGGTCGTACAGATCACGGTACAACTCCAACCCTTCCCGTTCCTTCGTCGTGAATCTCACCACGACCGTTTCGCACTTTTTCTTATCTTGTGATAGGCGCGGTGGCCCCAGCTTCTTTCCCATAGTCCTCTCTCTTTCCTCATTGACGAAGGGCAATGTATTCTATTAAGTAACTACTCGTCAACGTCTAATTAACGGATAAATGCCAGCTATGATCAGCTACCTCCCCGAGTCGAAGCTAAGGCCATATAACGGCAAGGTGAGTACCGGCTTTGAGGAAGTCGATGACTCGCCCCTAGTCCTTGCCCGGGTAATCAAGAGCTACACCTGGTCCCCCATTGTGTGGAAGGGAGGCCACCGCCTCAAAGCCAACTTCCTCTACTCGGACTACTTCGCCCTCGACTTCGACAAGGGACCGACTATCGCCGAGGTCCTAGCCGAATTCCGCGACACATGGCACATCCTCGCCACGACCAGAAGCCACCAGAAGGCAAAAGACACTTCCCCGCCATGTGACAGGTTCAGGCTCATCATTAAGACCGTTCGTCGGGTCAGCTCATGCCACGAGTACGAGCACAATATCCGCATCCTCGCCAGGACCTACGACAGCGACCCCTCATGCGTCGACGGAGCGCGTATCATGTTTCCGTCTCCTGGAATCGTTTCTAGCATCTTTGAGGGGAGCTACCCGCAGCCGGTACTCACTCCCCCGACGGACGCAGTGAGGGCTGCTCCTGGGCCACAATTAGGCATAATGAGTGGGTTCCTGAGCACCTGGCTAACCGCACCCATTGAGGTCGGAGAAAGGCACGGCACCGCCTACAAAATGGGGTGTCATCTAGAACGAGCTGGCACCACACTTGACCAGGCGGTGGACATCGCGTTGAATAATCCAACCTTCGCCACCCTACCTATTGACCAAAAATCGGACTTCGCCCGTGCGGTTCGAAATGGCTACCGGAAAGCCCGCGAGGAAAGAGAGCGCGCTGGACTCGGGACAAGCCTTTGGGGTATTAAGGTGCAAAGAAAAAACCCCGGGTGACTAGACCGGGGTTTGCTAAAACCGGGATTCGCTCTCTCTTCTGCTGCTAACAAGGGGAGGGGGAGGCGAATCCCTTAAACAAGGAGTCAGCTTATGTCCGAGCACGAGGAAGTCAGACAAACCACTAACGAGGTGTTTATGGATGATCATGCCGAGAATGTCAACAGTAGTTCAGAGAATTCTGCGCCAAAAGCTAGGCGGGGCAGACCGCCAGGGCAACCAACTGACAATCAAGAGAAAAAGCAGAAGCCAAAGAAACCGCAAAAAGGCGAGGTCTACGATGACATAGCCCAGTTGTATAAGCGGAGCCAAAGAGGCATCGCTATGCATATTAATGGCCCAAGGCTGCCCTGGCCGCCGTCATCCGGGAAGCTTCGCATATGGCAGGATGGTAGAGGTCATTGCGGGCTCTATCGCGAAGAATCAGCCAACGAATTCAAGCCATGGTCCAACGAGCAGCTCGCGCTTGAGATTGTGCGGTATGTATCCGATAGAGTTAGTCATATTTCCGACTATGCATTCACTATGGCAGAATCAAGAGCCTGCGCTGACAAGGTCATGGCCCTAATGCCCCACCTCGACGAGCGCCCCAAATGGACGCTATTTAAATCTAACGAAGGGATGTGCCTAAACAGACTGGATTTTGATCCCGCTGAAGGGCTGTGCCCAGACTGGGAGGAATTCCTATCTAGGGTATCAAACCCAGAAGCATTTATGGCTTTCGTCTGGTCTATCTTCGTGCCCGAAGCAGATCGCTCCCAAATGCTGTGGTTATGGGGACCTAGTGCCGGTGCAGGCAAGACCACGGTCATGAAAATTCTGGCGACCATGCTTGGGGATTCCGCTCTGTGTCAGACATCGGTGCCGTGGGATCATTTTAGTCGCTTTTGGGCTATGCCATATGAGCACGCGAGGCTAGTGGTCTACACAGACTATACGTCGAATATAGATGTGGGGAATTCGATCTTTAAGGCGATTACCGGCGGAGAGCTTATAGAGATTGAACCCAAGGGCAAGGCCTCATATTCTGCTGAAATGTTTTGCAAATTATCGGGAACATCAAACGAGCCGATCAATATGGCACCAAACAGTGCCAACATGCGCCGCATCATCCAATGCGAGGTTAAGGGACGAAAAGGCAACAATCAGGGGATACACTGGAAAAACAAGCTAATGGATCAATTGCAGGCTTTTTTGCACCGATGCAAAGCAAAATTTCATGAATTATGCCCCGATCCAACGATGCCTATTCCCATAGAATTTGATCAGGATGCCGTCAGCATGCTTGGCATAGATGACGCCCTGTTTGAGGCGTGGTTTGAGCGGTCTCTTATTGTTGATGCGACCGCGCGAGTCAAAGCAACAGACGTAACCTTGTCCGCTAGGGGATTTCTTGGTGATCGTCTGGTAACCCCTGCTCTGCGATGGCTGCATTCCAAAGACGGCGGTAAATTCCGAAGAAAGAGTGTGCGGTTCGGAGGGAAAACCGCAGACGGCTATATGGGCCTAAAATGCCGCGAGATCTATCCTGATTAAGATAGATAGGGCCTTTTATTTGACTTTGATCCTGATCTGATCAGCTCCCATAGCTCCATTTCACTACGCCACGGCTTGATGGCGATATCGCTTACAGCGATCTCCCTATCCGGAGTGTTTGCTGGGAGCTTATCTCGCAATGCCTTGAGATATCTCTCGTTCCACGGCCCCGGATAAAAATCAGGGCTTGCCGCAACCCTGCTCAAAAAATCCTTAGCTCCATACCTGGTTACGTGTGTCGGGGATCTGACTCTCCGCCACTCACCTAGATCTGTGGACGCCAAGAATCTTTCACCATTAAGAACCACGCACTCCAGGACGCGGCCGCCTAATTCTACCCAAGCGTGCGCGTAGCCGATATCACCAAGCGCGATAATCCCATGACATACGGACCAACCTACGTCGCCGCACCAATTTCCCCAAGCCGCCATCGCGAAGGCATCGTCAAAGCACGTGCCCGATCCCCTAAGTTCGGCATCCATAACCCTCTTACCTCCCTTTTGTGTGGTTGTTCGTCATACACGACGTAACGTCTGGTGGGCAATCGTTACATGCAATTTTGTAAGTTGTAAGTGGCGTAAGAGCGGTTTTTACTCCCCGCCATATGGGATATTAAATAATTGTGCATTATTTATACATTTATGTATTTATACACATACATCGTATCTATATACATATCTTACATCTTACATCTTACAAATAGGTATAGATACTGTGGCTCAGTGGTTTTAGGAAAAAATTTGTCGTCTTGCAACTTCCTATGCAAGGTACAAAAACGGGCACACACTCATTCCCCGCCATCCCCGACGGACGTCATTATTAATGAATTAAAAATCCCGGAAATGAGCCGAAATGGGTCGCGTCCGTCGGGGATGGCGGGGTACTCATGGGCAGGCACAGCCCCTGCCGGGGTAATTCACCAAAATAGGAAATATGTATGGCTAGTGATCGGCTAGCAAAACGCAGCGTGGGAAACTTCCCAAGCTGCGCAGCTTGACATACCGAAGTGAGTAGCTTTGCTTACTTGGATAGGCTAGGGTACTAGGAAGCGGTGGCGGCACGAGCCTAATACCGAGGCGCACCTCGGTTCCGGGGGCCCGCGCCGAAACCGCGGCGGAGGCAACCCGAGGCACACGTTTGCATAGCGTCATCCGAGGGTCCGCCCTCCGCCATAACTCCACATGCGGCTAAACAACGCACAGGTGGAAACGGTGCTACCCCAAGGATCGCAACCTTGACCTTGTGCCGATCGTAGCTGAGTGGAGCCGGCCACCGACAGGTCCGGCTAGCCGCGCCACCTTCTAAAATGGTAATCTGCATTTCTGCGCGCTCCCCGGCCTAAAGCCGGGTCAGGTGAACGGTACGACTCTGTGGACAAGGCCTACCGCGTGAAGTGATCTGTTGCTCACATCGAGCTACGTCTGAACAACCGCCCCGGGTAGCTACCGGCAGCGGCAGTCAGGGAAACGGAACAGAGAATGGATCGGAAATACTACACAGAGGGCGCGCTCACCTAACTGCGGCGTGGCTAAATGGCTAAAGCGCCGGATTCATAACAAGGTAACAGTATGCTTAAGACACTCGACAACACATCCGTCGAACAGGCTAAGGGCCAGGTTGCTGACCTCAAGATTTGGGGCGACCCCAACACGTTCCGCTTAATCTCCAAGGCGTCGAGTGAATCCGAGGGCTGGATGAAATCGACTAAGGCTTTGAAGATCCCTGGTGGAGGTTGTGTGATCCAGGTGACGACGCAGCAACGCAATCCTGACGGCAGTTATGCGCTTGCTGAGGCGGTGACCTTCGTTCCACGCTGCTTAATTAATGAGACCCTTGGCGACAACGGCGAAGTCATATCGAGAGCCTTGCAAACCTACTAGAAGATGATCTTGTCCCTCGCCTCTTGTGCTTCCTTGGCGGTGGGATGCTCGGCCCTTGGGGCCTTGTACCTATTCGAGACGGTCGACATCCAATTCTCGATGATCTTCACCACCTTCTCGGGTAGGTGCCGGTAATCCGGCCAGCCGCCGATCTTTTCTCTCTTCCTGGTGTAGGCCTGTAGCTTGCCCCATTCGGCGGCATCCAGGGTCACAAACTGGTCGGAGGCGCGGCCCTCCAGTTGGATTTGGTAGCCGTAGGTCTGGGGGTTAAGCCGGTAAGATTCTCGTTGAGGCGAAGGATTGGCGGGGAAGAATTCATCAAGCTCTAAAAGCTCGTCCGGCATGGGCTTGCTCGCTAATGGGGTTTATGCCCCCATTATAGCCGTTTTCTCTCTAGCTGGGCCGTCAGCTCGTCTATCTGCTTGTCCATCCTGTGCATGTCCGCCCATGCCCTCTGACAGGCATCTAGCTCGCTCTGCGCCTTAGCCTTCCAGGTTTTGGTCTCTTCGCGCTCCTTAATGAGGGATACCTTGAGCCTGTGGCTTTTAACCATGAAGAAAATCCATCCCGATATGGCCATTGCCCATGACGCGGTTAGAGCGGCTAACTGGGTATCACTTATCTGAATCATTGCTTCCCCTAATCGTGACAACGCGACCGCAGGTGCACTGATACTCGTCTCCCTGGCCGCGATCGTTGTGCATGGTCATCTTAACGTTGCAGTCTTCACACGTGACGGTAACTATCATTAATCCCATTGCGTTTCTCGAAAGGTGGGGTTAAATCTATCTCATCACATGGCGGCTTTGGTAAATCCCCGGCAAGGTATTCTTCAAAGCTCGTCTCACACACCATCATTTCGTAATGCCCCCAGCGGCGCGCCACCATTTTTTGCTCTTCCATCCACTCCATCCAGTGCTCGATCGTTCTCTGCATTGCCTTGTCCTTTGCTATGTTGATCAACCTTCATTGGTGCAACCTCCGGTAATGTATTCTATTAAGAATACGGGTAACACCTTTCTACCTCTCTGAGCCTTAAGCGTCAATCGGTTTAGCCAAAAATTTGACTTTTTTCTGATCCTCTGAAAAGCTCATATTAACCATCCCTTGGGGTCTTAATTTGATGGAATCGGTTTTGCTTGCGGGTACAGCCCTTATCGTTGCTAGCTTTTGCGCTGGTATTTGCGGCTCTTTGATCTATCTCCTGAGGCGCGCAGAAAAGCAGTTAGAGGAGAGAGTGACTCACTTCAGAGAAATCACCAAGCAAGCTTCGGATGCCAACAATTCGTTTTACGAAAAAGTAATGGGCCTTGAGAAGCGGTTAGAAGTAGTTGAGTTTCGTCAACAAGCTTCACCTCTGAAGAAATGATAGTGCTCTGATCAATTGCGATTATAATATCACGTAGGCACTATTGAGCAAAGCCTGTCGGCAGGTTTCACAGTGAAAATAGGCTTTTTATGACGGATACCAAAAAAAAGAGAGGCCCTAAGGGACCAAACTCAACCTCATTTAAGCCGGGTCAGTCCGGTAATTCTGGGGGTGCTCCTAAGCTTTCCGCTGAATTAAAAGCCATTAAAGAGCTGCATGGAAACGAGTTTAAGAGAATTTGCAGCAAGTATTTCCGCATGAATGGCCCTGAGTTTGAAATGCACATAGACAACCCATACTTGCCGCGTATTGAGCAGTTAGTTGTAAACGTGATCAACCGATCAATCGTTGAAAGCGATATCACTATTGCTAGAGAGCTCTTAGAGAGAACTATGGGTAAAGTGAAAGAGACTGTGGAAATAGAGTCTGCGAGTAAGGATGAGCTCATCGATGAGCAGCTAGCAGGTGTGCCTACACAGAATGTAGTTGATTATCTGCGACGAGTTGCAAAGGTTGCTTGATGCCTAACTTCTACACGGTTAAGGGGTCTGAGCTTGGTAAATTTCTCAAAGAGCGGGACCGGCTCAAAAAAGAGGAGAAAGCCAAGAAAGAGAGAGAAGCGCCTCAAGAGTCAGAAGCAGCAGGCCCCGAATGCCCTCTGATTTCCCCGACGATCGCGACCAAGAAATAAGCGCAACTGATCTTATTCACCGCTATTGGCGAATGGGTGAACTATCTTGGAAGCTAGATACTCTCCAGGAGTCGATTACCCATACCGTTCGTCGGCAGAGTAGCGCCAAGAAGATTTGCATCCTCTCATCGCGGCAGATCGGCAAGAGCTTTTGGGCGGTAAACTTCGCGTTGGAATGGTTGATCAGAAACCCGGGAAAGATTGCCAGGATTATTGCCCCTACGCTGACTGCTTGCCACGATATCGTTAACGACAACCTATCTAGAATCATTGCCGATGCCCCCAGAGGGTTTATCACAAGGCGCTCTAACCCGAGTCTGCGTTGGGAGATAGCTACCCCTAAGACAGTTAGCAGTCTTCGTATCGGGGCTTTGGAGCGCCAACATGTTGATAGCAACCGGGGTGGTAACGCCGGTCTGGTCATATTTGAGGAACCTGGCTTTGTGAAGGGCGAGGATTTCACCTATGGCGTCGACTCGGTGATCGGCCCCCAGCTTCTCAGATCGAAGGGCACACAGGTCTTTGTCACGACGCCGTCAGAGGACCCCGAGCATCCAGTGCACACGAGGATTAAGCCCGAGACTGAGGCCTTGGGCACATTCTTCTCTTATTCGGTCTATGACTCGCCGTCGGTCACTCCTGAAATGATTGCAGAGGCAATCAAGCTGTGCGGCGGCATTGATACGGATGCGTTTCAGCGTGAGTACATGGCGCGTATCATTCGTCCGGCATCATCGTTGGTCGTGCCACGATACAACGAGGCCGTGCATGTCGTGGCTTACGAAGCGCCTACTGTGGCTCATTGGAGCATCACCATTGACTGGGGCGGCGTCAAGGATTTGACAGTTGCCTTGATGCACACCTACGACTTCATCAATGGGATTGATCTGATATGGGATGAGCGGGTATTCCCACCCAATACTAGCTCGGACGCAGTGGGTAAGGAGCTTAAAGGCTGGGAGAGCCGCTGGGGGTTCAATATCCACCAGCGCAATGCCGATGTATTTAGCCAGACCATGATTGATCTCCACGCCATGCAGTATCCCGTGCAATTGCCGATCAAGGGTCAGTGGCTGGCCTCGGTCAACTCAATGGCGGTAAAGTTCTCAACGAATCGGGTGATGATTCATCCTAGGTGTGAATTCCTCCGCAAAACGTTACGTGGCGGCATGTTCAACCGCAATAGGACCGACTTCGATAGAACGCCGGAGCTTGGCCACATGGATGCATTGGCAGCCTTGATGTACGGATTCAATAGCCAATCGCGCTCAAATCCGTATGATTCAGGTTATGAAATGGGTCAACAAGTCTTTGTGCTAAAACAGCCGCAATCGGCAGAGCAGTTGGTTGCAGAGCAAATGGGCGGGAAGGTGTTCGGTGGTGGACCAAAAGCTTTCGGAGCATTCAGAAGAAACGCTTAGTCTGGATAAGATGTGGGAAGACATGGCTCTAAAGATGATTGATCTAGGGTTTGATGCTCCTAGGATCGGCGATAGGCTGGAGCTATGGGTTCCTAAAGTTCACTATGCATTAACTGAAATGCACCGAAGACTCCGAGAGTATGAGGATTCCGAGTAAGCGAACCGCACTGAATATCTCGATCTCTGATGACGGTGAAATCTATCAGGATTTAGATCTACAACCAGGTGATACTATCTTTCTCATTTGTAAGGGAATGGTTTTTGGGCACTTCCGCAAGAACGGTGACGCAGTGGGGCCAACTAGAATCATTGAAATGTGCGATGTGGAAGTATCGCGTGATGTTCAGTATCAGGAATGCCCAGCATAATGCTGACACCTTATCAAGGCTTGGATTCAAGTGTATTCACTGCGTTGATTCAGATCATGTAGATGCTTGGTGGCAAGATCATTTCGTTGGAAGATATCGGCGCGTTGAACTTGATTTAAGTATGTCTATGTGGGAGCGCATAGACAGCGCGATGAGATTCTACGGATATAACGATGAAGTTATATGGTGTTGAGTAATGATGGACCACGATATTAAGCAACTAGTAGAATCGTTCGTCTGGCTCATGATTGCTGCTGCGATATTCAACTTCTTTTGGAGGTATCGGTAATGGGAGTCAGTCAGTGGCTAAGTACATGAGGCTGACAAGGCGGAATGCATCGGATACAGACACTCCTCATGTCTATATCAATATCGAGCTAATCGCCTGTATCTTTGAAACCGCCGATCACAAGGGCGAGCAGAAGTTCACACGCTGTGTTTTGGCAGCGAGTAATGGTGCGTCTGTGTACACGATAGATGTTAGGGAGCGCCCGCTTGATGTCATCTCCCGATTTGTAATCGTCCCCCCGTGACCCGACGGACGCCGTGATAAGATGCACCTAAATTTCGTTTAGGTGTCACATGGCTAAGATTACGGTTTCGCGCCTCTTTGAGATTTCCAAGTACCTGACGACCGATGCCGGTAAAGAGCTGGAAGGCGCTTTGAGGTATCTATCTGAATTTGCTGAGGTTTCTATCAGGACGCTCCGAAACGGGCTTACCTTTGCCGACAACGTCGACTGTACAATCAAGACTTTGACCCTGCCGAGCGAAACAGTCACCACGGTTGCCTTCAGTGGGTCTAAGAGGGCTAGCTACGTGATCCCTGTGCGGGTAATCGATACTAGCTACTGGATCATTGACCAGTTTGGGTGGTCCTATGATTCGAATGGCAACCTCCAGGTTTTTTTCAAAACTCTTGACTCCAATGGGACTTCGCCGCCGACATCCTGGCGCGGTGATCTTGTCCTATTGATCCTCTTCGGTTAGCATTCCAATCAGATTTAGAACTAATTTTCGCGAGAGACAAAAATGGACGCAACCCAAGAGGCTCCTGCCCCCGCGGAGCAATCTCCGGCCGCCGAACAACAACCGAATTTTGATTCCACTAAGCATAAGGTTAAAATAGATGGGCGTGAGGTAGAGGTTACGACTGATGAGCTGCTTCGGGGCTACAGCCACGCCCAGGCCGCCAACAAGAAGTTCCAAGAAGCAAGCCAGATTCGTTCGTCGGTGGATCAGGTACTTCACGCGTTTGAGAAAGGTGACTTGTCCTTTCTTAAGAAAGTTGTACCCAGGGACGTGCTCTTAAAGTTCTCTGAGGATGCTCTGCAGGAATATGTAGAGCACGAGGCGATGAGTCCTGAGGCCAAGAAGGCCTTCGCCCTTGAGCAGCGCAACCGAGAGCTTGAGAGCGAGAAAGAGGCCAGAGAGCGCCAGGAAAAAGAGCAGGAGCTGGCGCGGGTACAGGAACAGACCGACAAGCAGATAGAGTCGGAGTTTATCGATGCCGTTAAGAGTCTGGGCAAGGATGCGAAAGCTACCCCCCGGCTCTTACGTCGAATAGCTGAGCAAATGCAAGCCACGTTGGAAGCGTCCCAGTCGGATCCGTCCATAGCGCCCATTTCTGCGAAGCGAGCAGCCGAGAGAGCATACAGAGGGATCAAGAAGGATTTCTCGGAGTTCTTAGAGCATGCGGACGTGCAGGAAGCGTTGGAATTGCTACCCCGCAAATTGCGGGACGCAATACGCAGGGCGGATTTGGAGTCGGTTGGGGCGCGCATCCATAGCGGCATACGCAATCCCGACAAGAACGCACCATTACGCCTAGATTCGCCAACCGCACGCAGCAAGCAAAAAAAGATGACGACAGATCAGTGGTTTGACGCAATGGGCAAAAAACTAAAAGGGTAACGCATATGTCAGAGACAAGCCTATTTTTGTACCAGGACAAGTTTGGCCGCACGCAGCCACGAGTCCTTCACCTCCTTTGGAAGATTACGGGTGCAGTAACGGTAGTTCCTGTGCCAATCGGCGTGCCAGTGTTGACGACTTTCGGGGCGATTTCTGCCCAGTCAACGATCGATAACTTCCTCGGCACCACGAGCGAGTTCAACTACCTGGCATATGACGCGACCTCAATGGGTACCGATGCTATGGGCGTGATCGTTAACATGGCTGGCCAAGCTCGCCGTGTTGATGGCGTCATTGCTCGGACCTACTCAGGAACCGGTGGCGCAACCGTCTACCAAGCTGGCGCGTGGGCCAACGGCATCACGGCTACGACGCTGGAAACGGCTGCAGCATGTGGCTACAGCTCATCCATCGCTGGCTCAGGGAATATCGCCGTCAAGGTCAACTTCGCCCAAACGGGAAGCTTTGACTCGTTAACGTCCGGGTTCATTCAAATGGATATCTACTGGTCAGCGATTGCTTAATTGGTTCTTAAACTTTAAACAGAGAGAGATAATACTATGGCATCAATATCAGATGGCGACGTCCTCCAGTTATTCAAGCGCGTTTATGGCGACCTAACCAACCTGCTTCCTCAGGACCAGCACCTTGCTCGGGACATTCCTTGGGACAGCAAGATGAAGGTCGGCGAGGCTTATTACGAAAGCGTATGCTTGTCTCACGAGACGGGCTTTACCCTTTCCGCCTCGACGGACGCATTCGAGTTGAACCCTTCAATTGCGGGTGTGATCAAGAACACGTCGGTTAACCCCTATGTATCGGTACTGCCTTCGGTAGTGCCATGGGCGGTTATGGCGCGTACTGCGGGCGGCGGCGAGAAAGCGTTCTTTGACGCGACGAAGCATATCGTCAAGAACAACTTGTCTAGCCACACGAAGCTTCGTGAGATTCTTCGTATTCACGGTCGCAGCCCAAAGATGCTTGGTTACGTGAGCTATGCCACGGCTACCTACCGCGGCGTAGCTTTCTCCAACGGTACCGGTACCCTGACCATCAATGGTTCCAGCGTGACGTTCACCAACGGTGTGAATACGTCTAGCAAGTGGATTCTCCTCAAGCCGGGTAACTTCGCAGCGGGTCTGTGGACCGGCATGGAAGGCGTAAAAGTCAATCAAGTAGATAGCAACAGTGCGATCGTCGCGACTGGCAAGCTGGTTGCGGTTGATTCCGTCATGGGTGCTATCCAAGTTGATTTCACACCGGTTGCTACCAGCTCGGTGACGTCTCATCGTCTGTGCTTTGACGGGATGGAAGCGAGCAAAGACCCATTCGGTCTCGACTACATTCTGCGCAGTCCGTCGAGCTTGTTCGGCATCACGACGAGCCAGTACTCACTGTGGCAAGGTAACGCGGTCGACCTCGGCGGGCTCAAACTGACGATCGGTCGTTTCCAAACTGCGGTTGCCAACATGGTTAACCGCAGCGGCATGGAAGGCGACCTTGTTTGCTACTTGAACCCGCGTTCATGGGCAACCCTGGCAAGCACCGAAGCTGGTCTCCGCATCTACGACAAGTCTTACAACCCAAGCGAAGCAGAGAACGGCTTTGACTCAATCACGTTCCATACGCAAGCGGGCCGGGCGACATTCAAACCGCACCGCATTGTGATGGAAGGCGATTGCTACTGCTTGTGGCTGCCGGGCTGGAGCCGATCAGGTTCTGCCGAAGTTTCGTTCTCGATTCCTGGCATGACTGGGGAGCTGATCTTCCCACTGCAGAACCAAGCTGGCCATGCGTTCCGCTCGTTCTCTGATGAATACGTGTTCTGTCACCAGCCGGCGAAGCAATTGCTAATAACGAATATTAATGATGAGTCAAGCGTATAACGTAATGATTTTGTTGGTGATTTCTCCACTATAAGCCCGGCCTCTTTAAAGGGGCCGGGCGCTTTCTCAAGAAATTAACACCGTAAGGTGAGGATATATGTCTACAAGCGTAACTTGGCCAGGCGGTGGAACGGGAGCGACGGCAACCGCTTATAGCATCCCGGCTGCGGGTGAGCTGAACTGGTCGGCTCTTAGTAACTTTCTGGTCGCATTAGGCCAGGGCGCACAGGCGACTACGTTTCAGCTATTCGCCAATCGGAAGGCTACGACGACTCCTGTAACGGTAGCTGTAACTGATTGCGTAGTTGGATCGAAGCTTGCGGCTCCTGGTGCTGTAACGATGAATTTACCGGCTGGGGTCAATAAGCAGGTATTCATCCTGTTTGATGACACAGGGGACGCCGGCACCAACAACATCACGATCAACCCTAACGGCGCTGACACCATTCGCGGCGCGGCTAGCCTTGTTTTAAGCCATAACGGCGAATTCGTTGTTTTGGTCTATAACTCTACTGATACAGACTGGAAGATTGCGGCGCGCGGTGCTCCTGTTGGCTCGGTGAAAATGAGTGACTTGCCGGCTCAGACTGTGTCAAAGGTCGCAGTTTATGACGGCTCGGGGTTCCTCACGGCAGCCACGACGTCGACGACTCAGGTGCAATACCTAGCATCGGCTACGGGCACGACGGGCACCACCTCGACGAACGTGGTGTTTAGTACCTCCCCAACTCTTACAACGCCCGACATCGGGGTGGCTACCGCTACTTCGGTCAATAAGGTGGCGATTACTGCTCCTGCAACTAGTGCTACTCTTACCCTCGTCGACGGCACTACTGTGACCGGCCCTGCGGCCACTGGCACCATGATGACTCTCGGCAATACCGAGACCGTGACTGGCGTTAAGACGTTCAATAGCGGCACCCTGAAGGTGAACGAGAACGTAGTCCTTACGACCACTGCGACGAAGCTAAACTACTTGACGTCAGCGACTGGTACTACGGGCACTGCGTCTACGAACGTGGTGTTTAGTACCTCTCCAACTCTTGTGACTCCAATCCTTGGCGCAGCTACTGCTTCCAGCCTTACATTGAGCGCATCGGGCGCTATCGATTGGGCAGCTGGTAACGTTGCAATTGGTGCTTCAGTAGGCGCTAATACCATGACCTTTGGGGGAGCTTCTAGCTTCGTTACCGTAGCTGGCACTTGGGGGGCCTCAGGATTCGCAACGAACAACTCTATCGCAGGCCCAACAAACTGTAAAATGACAGGTGTCGCTCAGGCCTCTTATCAAACCGATGTAACCAGTACAAGCACTGAAGTGTTAAACATCGGTAAAGGCAGTGCGGCCAACGCCGACAGTGATGTTTACGTACGATTTCGATATGGAGCTAGCGCGTCAACCTCCGGAACATCCCAGGGCGGGATCCGTAGTAACTCTTCGCATACTGCTTATGAATTTTTCTACAGCTCTGATATCCGGCTAAAAGATGACATCAAGCCATGGAAAGAGGATGCTTTAGGTGTTTTAGAATCACTTCTAGTGCGCGACTATGTTTGGAAGTCTCGCCCTGATGTTAGGGTAGCTGGTTTGGTCGCTCAAGAGGCTCAAGAGGTCATTCCTGGCCTTGTTTCTGAAGAGGAAGACGGATACCTGACCGTAGGTTATAGCTGTCTCTATCCGTATTTCATAAAAGCATTTCAACAGCTTTCCGATAGATGCAAAAAACTTGAAGCAAGAATTGACCTCTTAGAGGAAGAAAGGATTTAAGCATGAAAATGCAGGATATGGCTAGAATTCGCGCCTTAGATCGGATCAAGAAGATGATGCGCCAGTTCGAGGGGCAGCCCGAGGACGATGAGCCGCTAGATAGTAAGGAAGTTAAAGAGCTTCTTGACGATGAGGCTTTAGAACCTGACTACGACGAAGAAAAGACCGAAGATATGGGCGATGAGTCATGCTCTGATGAGGAGCTGGATGACTTCGAAGATGAAAAGCGCAACTTCATGCAGCGCGGATCTAGTCGTGGAGCACCTGGTGGTAAGAATCGGGTGGTGATTGTTGAGGCGATGAAGGCCGGTCCTTACAAAAAGGCGAAGTGATGTCGATTTTAGCCGATGATGTATTGGATGGTCTGAAAGATCGCGGCATTATTCCGTCGAACCGTTCGCAGTTAACGGATACGCGGTTTTTTGCCATGCTTGACCGCGTCATCGAGTCAAAGATTGTTCCGCTTTTGAAGAGTGTGAATCAGGATCACTTCGTCGTTCCTTATGAGACTCCTCTCGTAGCGAGTCAGTCTCTCTATGCAATACCTAAGCGCGCCATTGGTCGGGGCCTTAGAGAGCTTAAGCTACTTGATGCCTCAGGGATGGTGCGAAACCTCACCAAGATCTCTCTGGAAGATGCTTACCGCTACTCATCGTTAGGCTACACGGTGGGTTTCTACTTCCAAGGTGACAGGATCCGGCTAGTGCCGGATGTGCCGTCAACTCTGGGTGGCACATACACGCTGCAGATTTGGTATGAGTGCGAGCCGTCTCGGACGACGACGGTGTCGGCAGCCGGGCTCGTGGTGTCCGCATCCTCGACGGACGTAGTGGTTGGTAGCGTGCCATCTACGTTTTCGGCAGGCACCTTGGTTGACTTTGTGCAGGGCGGATCAGGCAATGCCATCTATGGGATCGATGCCGCCATAGCGTCCGTCAACGGGGCTACCTTGGGGTTTGCTGCCAATACGGTGCCGCAAACCGCACCCGATGCCTTGGCGGCTGGTGATTATGTGACATTGGCTGGCTACTCGCCGGTTTTGAACTGGATACCTAGAAGCTGCTTTAGCTACACCGAGAGCCTTTTGACTAAGAGGGTTTTGACTTCGATTGGTGACACTGAAGGGGCGAAGGCTCTTGACGGGGTGATCAAGGAAGAGAAAGAGGACCTTCTGAAAATACTGGATCCTCGGATCTCAGGAGAGCCTCAGGTAACCATCAATAGATCTAGCTTGGTGCGCGGGTGGCGAAATAGACAACGGACCTGGCTTTATGGATCTTGACCTATGCCTTATACCTACCCTGAAATACGGCAGTTTAAAGGTCTCTTTCTGCAGCGTAATTCATTTACGGTGCCTGACGGAGCCTTTGAAATTGGCGATAACA
>JACCDR010234446.1_pt1 | contig 17455 bp, 18 predicted proteins | sample 7446431 | NCBI WGS metagenome assembly JACCDR01 (sample SAMN15323443, study PRJNA562643) | freshwater metagenome | isolation source: river surface water | place: USA:Blue River Watershed | collected 2017-08-17
ATGGCCCGCAAAGAAAAGACGAGCGCGAAAGCGATCCGCCGAGCCGAGGATCTCGCGAAAGCGCTGGATCTCAAAAAGGCCGGTCTAACGATTCGACAGATCGCGCAGGCGCTAAACCGAAGCGTCGGCTGGGTGCATCAGTCGATCGAAAAGTACTGTCTCGAACATCCCGCGCCGAATCTCGAAACGCTCCGTCAAGAGATCTTTGAGAGAGAGAAGGCGCTGATCGCTTCTCAGTGGCCGATGCGTGCGAATCCGAAGTCAGCGAAAGCGATCCAAGACAGCGACAAGATCTTGATCGCGATCATGGGTGTCGCGTCACCGACTTCTCACACCGTGAACGGGAATCTAACTGTCACTGAAAGCGCCCATGAACAGCTCATTAGCAGTCTCGCTAGCCTTGCTACCAAGCTCGGAAAGAGAGAAGGCGATCCGGAAGCTGGGTCCGGCGGAGGCGCTTGATCTTCTTTATACGTGGCGAGGTTTTTGGGCGCGACCGAATCAAGTAGCGCCAGATAAGCACGAGAAGACAGGCCTACCGTGGGACGTGTGGCTGCTGCTCAGCGGCCGCGCATGGGGAAAGACGCGCACGGGGGCATCATGGCTGCAGGAACAGATCTACCCGCCTGATGGCTCGCGCGGATGCGCGCGCGTCTGTCTGGTCGCTCGAACCGCAGCAGACGTTCGCGACGTCATGATCGAGGGCGAGTCGGGCCTCTTATCAACGACACATCCTGCGCGCCGACCGACTTGGAAGTCATCATCGCGCAGGCTCGTTTGGCCGAACGGCGCCATCGGAACAACGTTCTCTGCTGACGAGCCTGATCAGCTGCGTGGTCCTCAGTACGAGAAAGCGTGGTGCGACGAGCTAGCTGCGTGGCGCTACGGAGATGAAACCTGGGATAACTTGCAGATGATTCTGCGCCTGGGGACACACCCTCAGGCTTGCGTGACGACGACGCCGCGACCAACACCGCTCGTCAAGCGCGTGATGAGTGATCGCAATACGCAGATCACGCGAGGCACGACGTTCGAAAACGTTGCGCTGCCTCCGTCCTTTATCAATCGCCTTCGTCGTCAGTTCGAAGGTTCACGTCTCGCTCGTCAAGAGCTGTACGCCGAAGTTCTAGACGACAACCCCGCAGCGCTCTGGCTTCGCTCGCGCATCGATCAGCTGCGCATTCGCCGCTCTGCGATGCCTCCGATGCGTCGCATTGTGATCGCCGTCGATCCTGCAGTCACCTCGAACGAGAACAGCGCAGAGACAGGCATCATTGCTTGCGGACTCGGAGCCGACGATCACGGCTACGTCCTAGAAGATTACTCGCTCGTCGGCACCCCAGATGAATGGGGCGCTGCAGTGATCAAGGCGTACACGGATTGGAAAGCCGATCGCGTGATCGGCGAAGTGAACAACGGCGGCGATCTCGTAGAAGCGAACGTGCGAACGGCTGCGAAAGCTCGCGGCGTTTACAACATCTCCTATAAGAGCGTGCGCGCTTCACGTGGTAAGGCAGTTCGCGCAGAGCCGATCGCAGCGTTGGACGAACAAGGGCGCGTGCATCATGTCGGCGCGTTCCCGCAGCTTGAAGATCAGATGTGCGAATGGGATCCGCTCGGAGATCTACCGAGCCCGGATCGTTTGGATGCCCGCGTGTGGGGCTTTACAGAATTGATGCTCGGCAAGAATGGCGGCGCGTTCACCGCGAGCAGCATTCCCTCTCGTGAGGACGAATGAGCGAGAAAGATACTAAGCCGAGTCATGAGCCGATCTGGCAAGGCGCGGCGCCTAAGTGGACCCCGCGCAGCGCGAACGCTGCGTACACGCTGGCGCAGACCGGAGATCTATCCAGTGCAGCGCAGCTCTGCGACGCGATTCGTTCTGATGCGCGCGTGCGCGGCACACTCGAAACGCGAAAGAATGCGCTGTTCGGTTGTGAACTGGAATTCGATCCAGCAGGCCACAAGTCACGCAGTCGTTCTGTCATCAAAGCGCTTGATGATGAGGGCGAGTGGTGGCGCATGCTGCCAGAGCCTGCGCTAGCGCAGATCTTCCTCTGGGGTTTGCTCCTCAATGCTGGGATCGGTGAGCTGGAATGGCGCCGCGAAGAACTGCTCGAAACAGACGATGAAGAGAAAGTCATCCTGCGCGATAAGCGTTGGCTGCTTCTTCTTCATCCCAAGCACCCGCGCAATCTTCGTTTTGATCAGCAAGCTCGCATCTGGCAATTGATGACGCAGGACGGAGAGATCCCCATCACGCCAGGCGATGGCCGATGGCTGATGTTCTCGCCGTTCGGAGCAAACAGCCTTTGGCAGCACGGCCTCTATTGGCCGCTCGCTCTGCTCTGGCTGTCCAAAACATTCTCTGACTTCGATTGGGGTCGTCGCAACGAAGCGCGCGGAAGAAGCGCGCTGATCGGAATGACACCCGAAGGATCGAGCAACGAAGATCGCGACAAGTACGCAGCTCAGCTCGCAGAGCTGCGAACGAAGCTCGGGATCGCGATCCCACCTGGGTACGATCTAAAGGCTGTTGAATTCGGTCCGACAGATCATCAGACGTTCAAGGCGCGCATTGACTGGGCAGACGGCGGCATCGCGACGCTGATCCTCGGTCAGAACCTCACTGCCGAGCCACGCATCCAGACGCTCGCAGCGCCAAAGACGAACGACAAAGTTAGGCAGGACTATCTAGAGAACGATGCAGAGTCGTTCGCTACGTGCCTGCAGCAGCACCATCTCAGGCCGTACGCAAACGCTCGTTTCGGAAACCCCGAGCTAGCGCCGTGGCCTAAGTGGAAAACCGCACCGCCTGAGGATCTCACCCAGGCGGCTGTCACGATCAAGACAGCGTCAGAGGCGCTCGAAAAGCTTCTCGTTCGCGGCGTGCCTGTTGATTGGGCGCTGTTCTGCGAGCGATTCAACATTCCCGTTTTCAAGGGTCAGCCTCTCGCGCCTCCGTCTCCGTCAACGACGACGACAGAGAACAAGAGCGAGCCCGCGAACAGTGAGTGATTCGAAACCTAAGATCCTGGTCGAGATCGCGACAGACGTCGTCGTTTGCAAGAGCTGCGAGCGAACCGTCTTTCCCTATCGCGAGGTCTACCGCGTAGGTCGCGCGCTCTTATGCGCTGCCTGCTTTCGTATTGAACTTTCGAAACGACGAGCAGCGGCGCGCGCCAAACGCGAACCGAAAAGCTCGCAGTAACGACAACACATAGGAGGGCCGAACATGGCTCCTTTCACGTCCGGCGATTACGCCGTGTACGCGTCACTTGCGACTGCAGAAGCCGCAACTCTCAACACGGGTAACAGCGTGCGCGCTGTTCGTTGTGAGACTGCAGGGACGCTCGTCGTCAAGAACCCAGCAGGCGGCGCAAACGTCGCGCTGCCGTTCAAGGCTGGCGAAACGCAATACGTGCAGGTTGCAGGCATCGTCGCTGCCGGCTCTAGCGGCTGCGTGCCGATCACGGTGTACCGATGAAGACGGCACGCGCGCGCAAGGTCGTTACGACCAAAGAACTGCGGCCGACCGACGAGCTGCACGCAGCTCGTGATCGCGACGAGCCTACGCCGGTCCTCACACCCAGCGGCAAACTCGCTGGCGCGACAACAGCTCGCTTCCCCCTAGAGCCAGTGATGGCGATGGCGCCCGATGCTGTTCACACGGCGTTCCTTCCGGGCTGGGATGAAGAAGAAGAGGAATTCGAAAAGAACGGTCCTCTAGCCGTCATCTCGATCAGCGGTCCGCTCATGCAGCGAGGCGGATGGTTCTGGGATGGCTACGAAGCGATCCGCGCACGCTTCACTCGCGCGCTCAGCGACCCGAGCGTCGGTGCTGTCGCGATGATCATCAATTCGCCGGGTGGGGTTTGTGCTGGCTGCTTCGAAGCAGTGCAAGCGATGCGCAAAACGAAGGAAGCGCTCGGCAAGCCTGTCTACGCGTTCGCCGATGAAATGGCTTACTCAGCGGGGTACGCCGTCGCGTGCGTCGCTGACGAGATCTATCTCCCCGAACCGGGCGGTGTTGGCAGCGTCGGTGTGATCGGCGTTCTGTTCGATCAAGCAAAGTACAACGCAGAGCTGGGCTTTAATGTCGTCGTCGTTGCCTCTGGCGATCAGAAGGCAGACGGACACCCAGACGCTCCGCTGAGTGAAGAAGCGATCGCGCGTTACCGCGAACGAACGCTGCAGCTCGGGGGCATCTTCGCGGGGCTCGTCGCGGAGTCGCGCGGCAAGACCCCAGCGGAAGTCATTCAGCAACAGGCCGCCTGCTTCTACGGGCGGGCTGCAGTCAGCGCGGGTCTCGCGAACGGCGTGAAGACTCGCGATCAGTTCCTCGCACACGCGCAGCGTGAAGCGAAGAAACACCTCTCATCCACACAAGGAAAGAAAGCCATGACGGTAAAGACCGCAGAGAACGCCGCTGACAGCGGCTCCGAGAAAGCCGCGCAGGGTGAATTGCTCGCGGTTGGAGTGAACCCGACAGCGATCTGTCTCTCGCTCGGGATCAATCACTCGTCAGACGAGGGATCGATGCTCGCGCGAGCGAGCGCGCTGACCAGTCTGGAAACGAAAGTTCTTTCGATCACTGGCAAAGCCACGATCGACGAAGCTCTCGGAGCCATTCAGGCGGGACAGCTCGCGATCCCGCAACTCGAGAAAGCGAACTTCGAACTTGGCGCGCTCCGTACGGAGCATGCGAAGCGAGAGATCGACGCGCTGATCGAAGAAGGCAAGGCAGCTGGCAAGATCGTTTCTGACGACGCTGAGCGCGTCATGCGTGAGACGGGCGCAGAGAGCACGGGACGACTTCGCTCGCTGCTCGCAGTGATGCCGTCAGTTGTTCAAGCGCGCTCTGTTTCGGTCGAACCGATCGAGCAAGCGTCGTTGTCCCCCGAGGAGATCCGCATTGCGCAGCAGACCGGCGTTTCGGTCGAACAACTGCGCAAGCATAAGGCCGAACAAGCGGCCACCACGAAAGGAGTGAAGTGATGACCGCTTTAGCCAAAAGCCGCAATACTCCGCGCTACGGCGCGGAGCCGATGCCGGCAAAGCATGCTGTAAAGATGAAAGCCAACACCAAGGGATACCTCGGTGGGATCGCTGTCATCGATGCTGGTTACGCAGCGCCTGGCCGCGAGGCAACGGGTCTGCTTGCGTACGGCATCTTCTGCGCTGACGTTGACAACGTCGGCGGCTCTGCAGGCGCAAAGACAGCCGAGATCATGAGCGGCTGTTTCAAGTTCGCCAACAGCGCAGCAGGCGATCTGATCGCGCAGGCTGACGTCGGCAAGCTTTGTTACATCGTTGACGATCAAACCGTCGCAAAGACGGACAACAGCGCCGCACGCAGCGTCGCAGGCCGGATCGAGTCTGTCGATCCTGACGGCGTCTGGGTCCTCATGGGCCCAGCGTTCATCTGATCAACATCGAAGAAAGGAGCCTGACAAATGGAAATCGTCTCCGCTTCGATGCTCGAAGCGATCTATTCAAACTTTACGGTTCTGTTTCTACAGGGCCGTGGTTCTGCGTCTCCCGTAGCAGGGAAGCTCGCAACGATCCGCAACACCACTACGCGCGAAAACAAGTTCATCATTCCGGGCCAACTCGGAAGGATGCGCAAGTGGATCGGTGAACGCGTTGCGCAGAACATCAATGCGCAAGATATCAAGCTGGCGGTTGAAGACTACGAAGCAACCGTAGAAGTCGATCGCAACGACATTCTGGATGATCAGCTCGGGATCTACACCGACATGATCCAGGATCTCGGCAAGCAGGCTGCGTTCCTTCAAGACGATCTTGTCACTGATGCATTGCTGCAGGGCGAGACGAACCTCGCTTATGACGGTCAATACTTCTTTGACACGGATCACCCGCTCGACATGGCGAACGCCGCGAGCGCCACGCAAGCGAACTTGTTTACGAGTCGTCCGCTGAATGAAGCGAACTACGCGTACGTTCGCGCGCAAGGTGCTTTGCTTCGCGGTCCGGACGGGCGCGCGATGCGTCTCACGTTTGACACGTTGGTTGTCGGTCCGAATCAGGAAGTTGCTGCACGCCGACTCGTTCAATCAAAGACCAGCTTTGATGCAACGACAGGCGGCCCGCGTGACAACGTGCTGGAAGGCACTGCGACTGTTGTCGTGCTCCCTGAGATCACCGATGACAGCTGGTACTTGATCGCTGGCAGCAATGCGGTGAAGCCGGTCATTCTTCTCGTTCGCCAAGCACCCAAGCTGGTCCGCAAGGATGACGATCGTGATGAGTCCGCTTTCTGGCGGAAGAAGTATCACTACGGAGTCGATGCCCGAATGGTCGCGGGCTACGGTCCGTGGTGGCTCGCGTTGAAAGCGAAGCCGTAAAAGGAGCGTGACCAATGAGCGTAAAGTTAGAAGTGCGATCGAAGAGTCCTGATGGTTTCCGCCGAGGCGGAAAGTACTGGGGTCCTGAACCGCAAACAGTCGATCTGGAAGATGCGCAAGCAGAACAGATCATGAGAGAGAAACAGCTGTTCGTTCGTCGCCTCGACGGCGGGCCGATGCCGCACGAAGGTACGCCGAACGAAGAACCGCCGCACGCGTCGGGCCTTAGTGACGGCTCGCGTTTCGTGCCGAGTGATCTGACGGGCGGTAAGCCCGATGAGAAGCAAGCAGCCGCAGCAGCAGGCCAGCAGCGCCGTAACGCGATGTCTGCGCCAGCTACGCCAGCTGAGGGTGAAGCAGCAGAAGAGCAGCGACGTCGTCGCTGATCGGAGGATCGAATGGGGCGATGGATCGACCGCGACGACGTGCGCATAGCGCTGGGTCCAAACCGATACGTCGCCTACTTCGATGATGACAAAGACGGGATCCCTGAGACCGCTGGCGTCGATCAGGTGATCATGCGCGCAGAGCAACGCTTTAGCCGTTATGCGGCTGAGGCGTTCGGCTCTGCGTGGCCTCCGTCGAGTACCGGTGATTACGATGGCTTTCGCGCGATCATCATCGAATACGCGATCGTGATCGCAGAGGCGCGCGTCAGCGCCGTCTCTCGCGAGGACACTGAAGATCGCCTGGAAGCGATCGACGAAGATCTAAAAGATCTAGCTCGCGGACGAATGACTGTTGATGCTGCGCAGCCTGCTGGTCCGCAGCCCTCGCTAGCGACGACAGAGCCAGCGCCCCCAGGGCATCTAAGCGCTGTCGGCGTCGACTTCTCTAACTGCGGCGGCGCAAGCGAGCTTGACGAGTGGTGGCGTAAAGAAGGCTGCTCATGATGCGCGTTGACTCGGCTGCGATGGTGGCCGATCTGCGACGCCTCGCGATCGCTGTTCCTTCGATCGCACACGCAGCACTCGAGAAAGCAACGGGCACTGCATGGGCTGATGCCCGTGCGACGGCAGCTTTCAAAGACGGCACGACGCGCGGAAAGAAAGGACTCCGCGCGAGCATTCGTCTCGGCTCTAGTGGGTCGTATCGGTTTTATGTGATCGCTGGCGCACCGCACGCGCTTTATGTGGAAGAAGACACGCGGGCTCACAAGATCGCGCCAAAGCAAGGCGGCTTGCTGCGCTTCCAGGTCGGCGGTCGTTGGGTGACAGCGCGAGGCGTTCGACACCCAGGAACAACAGGCGTGCACTTCATGCGCGATGCACGAGACCGCGCCGAAAAGATTCTCATCGGCATCATTGAGGAGCGCTTAGGAGCGTTGCTCCGATGAAGACAGTAGCGCAGGTGAAGATTGAATCTGCGCAAGTAGAAGAGCTGATCGATGAAGACGGGCGCGCCCACGTTCTGCTGGATCTTAAGATGCGTATCGGAACGATCGACGCAGCAACGCTCTTGCGTCGGTCGCTGTACAACAATCGCAAGGGTCGCAGCGCGCTTCGCCGTCTCTCGCGTCTGAGGTGATCTATGGGTCTCGAATACGGGACGTTCGCCGTAGGCGGCGTGATCTACCCGCTGACGGAGAGCACGGCTAAGTCTCTCCTAGAGGACGCAGATCCAGCGCTCTATCACTTGTCGGCGTACTTGGCTGCAGTGCTCGATCGCTACATGGGCGGCAGACTGCGAACCGAGTCCGCGAAAGAAGGACTAAAGCTCGCTGCAACGCGCCGTGTGCTTGCGTACGAGCCAGCGCCAGAACTGACCACTGACGAGCGCGAGTTCCCTCTCTTAGCGGTCTACCGCAAGAGCAGCGTGTTTCAGATGCAATCGCTTGCACTGCAACGTGTGCTTAGTGAATTCGAGTTCGCCTATCTGCTGCCTGAGTTGTCGCAGCGTCAGCACGAAGTGCTCAGCCCCATACTTCGCTCCGTCGGAGCAATCTTTCACCGCTCGCTTCATCGTGGACAAGATCCTGCGTATCGCGAGGGCGCGAGCGTTTTCACGCTCGCTCACTTGCAGGCAATGCGAATGCTGCGCTGCGATTACGCCGGATTCAATCGCAAGGATGAATTCACGGCGCACTATCGAGCAGTGGTCGGCCGCATCGAAGTGATCGAGAGAGACATCCCTGTTGCGCAAGCGTTCGAGACGTTCGACGGCGGGAACCTCACGATCGATGCTGTTGATGCAACAGGCACGGTTGACGCCGCAGTGGTGGCGCATACGCATCCGCCGCCGACGATCACGAGCGTGTCACCTGCAACAGGAACGAAAGCAGGCGGCACGACGATCACGATTACAGGAACAGGCTTCCGCCCCGGAACGCCTGTTGTCGTGCAGCTCGATAACAGCGTGTGTGTGGACGCGACGGTGATTGATGAAACGCATGTGCAGGCCGTGACGACCGCGCATGCAGCCTCACCAACGTTCATCGCAGACGTTTTCGTGACGAACGTTGACGGGCAATCGGCGCGACTGCCGGCTGCTTTCGCATTCATAACCCCATAACCCGCCGCGCGTACGCGCGAGGAAAAGAGATCATGACAGCACCGAAGACGCTGCGCGTGCGCGCGCGACGGATGGGCGTTCAGAACTTCGAACGTCTAGAAGCCGCCGTGAACCCGACAAATTGTTTTGTCGGCTATCGACACGAACCTGATCCGGAACGTCCGGGAGGTTTCCGTTTCACGCCAACTAACGAAGTCGAAGAACTGCCGTTTCGCGCCGAATACATCCAGGCGCTTCACAACGGCGATCTGGAAGCTGCTGACGCTGAGACAGCGAAAGCAGCGGGTCTCAACACCACACCATCGCGCTCGCGCGCTGAAAGCGGAGATGAGTGATGCAATCACCGATCGTTCCTGTCGGGCTGACCTCATCAGAGGTGCTTCCTGGGATCTACATTGAAACAAACTTTGCGATGGGTCCCGGCGTAGGGACTGGTCTCAAACGTGCGCTGATCGTTCTCGCGAACAAGCTGCCCGGAGGCGCAGCGACGGAGAACACGGAGCTGTACGGTCCCGACACTCCGACGCAGCTTATCTCTGAGTCGCAGATGATCTACCTCGCAGCTGCTGGCTCCGAGGCGCATCGCATGTTTCGGAGGCTGGCAGCTGTAACAGGGGGCGAGAACGGCCCGCCTGTTTATTGGCTGTTCGTTCCTGAGAGCAGCGGCGCGAAAGCGACGCTGGATATCACGATCGCCACCAACGCAACGGGACCAGGCACCTACCGTCTTTGGGTCGGTGATGAATTCGTCGACACGGGGATCTCACTCGGCAGCACGCCGACAGAGATCGCAGCTGCGCTCGTCAGTGCGATCAGCGGAAAGACGCACTGGCCTGTCACTGCGACCAACGCTGCAGGCGTTCTCACGGTGACAGCCAAGCAGAAGGGACTGCGCGGAAACTTTATCCGTGTGCAGGCCGCCATTCTCGCGTCGCAAAGCATCGCGATGACAACGACAGCGCAGGCCGACACGTTCTTGGCTGGCGGAACAGGTTCGGACTCGAACGCTCTTGCGCTCGCGACGATCAATGCATCTTGGTACTACCACATTGTTAGTGCTGCAGAGGACGCGACGCAGGTAGGCGCTGCGTCTAGCCAAGTCGCGACACAAGCGCTCGCGATGAACGGCCTCCGTCAGCGGCTGTTCTACGGAAGCGTAGACACGCTCGCTGCGACGATCACGAATGCGATCGGCGTCAATAACCATCTGGCCGAAGTCATCTGGTCAGAAAAGAGCCCGTGGACGCCTGCCGAGATCGCAGCGAACGCAGCCATGGTTTACGCCATTGGCGAAGCTGACGAGCTGGGTTTCCGCACCAACTGGATCGGGTTCGGCAACGACGCAGAGACAAAGCCGCTCTGGAAGATGCCCGCCTCCCGCGTTGTGTCTGCGCGGCCTGGCAAGGCAGCACTCCGCAGCGCACTGCAGAACGGCATCACACCGATCGGAGTCAATCCGAACGGAACGACATACATCGTCGATCGCTTCACCACGCGTTCACTCAACGGCTCGGTACCCGAGACGCGCATTCGTGAGGCGCACAAGGTCACGATCATTCATCGCTTCGCTGACGCGTTCAACGCGCGTCTGCAAGCAGCAGGTGCGGGCAAGACGATCGCTGATGATCCGCCCGATGGGCTCGCGCCCGTCGCAGGCACGATCACGCCGAAGATCTGCCGTGGCCTGCTGAATCTTACGTACGACGAATTCGCAGCAGCGGGAAAGCTGCAGAGCGGAATCAATCCAGAGACAGGTCTCGATCGCCTGCTCGAACAGAAGACAGCAGCGCGCGTGCAGCGCGAGACAAATCCAAGCAGCCGCATGGGCATCCGAGCCCCGGTGCAAACAATCGATAACTTCCGACAGGCGGCGTTCATCGTCGATCAGGTGGCGTGATGGCGGGTAACACTGTTATGCAGCTGTACTCAAACGCGTACGCCACGATGAACGGCGCCGTGTTGACAGAAGTCGGCTCGATCCGAATCAACAAAAACCCAAACCTGAATCTCGTCAGCACGCTCGCAAAAGGATTGTCGGGCGTAACGATGGGCGCAGGCATGTGCGAAGTCACGCTCGAAACAGCAGTCCCCTCTGCTGACTTCGAATTGAATCCTGACAAGTTCATGCAGATCGGCAAACAGGTTGAATTCGGCGCCGTGATGGCTGGCCGTCAGATGCAATCGAAGATGTTCATCACAAGCGCTGAGTACAGCGCGGGTGTTGGACAGCCGACGAGTCTGACGATCTCTCTCGTCGGTCCGCTCGCCGCCTGGGAGTGATTGAATGACACAAGGTCTGCTTGATGCACCGCGCGCTTTTGTGAATGGCGAGCCGAAGACGTTGGAGAAAGATCCGACGAAACTTTGGCTCGCGCTCTCCGAGCTTCCGCGTCCGTACCGCGTCGTTGACTTCCCGCGCTTGCACCCCGATACAGGCAAGCCTGTTGGACAGGTAGCGATCTGGCCTCTCTCGCAAGAGGAACAGATGATCTGCAACGCAGAAGCAGACAAGTTCGCTCGCTCACTTCTCAAAGAAGCAGCGAAGAAAGACGAGCATAGTTTCGGCTACGAGCACACGTACGGAAACGACAGTGCGATCCAGATCCTTTTTCGCGCATGCCGCGATCCAGAGAATCTAGAACGCGCTGCGTTTCCGTCCACGCAGCTCATGCGACGCAAGCTGACGACCGACGAAGTGTCAGCCCTCTTCAGTATGTATCTCACGGTGCAAGCTGAGGTCGGGCCGATCATTCGTTCGATGAATGAAGATGAACTGGAAGCGCTCGTGTATCGCCTAGAGGAGGGCGGCTCGGCTTTCCCTTTCGCTTTGCTCTCCTTGGAAACGCAGACTCGCCTAGTGACTTTTATGGCGTCCAAGCTTGTCAGCTTTTGGACGGCCACCATCTCACATGGGTTGCAGCAAAGCGATTCGTCGAACGAGAGAGAGCAAGAGCCATCGCCAGCGGACGATGAATCGACGGCGACAGAAGAACCGACGACGAACGAATAACACGCGATGGCTGTTGCTCCGGTTGTCATCGAATTCCTTGCGAAGGGGGTGCCCGATATTGCGCGCGCCTTCCGTTCTGTCGAGGACACGGTTACACGTTCGCAGTCGCGACAGACGAAGGCTGTAAGCGATGGCGCGAAAGCGCAGCAACGTGAGGCGGAGAAAACCGCGAAGAAAGCGCAGCGGGAGCAAGAGAAAGAAGAGAAGAGAGCAGAGCGAGCTGCAGCAGCGAACGCACGGCGCATCGCTTCGAACAAGGAGTTTCAGGCTCGGCTAACTGGTCGCATCGCAAAACAGATGGCAGACGCTGAGATTCGCGAGGCGAATCGTGCGACGAAAGCACAAGATCGCGAAACTAAGAAACGCGTCCGCGCAGCGAAGGAAGCTGCGCGTGAAATTGAAAGAATCGCTGAGGGGAAAACGCGCATCGTCACTGCGACGGGGCGCGGTGTTGCGCAGTCTGCAGGCACGGTCGCGCGCGGAGCTGGCCGCGTTGCGGGCATGGTCACGCAGCTCGGGGGCGGCTTCTCTATCCAAGACAGCGTGCAAGAGGCAGCGAATCTCGAACGCGCTGCGGTGCTCCTCTCCAACAAAGATCCGAAGGGTCGGCATATCGCCCCGTCTGCGATCGTGGCAGAGGCGCGCCGCATCTCTGCGCGAACAGGCACTGACGCAGACAAAGTGCTGGGGGCATGGTCAGCCTACTCAGAGAAGACAGGCGAATGGGACGAAGGAAAAAAGAACTCTGAGTTTTTTGCGAAGCTGTCGAAAGCGACAGGGGCTGATCTCGGGCAGATTGCTACGACTGCAGGCCTCTTGCGTGTGCAGAACAAAGATCTGACTGAGGACAAGATGCAACAGCTGCTGATCGACGTTGTTCAGCAGGGTCGTACGGGCGCCGTCGACATGCCCGAGCTGGCTGGACATGCATCTGCGATCACGAAGTCATCGTCAGCATTCGCAGGTGATCAAGCAGACACGCAGCGTCGTTTGCTTGGCCTCTCGCAGGTCGGTGTCAGAACAGGGTCTGTCGCAGAAGCGGCTACGGCGATCTCTAATCTTTCACTCGATGCTTCGAAGCATTCATCTGAGATCAAGGGTCTGCTCGGAGCTAAGGCATTCAATGAGAAAGGGCAGATCGCGCAGAGCCCCGAGGAATTCCTAGCTGACATCATTGCCAAGACCGGAGGCAATCGACAGAAGATCTACGGCCTCGGTTTCGGCAATCGATCGATGCGCATGTTTGATGCGCTTCTTCCTACGTACAACGACGCAGAGAAGAAGGCGCTGGCTATGGGCATGTCCAAAACGGACGCGACTGCGTACGCGCGCAAAGCGACGCTAAAGGACATGACCCAATTCACGGAAGCGAAGTATTCACGCGAGGGTGTAGAGAAAGACTTCGCTGCAGTGATGAACACTGCGGGTGAAAAGTTCGAAGCAGCCGTACGCGATCTCAAAACGGCGATCGGCGACAAGCTCCTTCCAGAGCTGGTCAAGCTTATCCCAGTGCTGAGGGAGCTGACGCCGCAGCTCGCGCGTTTGCTTGGCTCTGTTATTAGACTGACAGAATGGGCGCTCGATAATCCTTTCAAGGTGCTCGTAGGCTTGATCACCAAGTCACTGATCGAGTCGATTGTCTCCGCCAAGATCGGAGATGTGATCAAGAACCTGCTGATCAGCAATGCAGGCGGAGGCGGCGGTGTTGCAGGCGCGCTGACGACGCAGGCAGGCACTGCAGCTGCAGGCGCTGCAGGCGGTGGTGGCGCAGGCGGAGGAACTGCAGCTGCTGCAGGCGCTGGACTCGGCATGGGCGCCGGTCTCGCTGTTGCTGTTGGCGGTGTCGGCATCGCCCTCGCTGCAGCTGATCAAGCTGACCGCATGTTCTATCAGCCGAGCCGCGAGGGTGCGAAGCGCGGCCAGCAGATGGTTGACGAAGCAGCGAGGACAGGAAAAGTCTCTGATGCAGACCGCGCTGAGATCGAACAAGCAAAGAAGGATTCCTCTGCGCTCAATTGGGCGATGGCTGCAGGCAAGTGGACAGAGAAAGGACTCGCAAAGCTAAACCCGTTTAGCACTGCGGTTGACTACGGCTTGTCCTACGGCGTCGGGAAATATCGGAAGTCGCAAGGCGGTCCCGATATGTCGTTTGAAGAAGAAAAAGCGGGGCGAGTAGCGAAGGCATCAGAGATCGCTTCACGCGAACAGGAGATCGCTGACGCTGCGAAGCGAGTAGCAGAGTCACTCAACAATGCTGCAGACGCTATCGACGCAGCAGATCCAGGCGCTGAGAATCGCAATAAGCCGATGAACAAACGCAGCACGGAATGACCCAGCAGACGATCACTCAAGTCGAAGAACTTAGTGTCGATGCCCTCCGTACCCGCGACGTTGATCCTGACAAAGTCCAAGTAGCGATGGTGCTGCGCGAGACCGGCGCAGTGATCAAGGATTGGATCAGCTACGAATTCAATCAGCACTTTCTCACACCGACGAGCGGCTTCTCTTTCATCGTCGGCGGCTTTCACTTTCTAAGATTGTTCGAAGCTGGCGTGCGACCAGGCGCGCGCGTCTCTCTCCGCCTCGGAGAGAACTTCGTCGGTGATGGTTACATCGATGATGTCGAGATCGGCGCTGATCGTTCAGGCGGCATCGTCGCTCACATCACTGGGCGTGATCGGGTCGGCTACGCCATCGATTCGAATGCGAAGCCGACGATCAAGTTCAAAGAAGGCGCGACGCTTGCTGATGCGTTGAAAGAGATCCTTGCGCCGTATGGCTTCACGAAGTTCGAGCTGTCGAACGATGCGAATGTCGGCCTGCAAACAGGCCTCGTCTCTGGACAAAAGTTCTCAGCAGGCGGAAAGAAGAAAGGACCGAAGCCGCTATCGAGCTTCGTTCTGCACGAGACGAAACCGTACCCAGGGGAAGGCGCGTTTGAATTCGCGCAGCGTCTCACGCAGCGTCACGGGCTCTGGCTTTGGCTGGCCGCTGACGGCGAAACGGTTGTCGTTAGCAAGCCTGACTACACGCGCGCGCCCGCGCATTCGTTCTTCCGTTATCTCAACGGTCGATCGAATGTGCTGAGCGGCACGGTCAAGTATGGGGTCGGCGAACAGCCAACGTTGATCATTGCCGAAGGGATCGGCGGCGGCGGCGAATGGGGACACTCGCAGCTGCAGGCGAAGTGCACGAACCCGGTTTGTTGGACGGACGATCCTGCATGGGCGCAAACGTGGCTCGAATACAAGAATGCGCAGACCGTCGAGTTTGGTCCTGTCGGCCAATACCCGTTCATCGTTCCGAAGTGTCGGACCGTTTATCTTCACGACCAGTCATCGCAGACGCCGCAGCAGCTTGCGAACTTCGTCAAGCGCGAGATGAGTCTCGCTGTCCGTAAGTCGCTGCAGGGAACGTATTCCGTGATCGGCCACGGCCAGATGGTGAACGATCAATTTGTTCCCTACGCCGTCGACACGATGATCGAGGTAGAGGACGAGGTAACAGGCGTTCGCGAGCCGCTTTGGGTTGTCTCGCGCACGTTCGCGCGCGATCGCGAGAACGGGACGACGACACGTCTCGAATTGTTGCGCGCGCATTCTCTCGAGTTGGGAGAAGCCATCACGCCGCCGAAGGGCGGAGGCGGAGACAGCGCCCAGCACTTCGGTTCTTACGACGAATTCCTAGCCTACTATCACCGCGCGGCGCGCGAGCAGCTGCGAGAAGAACGCGGACCCCGCCCTCAGCAAGAGATCGATCTGTCGCGCGCCCATCAGCGCGATACCAAAACGTTCGAGCGCGAGAACCCCGCGAACTTTTCGAACAAGCCTCGTGATCCCAAGTCGTTTACGAGAGGGAACAAGTCATGAGCGAGCTGTTTGACAATCTGCTGCCGTTTTATTGGCGCGGTGTCGAGGTTCCCGTCCGCGAATTCCGTATGACGGTCGCACACGATCTCGTCATGCATAAACCGTGGGGTGTGGACGGCGCGCGTGTGGAAGCAACAGGCTTAGAGCCGACGCGCTTTCAGCTCACGATCCCTTTCTTCAATCACCTCGCTCCGGGTGTGAATGAAGGCTGGATCTCTGGCGACCTTTATCCGACGGTCTATCGCGAGTTTCTCTCTGCATTCAATGACCGCAGCACTGGGCATCTGCAGCACCCAGAGTTTGGACTCATTGCGTGCAAGCCTGAGGGGCTCGAAACGACGTGGATCGGAACAGCTCGCAACGGTGTTGAGGTCACTGCAACATTCGTTGAAACGCTGGATGACAGCGTTCAACACAAGGTCCAAAACGGCTACGTCGAATTGGACGCTGCGGCTGTCGACTTCGATACGAAGTTCAACGATCTAAAAAAGCTCGTTCCCGAGCTGCCTGAGTACGAAGCGACGTTCGCTGATCTCGCGCGCGCGATTCAAGGATTCGGCGATCAGATTGGCCTGCTGCAGTACCGCACTGCAGGACAGGTGAAGAGCGTTCTCTATCGCCTCGACAATATCGAGCGCGCGTTCACGTACTCCGACAAGCCTCGTTTCGGAGAACCGCTCGATCCGCCATGGGCCCCCAAGCCGCGACGTCGTCACGAAAACGTTTTGCTTTGGCCTGCAAAGCGTGAAGTCGAGATCATGCGCAGCGCTGCTTACGAAGTGCAGCGACGCGCTGAGATCCAGGCGCGACAAGTTCTTTACTACACGACGAAGGACGACACGACGCTAGCTGCGCTCTTGCCTCAGCTGCCAGGCGCGCAGCTCGCTGACTTGATCATCCTGAATCGGCATCTCATGGCAACACCCTACATCCCAGCAGAGACGCAGATCCGGTATTACGCTCCGAGGGCTGCGTAATGCCCAACGGTCTAGGCAACCTGATCCGCATTGGGATCGACGTCCTCACAACGACGGTAAACAAAGTCACGAATACGATCCTCGCGCAGACCGGCAACGTCGTTGGTGAGTCAGCCGCGAGCGACAATGATGAATGGTGGCAACACTACGGATTCTTTTCGCGCCCACCGAAGCCGCAAGCAGGAAAGGCTGCGTGTCAGGCCGTCAAGGTTGAACAAGGCGGGCGAAACGCGATCATCGCCTCGCGCGATCTGCGCGGCCTGCAGCTTTACGGAAACGCTGATCACGGCGAGTCCGGAATCTACTCAGCAGGCGAAGACGGAAAGGGACAGGCGCGCGTCCTCTGCAAGAAAGACGGAAGCGTCAACGTCTACACGACAGAGGACAACACCGAAGACGGACGCTCTGTTTACTTCCGCGTTGCACCCGATGGCTTCTCGTTCGTCGCACCGTGGGGAACACTGAAGTTTGACAAGACAGGCTTTCACGTTCTGCACGAGTCAGGCGCGAAGTTCGCTATGGGCGGCATCTATGGTCTGCCTCCGCCGCTGGATGAACTAACCAGTTACATTCGATTGCAGGCAGCGACGATCAACGGAACTGCTTCGGCGCAGTCGTTTGGCTCTGGCGCTGTTAAGCCGCTAGCGACGCAGCCTGAAATGGCAGCAGCGATCGCGGCGCTGCAAACGCAGCTCGGGGTCCACGCGGCTGCATGGGCAG
>JACCDR011761325.1_pt1 | contig 17453 bp, 19 predicted proteins | sample 7446431 | NCBI WGS metagenome assembly JACCDR01 (sample SAMN15323443, study PRJNA562643) | freshwater metagenome | isolation source: river surface water | place: USA:Blue River Watershed | collected 2017-08-17
ACCGCAGCGGTGCCGATGATGACGTAGCTCAAGCCGTCGTCGAGCAGGCGTTCGATGGTGTCGAGGTCGCGGATGCCGCCGCCCAGTTGCACCGGCACCTCGTCACCCACTTCGCGCAGGATGGCTTTGACAGCGCTTTCATTCACCGGCTTGCCGGCAAAGGCGCCGTTCAGGTCCACCAGGTGCAGCCGGCGCGCGCCGGCCTGCAGCCAGCGGCGCGCCATTGCGGCGGGGTCTTCGCCAAAGGTGGTGGAGGCCTGCATGTCGCCCTGTTGCAGGCGCACGCATTTGCCGTCCTTGAGGTCGATGGCCGGTATCAGCAGCATGATGAGCCGGGGGGGCGTTGAAAAAAACGGTGGGGAAGGCGGTGAAAAAAAGCCAAGGGCACAGACAGCGTGGTGGGCAGCAGCCCCAGCGCCGCACGACCGAGGGTTTCGGCTCAGGCCTTCAGGGATTCCAGTGCAGAAAATTCCGGTACAGCGCCAAGCCCTGCTCGGCGCTTTTTTCAGGGTGAAACTGCGTGGCAAAAATGTTATCCCTTGCAACGGCGCAGGTAAAGCGCCCGCCGTAATCGGCCATGCCAGCCCGGTGACCATCGTCGTCGGGCACGGCGTAGTAGCTGTGCACGAAGTAGAACCAGCTCTCGTCGGGCACGCCGGCCCACAGCACATGCGGTTGCTGCTGCACACGGTTCCAGCCCATCTGCGGCACCTTGTAGCGGCTGCCGTCGGGCTGCAGGCGGCCTTCCAGTGCAAAGCGGCGCACACGGCCGGGCAGCAGGCCCAGGCCGGGCGTGTTTTGCTCGTCGCTGTGGTCCAGCAGCATCTGCATGCCCACACACACACCCATCAGCGGCTTGTGGGCGGCCGCGTGCAGCACGGCGTCTTTCATGCCTGAAGCCTGCAATTGGCGCATGCAGTCGCGCATGGCACCCTGGCCGGGCAGCACCACGCGGTCGGCGGCCCGCACTTCTTCGGGGCGGTGGGTGACAACCACATCCACACCACTGCCCGCAGCCACATGGGCCACCGCCTGCGACACCGAGCGCAGGTTGCCCATGCCGTAATCAACCACCGCAACGCGGGCCATGGTTTACAGGCTGCCTTTGGTGGACGGAATGACGCCGGCCGCACGGGGGTCGGGCGCCAGCGCCATGCGCAGTGCGCGTGCGAAGGCCTTGAACACGGTTTCGCACTGGTGGTGTGCGTTGTCGCCGTGCAGGTTGTCGATGTGCAGCGTGACCAGCGCGTGGTTCACGAAGCCCTGAAAAAATTCGTAGGCCAGTTGGGTGTCAAACGCACCCACCATGCCCGACTTGAAGGGCACCCGCATGTGCAGACCGGGGCGGCCGGAAAAGTCGACCACCACACGCGACAGCGCTTCGTCCAGCGGCACGTAGCTGTGGCCGTAGCGTGTGATGCCGCGTTTGTCGGCCGCCGCCTGCGCCACCGCCATGCCCAGCGTGATGCCCACGTCTTCCACCGTGTGGTGGCCGTCGATGTGCAGGTCGCCCTGCGCGCGGATGTCCAGGTCGATGAGGCCGTGGCGGGCGATCTGGTCGAGCATGTGGTCAAAAAAACCGATGCCGGTAGCCAGGTGGGCCACGCCCGTGCCGTCCAGGTTGAGCTGCACGCGGATCTGCGTTTCCTTGGTGTTGCGCTCCACCGTGGCGGTGCGTGCGGGGGTGTTCAAAAGGGCGGCTGCGTTCACAAGCTGGCTTTCAGGGCGGCGATCAAAGCGTCATTTTCTTGCGATGCGCCCACCGTCAGGCGCAGGCAGTTTGCCAGCAGCGGGTGCAACCCGGCGATGTGCTTGACCAGCACACCGCGCTGCTTCAGTCCTTCAAAGGCGCCCTTGGAATCGGGCACACGCACCAGAATCATGTTGGCGTCGCTGGCAAAGGCCTGCACACCGGGCATCGCGCGCAGTGCGGTTTGCAGCCGGGCGCGTTCTGCGCACAGCAGCCGGGCCTGGCGTTCGTATTCGGCGGCGTGGTCCAGCGCAAACAGCGTGGCCTCGGCGTTGAGCACGCTGATGTTGTAGGGCGGGCGCACCTTGTCGATTTCATCAACCAAGGCCGCATGCCCGCACAGGTAACCCAGCCGCACACCGGCCAGGCCAAACTTGGACAGCGTGCGCATCACCAGCACATGCGGGTGTTGTTCCATGCGCTGCATCCAGGTGCGGCTGGAAAAGGGCTGGTAGGCCTCGTCAAACACCACCAGCCCGTCTTGCGCGCCCACGGCGGCGACGATGCGGTCGATGATGGTGTCGTCAAACAGGTTGGCCGTGGGGTTGTTGGGGTAGGCGATGTAGGTCAGCGCCGGGCGGTGCTCTGCTATGGCGGCCAACATCGCAGCTTCGTCGAGTTCAAAACCCGGCGTCAGCGGCACACCCACAAATTTCAGGCCGCGCAGTTGGGCCGACATCTGGTACATCACAAAGCCAGGCAGCGGCGCCAGCATCGTGGCGCCAGGCACGTCGCAGGCCACCGACAGCATGTCGATCAGCTCGTCAGAGCCATTGCCCAGCATCAGCTTGCAACCGGCTGGCAGCTGCACATGGCGGCTCAGCGCCGCCACCACGGCGGCCGTGCTGTGCACCGGGTAGCGGTTGATGGCCACGCGGCCCAGGCGTTCACCCAGTTCACGCTGCAGCTCGGGCGGCAGGCGAAAGGGGTTTTCCATCGCGTCGAGCTTGATGAAACCGGCACTGTCCTGGATGGCGTAGGCGTGCATGGACTTCACGTCCTGGCGGATGGTGCGGTTGATGCGGGTGGCCAGGGTGGGGGTCATGGGGTCAGGTCCAGTATTTCAGGGTCAACGACAAAGGGGTTGACGATGCGTACGCCATCGACCGTCTGGCCGTGTTGAAGGTCTTCGGTCAGCATGAAACGGCAGCCTTGGTGCTGCGCAGCGGCCAGCATCAAGGCGTCCCAATAGTGCACGTTGAAGCGTGCCTCTATGCCCCAGGCCGTTTCAACCGTGGCGTGGTCTACCAACCAGGGTTGCCAGCGCTGATAACGCCGCACTTCAGCACGTGCATCGCCTTCAGGCATGGCGGGCTTGAGCTTGCGCGTGGTGAGGACATAAAACTCGTTGAGCACCTGTGAGCTCAAGCGGCCACACCGACGTTGCCACAACACAGTAAGCCAATTGCGTGCTGCCCGGTACTTCGCCACATCGGAACGGTCTTCGCTGTAGACCAGGACATTCGTGTCAACGAAAACGGACAAGGCGCTCTGCATAAATCTCTTCGCGTTTGGGATAGGGGCTGCCGTCTGAGCTGAAGCTCAGGTCATGGCGCATCCATTCACTCATCGCGCGCTCATAGGCATCGTCATGCCGCATCTTCTCGGCCAGCATCTCGCCGACCAGCTTCGAAACACTGGTGTTGCGGCGTGCCGCTTCCATGCGGGCCCAGTCGGCGACGCTGTCTTCCATGGTGACGGTGACGTTCTTCATTGCAGCACTCCCCAATGGCCTTCCACCCGAACACACTGAATACGTGTCGCACGATTTTCGTGTTGCACGAACTTCGTGTCAACAACCGCCGGCTACCCGTTGGGCTGTGTCAGGCGGCCGCCGGTGCCAGCCGCAGCACCATCTTCAGCTCGCCACCATCAACCTCTCCGGTGTAAGCAAACCCTAACTTCTGATAAAAAGCGCCGGCATGGCCGGCTTGGTCCACATGCGACAGGCCCACTTCGGCCACACCGCAGCGGCGCGCTTCTTGCACCACCCAGTCCATCGCCAGCCGGCCCAGGCCACGGCGCTGGTGGCGTGCGTCGATCAGCAGGCGCCACACAACCAACTGGGGGGCCGGCTTTTCCTTGTCCAGGCGGGCGTCGTACAGCAGCGCCATACCTATCGCTGCTTCGCCATCAAAAAAGGCCACAGCGCGGCCTGCGGGTTCGTAAGCCACCTGGGCCAGCGAACGGTCTACCGGCGCCACCAGATGCTTCTGGCCCGGCGACACCGCCAGCCGCAACACCGCATCCAGGTTGCCGGCGTCCACCGGCCGCACGCTGAAAGCCAACGGCGGCCGCGGCGCCAACGCCTGGCCGTTCAGCCGCAGTTCGGCCGCACGGGCGTGGGCCTGCAGGCCTTCGCCGTAAGCCAGCGTGGCGGCAATGGGGCCCAGCACCTGGGCGCCGGCTTCGCTGACTTCAATCAGGCTGCTGCGCTTTTGAAAGTCATAAACACCCAGCGGTGAGCTGAAACGCGCCGTGCCCGCCGTGGGCAGCACGTGGTTGGGGCCGGCGCAGTAGTCGCCCAGGCTTTCGCTGGTGTAGGCGCCCAGGAAAATGGCGCCGGCATGGTGCAGCAGCGGCTCCCAACGGCCCGGTTCGGCCGAGCTGACTTCCAGGTGTTCAGGCGCGATGCGGTTGCTGATGGCGCAGGCTTCTTCCATGCTGCGTGTGTGCACCAGCGCGCCGCGCCCTTGCAGGCTGGCGCGGATGACGGCGTGGCGCGGCATGCCGGGCAGCAGGCGGTTGATGGCCTCATGCACGGCGTCGATGTAGGCCGCATCAGGGCACAGCAGAATGCTCTGCGCCAGCTCGTCATGCTCGGCCTGGCTGAAGAGGTCCATCGCCACCCAGTCGGGCGGCGTGCTGCCGTCGGCCAGCACCAGAATTTCACTGGGCCCGGCAATCATGTCGATGCCCACCTGGCCAAACACGCGCCGCTTGGCGCTGGCCACATAGGCGTTGCCGGGGCCGGTGATCTTGTCCACACGCGGGATGGTGGCGGTGCCGTAGGCCAGCGCAGCCACGGCCTGCGCACCGCCCACGGTGAACACGCGGTGCACACCCGCCACATGGGCAGCCGCCAACACCAGCGCGTTGCGCTCGCCGTCGGGCGTGGGCACCACCATCACCACTTCACCCACCCCGGCCACCTGCGCCGGCAGCGCGTTCATCAGCACACTGCTGGGGTAAGCCGCTTTGCCGCCGGGCACGTAGATGCCCACGCGGTCCAGCGGCGTCACCTTCTGGCCCAGCAAAGAGCCTTCGTTGTCGCGGTATTGCCAGCTGCGGCCGCAGGCGTCGAGCTGGCGCAGGTGGTAGCTGCGCACCCGCTCGGCGGCCGACTGCAGGGCCTGGCGCTGCGCGGCCGGCAGGCCTTCAAAGGCGGCTTGCAGTTCGGCAGCCGGTATCTGCAAATGCGCTGCATCGGCCACCTGCAGGCGGTCAAAGCGCTGCGTGTATTCCAGCACCGCCGCGTCGCCGCGCTGGCGCACCGCAGCGATGATCTCGGCGACACGGCTTTCGATGCCGGCATCGGTTTGGGCCGACCAGTGCTGCAGCGCGGCCAGCGCGGCGTCAAAGCCGGCATCGGTGGTACGCAGGCGGGTGATGGCCACCGGTTTGGTGATAACACCACTCATGCCCGCACCCCCACGGCCTGCTCAAAAGCGTCGATCATCGGCCGCAACGCATGGCGTTTGAGCTTCAACGCCGCCGGGTTCACCACCAGCCGCGCGCTGATGTCCATGAAGTGTTCCACCTCCACCAGGTGGTTGGCCTTCAGTGTGCTGCCGGTGGACACCAGGTCGACGATGGCATCGGCCAGGCCGGTCAGCGGCGCCAGTTCCATCGAACCGTAGAGCTTGATCAGGTCCACGTGCACGCCCTTGTTGGCAAAGTGCTGGCGCGCGATGTGCGTGTACTTGGTGGCCACGCGGATGCGCGAGCCCTGGCGCACGGCGCTGGCGTAGTCGAAGTCTTCACGCGTGGCCACACTCATGCGGCAGCGGGCAATCTGCAGGTCCAGCGGGCGGTACAAGCCCACCGCGCCGCCGTCGCCGCCCTCGCTGGCGCTGTGCTCCAGCAGCACGTCCAGCCCCGCCACGCCCAGGTCGGCGCCGCCATGCTGCACATAGGTGGGCACGTCGGATGCGCGCACCAGCACCACACGCACATCGGGCCGCGTGGTGCCGATGATCAGCTTGCGGCTCTTTTCGGGGTCTTCCAGCACCTCGATGCCGGCGGCGCGCAACAGCGGCAGCGTGTCGTCAAAGATACGGCCTTTGGACAGTGCAAGCGTGATCATGGCGATGCGGGCGGTGGCAGCACCCTCACGACAAGACCCTGAACGTGGCCCTCACTGATGGCAGTCAGGGCGCATGGGGCCCTGCAGCGGTGTGCCGCCGGGGCCGGATTCAGTGGTGGTGGGAGGCCGCAGCACCACCGGCTTGGGCGGCATGTTCTGCGGGGGTGAGCGTTTTCATCGACAGGGCGTGAATTTCTTCGCGCATTCTATCGCCCAGCGCCGCATACACACGCTGGTGGCGGCGCACACGCGACAGCCCTTCAAACTCAGCCGACACGATGGTGGCGAAAAAATGCCGGCCGTCACCTTCCACGGCCAGTGCCTCGCAACGAAGGCCGGCGGCGATGAAGTCTTGAACCTGCTGGGGTGTGGGGTCTGCCATGGTGCGGTGGATTCTCGCAGAGCTTTCAGGACCGCAGCTTGTAGCCCTGGGCCAACAAACGCAGCGCAATGCCGGCCACCACCAAGTAGCTGCCACCCACCACCACCAGGCTGAGCCAGGGCGACGCGTCGCTGGCGCCAAAAAAGCCGCGCCGAAAGCCGTCGATCATGTAGAAAAACGGGTTCAGGTGGCTGACCGCCTGCCACACGCCGGGCAGCGTATGCACGCTGTAGAACACGCCCGACAAAAAAGTGAGCGGCATGATGATGAAGTTCTGGAAAGCCGCCAGCTGGTCGAACTTCTCGGCCCACAGCCCGGCGATCAAACCCAGCGAGCCCATCATGCCGGCGCCCAGGGCGGCAAAGATGATGATCCACCACGGTTCGGACAGCGCCGGCGGCGCAAACCACACGGTCACCAACAGCACGCCTGTGCCCACCGCCAGCCCACGCACGATGGAAGCCCCCACATAAGCCGCGTACCAGGCCCAGTGCGACAGGGGCGAGACCAGCAGGAACACCAGGTTGCCGGTGATCTTGCTTTGAATGAGTGAGCTGCTGCTGTTGGCAAAGGCGTTTTGCAGCACGCTCATCATCACCAGCCCCGGGATCAGGAAGCTGGTGTAGCCCACGCCCGGGAACACCTGCACATGGTCTTCCAGCACATGGCCGAAGATCAGCAGGTACATCATGGCCGTCAGCACCGGTGCGGCCACGGTCTGGAAGGCCACCTTCCAAAAACGCAGCACCTCTTTGCGGAACAACGTGCCGGCGCCTTCGAAAGAAACGCCGCGCCGGGTGTTTTGCTGCGGGCCTTGCACAGCCGCAGTTTCTGGCCGGGTGCCTTGAATGGTCATGCGGCCTCCCGCGCGGCGGTGCCGGCCATGATTTCCAGAAACACGTCTTCCAGGTCGGCGCGGCCGATCTCCAGGTCTTCCACCTGCACACCGGCACCACGCAGCCGCGCCAGTGTGTCTTCCACGGCAGCGGCGTCGCGCACCTTGGCCTGCACGATACGGCCAGTCACACGCGACTGCGCTGCCAGCTCGGGCGGCAGCGGCTGGTCGGTCTTGAAGCGCAGCATGGTGCTGGCGCGGCCGGCCAGCAGCGCGGCGGTTTTGTCCAGCGCCACCAGGTGCCCGGCTTTGAGCATGCCGATGCGGCTGCACAGCGCCTCGGCCTCTTCCAGGTAGTGCGTGGTCAGCAGCACGGTGTGGCCTTCGCGGTTCAGGCGCGAGATGAAACGCCACAGCGTCTGGCGCAGTTCCACGTCCACCCCGGCGGTGGGCTCGTCCAGCACGATGACCGGCGGCCGGTGCACCAGCGCCTGCGCCACCAGCACGCGGCGTTTCATCCCGCCCGAGAGCTGCCGCATGTTGGCGTCGGCCTTGTCCGACAGGCCCAGCTCGGCCAGCACCTCGTCGATCCAGGCGTCGTTGTGGCGCACACCGAAGTAGCCGCTTTGGATGCGCAGCGTTTCACGCACGCTGAAAAAGGGGTCGAACACCAGTTCTTGCGGCACGATGCCCAGCGACTTGCGCGCCGCCGCGTAGTCGGCCACCACGTCGTGGCCCATCACAGTGGCGCTGCCGCTGCTGGCGCGCGACAGGCCGGCCAGCACCGAGATCAGCGTCGTCTTGCCCGCCCCGTTGGGGCCCAGCAGGCCGAAAAACTCACCGCGCTCGATGTTGAAAGACACCTGGTTCAGCGCCTGCAAGGTGCCGCGCGCGCCTTTGTAGACCTTGCTGATGTTCTGAAAGCTGACGGCGGGCATGCAAACCTTTGGGGCAGAGTGCGGGATTGTAGGCAGCGCGCAAGCCGCAGCCCGCTGCCAGAATGGCCCGCATGGCCACCCCCAAAAAGCCCCGCCGCACCGCCGAGCGCATCCTGGAAGTGACGCTGGAGCTGTTCAACCGCTTTGGCGAGCCCAACGTCAGCACCACGCTGATCTCGGCCGAGATGAACATCAGCCCGGGCAACCTGTACTACCACTACCCGGCCAAGGACGAGCTGATCAACGCGCTGTTTGACCGCTACGAAAAAGCGCTGGGCGAGATCTTGCAGGCCGCCGACGGTGTGGAAAACGTCGAAGACGCGTGGCTGTTTTTCCACATGCTGTTTGAACTGATTTGGGCCTACCGCTTTTTGTACCGCGACCTGAACGACCTGCTCAGCAAAAACCGCCGGCTGGAAACGCACTTCCAGTTTGTGCTGAAGAACAAGGGCAAGGCCATGCACGGCCTGCTGGACGGCCTGGCGCGCAGCGGCGTGGTGCGCATCACCGGTGCCGAAGCCGCGCCCACCGCCACATCGATGGTGGTGGTGGTGACCTACTGGCTGAGTTTTGAGTACGTGCGCGACCCGCGCCGCGCGCTGGAACCTGAAAGCGCCGCCGCCGCCATGGGCCGGGGCGGTTACCACGCGCTGGCGCTGCTGATGCCGCATCTTGATGCAGCCAGCCGCGCCCACCTGCAGACGCTGGCGGGGGCCTACCTGCAGCGTTGAGCCAACGCCAGCACAGCAAACCACATCGCGCTGGCGAAAACCCGGTCCTTGGGCGCAGCACCCTTCCCGTATCCTGCCCTGTCAATTTCAACTGCAGCACGCAGCGACAGCGCAGCGGTGCAGCGGTGCACCACAACCCCGGAGACACGATGATGAAACGCAAAACCTTTGTGCTAGGCCCGCTGCTGCTGGGCGCGTTGCTGGCCACCGCCGGTGGCACGGCCTTGGCCCAGGCCTACCCCAGCAAGCCCATCCGCCTGGTGGTGACCTTCCCGCCTGGTGGCGCACCCGACATCCTGGCGCGGCTGTTTGCTGAAAAGGCGCAGTTGGGGCAGAACGTGGTGGTCGACAACAAGCCCGGCGCTGGCGGCAACATCGGCGCTGCCGATGTGGCCAAGTCGGCACCCGACGGCCACACGCTGGTGATGGCCACCGTGGGCACGCACTCCATCAATGGCGCGCTGTACAGCAAGATGCCCTACGACATGGTGCGCGACTTCGCGCCCATCGCCCACATCGCCTCAGCGCCCAACCTGCTGGTGGTGACCAACAGCCTGCCGGTGAAAAACGTCACCGAGCTCATCGCCTACATGAAAGCCAACCCCAACAAGCTGAGCTTTGGCTCGCCGGGTGTGGGCACCTCGGTGCACGTGTCGGGTGAACTGTTCAAGTCGATGACGGGCACGCAGATGGAACACGTGCCGTACAAGGGCCGGCAGTTCGCCATTCCCGACCTGGTGGGCGGACAGATTCAGGTGATGTTCGACAACATGCCCTCGGCGCTGCCGATGGCCAAGGAAGGCAAGATCCGCGCGCTGGCACAGACCACCGCCAAGCGCAGCGGCGCCGCACCCGATGTGCCCACCGTGGCTGAAACCGTGCCCGGCTTTGAGGCCACCACCTGGTTTGCGATGTTCGCACCAGCAGGCACGCCACGCGACGTGGTGATGCGGCTGAACGCCGAAGTGCAGCGTGTGTTCAAGCTGCCCGACGTGGCCGACAAATTGAAGGGCCTGGGCCTGGAGCCCTGGCTGTCCACACCCGAAGAGCTGGCTGCTTACCAGGCCAAGGAAATCGTCAAATGGGCCAAGGTGGTGAAAGACTCGGGCGCGAAGGCTGATTGATGCCGAGCCTGATGCCGAGCCTGATGCCGAGCCGACCTACCTTCACAGCTGTGCACCTCACCTTGAACACCCAACACACCCCATGACCACCAACCGCCGCCAGTTCATTGCACAAGCCGCCCGCAGCGCTGCCGCCATCGCCCTGCCCACGCTGCTGGCCAGCCCGCCGGCCTGGGCGCAGGCCTTTCCGAACCGGCCCATCCGCTACATCTGCCCCTGGCCGGCCGGTGGCAGCACCGACGCCGTGATCCGCGCCATTGCAGAAAGCGCGGCCAAGGCCTTGGGCGTGCAGATCATCGTCGACAACAAACCCGGCGCCGGTGGCATGTTGGGTGCCAACGAGCTGGTCAACGCCAAGCCCGACGGCTACACACTCAGCCAGTTGCCGCATGGTGTATTCCGCATTCCGCACATGCAGAAAACGGCCTTCAACACGCTGACCGACTTCACCTGGATCGCCTGCCTCACCGGCTACACCTTCGGCCTGGTGGTGCCCGCCGACGGCCCCATCAAGAGCGTGGCCGACCTGGTGGCCTATGCCAAGGCCAACCCGGGCAAGTTCAGCTACGGCAGCACCGGCATTGGCACCAGCCCGCACCTGGCGGTGGAAGAATTTGCGCAGCGTGCCGGCATCCAGCTGAACCACGTGCCCTTCAAGGGCAATGCCGACAACATGCAGGCCATTCTGGGCGGCCACACCATGGCCGCCAGCGACGCCACCGGCTGGGCGCCGCACGTGGAAAGCGGCAAGCTGCGGTTGATTGCCACCTACGGCAGCAAGCGCACCAAACGCTGGCCAAACGTGCCCACGCTGGACGAACTGGGCTACAAAACGGTGAGCGACTCACCCTTTGGCGTATGCGGCCCCAAGGGCATGGAGCCGGCCATCACACGCACGCTGCACGACGCTTTTCGCAAGACGCTGGAAGACCCTGCCGTGCTGGCCGTCTTCGACAAGTTTGACCAGACCATCATCTACATGGGCACGGAAGAGTACACACGCTTTGCGCGCGACACCTTCCAGGCCGAGAAGGCCACCATTGAGCGCTTGGGCATGGCCAACAAGAGCTGAAAAACCGGGCCCGCGATGAGCGAGTTCTTCGGCGTCACCGTGCCCTTCATCAACCTGGTGGGCATCCAGGGCCTGAGCTTCGGCGACGGCCACAGCCGCTTGACGCTGCCCGCGCGCAGCGACATCCACAACCACTTTGGCAGCGTGCACGGCGGCGCCGTGGCCACGCTGCTGGACGTGGCCATGGCCTCGGCCGCACGCAGCCTGCACCGCGAGACCGGTGTGGTGACCGTGGGCATGACCCTGAACTACCTGCGCACCGCCACCGGCGACCTGGTGGCCAGCGGGCGTGTGCGCCAATCAGGCCGCTCGCTCGTGTTTTGCGAGGCCGAGGTGGCCGACGCCACCGGCCATGTCGTGGCCACGGCCAGTGGCACTTTCAAAGTCAACCGGGCGGCGGCTGCAAAGGCTTGACGCGGCCCGGGCAAGACGCACTCAACGCTTGCGGCGCGCCGCCGCTGGCGCCGGCCCGGTGCTGGCACGCAGCACCAGTTCCACCGGCAGCGGGGGCGGTGCCAGCGGTACACCCGGCGCTGCCGCTGCCGCTGCGGCCGCAACCGGCAACGGCTGCAACTGCTGCAACAGGTAGTGCCCCGCCTGCTCGCCCATGGCGCTGATGGGCAGGCGCACGGTGCTCAATGGCGGGTGCAGATAAGCTGCGAAGTCGTTGTCGTTGAAGCCCAGCACCGACATCTGCTGCGGCACCTGCACACCGGCCTGGTCCAGTGCGGCCAGCACGCCAGCGGCCAGGTAGTCGTTGCCGCAGACCATGGCGGTGATGGGCGCGGCCTTTGTCAGCACCGTTTGCATGGCTTCAAAACCCTGGCGAAAGCCGTACTCGGTTTCCAGTGCCGCATCGGCCACCAGCGTCATGCCGTGGCGGGCCAGGGCCTGCAGCACACCGTTGAAGCGGCGGCGCGCGCGGTCGTTGCCCGCCGTGCGGCCGCCGATAAAGCCGATGCGCCGGTGGCCGGCTTGCGCCAGGTGGTTCACCACCAGCGCCGCCGCAGCCTGCTCGTCAAAACCCACACAAGGGCCCTGGCTGCTGTGTTCGGCCCACATCATCACAAACGGCAGGCGGTGCGCGGCCAGCATGGTGAACACCGCGCCCGGGTATTCAGTGCCCAGCAGCGCCACGGCGTCGACGCCGCGCTGCAGCAAGGCGCGCAGGATGTCCGCTGCTTCCTGTTGCATGCGCTCGTGGTCGGGCGCCGACAACAGCAGCGTGTAGCCGGCAGCTGCCAGCGTGCTTTCCAGCGCCTGCACCAGCGTGGGAAACGAAGAACCGCCAAAACGCGGCACCAGCGCGCCCACGGTGTGGGTTTTGCGCAGTGCCAGCGCACGTGCCGCACCGTTGGCCACATAGCCCAGGCGCTCGGCAGCGGCCTGCACGCGCTGGCGCGTCGACACACTGATCATCTCGGGCTTGCTGAGCGCACGCGACACCGTGCCGCTGGACACCCCCGCCAGCGCCGCCACGTCGGCCAGCGACACCAGGCCACCCGCAGCGGGCAGCGGCAGGGGCGCAGGCGTGGCGGCGTGCGCGGGTTTCTTGGGACGGGCCATCAGCAGATGTTAGCGGTGGTGCAAGCGCATGCGGTTGCTGCGGAACAGTCACCAGGAAACTCGGCCTTGTCCGCCCGAGAAACCGGCGCTAGACTGCATGCTGCAAGCGCTTGCATTAACAGGACTTTGATCTTGGCCACGACCAAAAACGCCGTCGTCCGCACGCTCATCGAGTGTGGCGCCACCCAGGCCTTCACCTTGCCGGGGCTGGGCATCACCTGGATGCTGGATGAATTCCATGCCGTGCGCGACCAGTTTCGGGTGGTGCTCACGCGCAGCGAGCAAGCCGCTTCCGTCATGGCACAGGTGGTGGGCAAGCTCACGGGCAAGCCCGGCGTGTTCATGGGCCAGGGGCCTTTTGCCAGCACCACGGGTGCCTTCGGCATACTGGAAGCGCAGTTCGCCGGCTCACCCATGGTGGTGCTGACCGACACCTCGTGTTACGACGGCTTTGGCATGTACGGTGTTTACCAAACCATGACTGGCGACTACGGCGCCGCCGACGTGCGCACCGTGCTGAGCACGATGACCAAGTACTGCGCCTACGCCACCGAGCCGCACGAGGCCGTGTACGGCCTGCAGCTCGCCTTCAAGCACGCGCAGTTGCCGCGCATGGGCCCGGCTGCGGTGGTGATGAAAACACCCATCATCCGGCGCGAGATGCCCGAGCAGACAGCCGAGTCGCGTGTCAAGCTCTACCCCTCGGCCGGCTACTTGCGCCACCACCCGGCGCGGCCCGATGCTGCGGCCGTGGCCGCGCTGGCGGCGCTCATTCAGCAGGCCGAACACCCGGTGTTTGTGGTCGGCCAGGGGGTGCAGAACGACATCGCGCGCGCGCTGCTGGCCACCGTGGCTGCACAGGCCGGTGTCGCCGTGGCCACCAGCTACAACGGCAAAGGCGCGGTGGACGAGACCTCGCCCGTGGCCGTGGGTATGCTGGGCACCTGGGGCAGCAAAAGCGCCAACCGCATGCTGGGCCGCGCCGACCTGGTGGTGGTGCTGGGCGCCAGCCTGGGGCCCGACTACCTGCGCTTTCGCGACGAGGGCCTGATCAACCCGGCACGCCAAACCCTGGCGCAAGTGGACGTGGACGCGCGCCACGCCGGCTGGGTGGTGCCGGTGGACCTGGCCATTACCGGCGACGCCGCCGACGTGCTGTTCCAACTGCAAGCGCTGCCCCTGGGCGAGGAGAAAAAAACCCAACGCCTGGCTGCCATTGCGGCCCACAACAAACAGCATGGTTTTGGTGTGTTGCCCGCCACGGTGGCCGTGACCGGCACCATGCACTACGCCGACATCGTGCAGGTGCTCGACCGCGCGCTCACGCCACAAGACATGCTGGTGCTGGACGCCGGCAACAACCGCATCTGGGTCACCAGCATGCTGCGCTTGCGCACACCCGGGCAGCTGGTGGTGCCGGGCGGCATCGGTGGCATGGGCTGGGGGCTGCCGGCAGCAGCGGCCACGCGCCTGGTGCACCCCGGGCGCAACACCATCTGCCTGATCGGTGACGGCGGCATCGCCATGACCCTGGCCACACTGGCCACCTGCGTGCAAGAACAACTGCCCATCACCGTGGTGGTGGCCAACAACCAGGGCCTGGGCATGGTGCGCGACAACATGAAGGGCAAGCGCATCGCGGTGGACTTCACGGCGCTGGACTTTGCCACCATCGCCCGCGGCTTTGGCTGCGAGGGCATCCGCGTGGACAGCCCCAGCGCGCTGGGCGACGCCATCAACGTGGGCCGCGCCCACGCGCGCCAGGGCCGCACCACGGTGATCGACGTCGCCGTCGACCCCGCCGCCAGCCACGTACCGGCGTCGGATTACTGAAGCCCAGGCCCACCGCCCGCTCGAACCCGCCGCTCAAACCATGCACGGCACAGCCATCGTCACCGGCGGCTCCAGCAACATCGGCTGGGCCTGCGTGCGCCGGCTGTGCACGCAGCACGCGGTGGTGATTGCCGACCTGAAGCCGCCGGCCGAGCCGCTGCCTGCAGGTGTGCGCTTCGTGGCCACCGACATCACCCAACCCGCCGACTGCCAGTCGCTGCTGCAAGCGGCCTGTGGCGGAAAAGACTGCGGCCTGTCGGTGCTGGTGCACTCGGCCGCCATCACCACGCCCATGCGGCCCATCGAGCAGATAGCCGTGCACGAGTGGCGGCGCGTGATGGAAGTCAATGTCACTGGCGCCTTCCTGGTGGCGCAGGCAGCGCTGCCGGCTTTGCGGGCGGCGCAGGGCTGCGCCGTGTTCATCGCATCACGCGCCGGCCGCACCGGTTATGCCGCGCTCAACGCCTCGGCCACGGGCACCAAGGCGCACTACGCAGCTTCAAAAGCGGCGCTGCTGTCGCTGGTGAAGTCGCTGGCCATCGAGCTGGCGCCCGACCGGGTGCGGGTCAACGCCGTGGTGCCGGGCTCCATCGAAGGGGCGATGATCCCGCGCGAGCGCTGGCCCGAGCTGGCCGCGCGCATCCCGCTGGGCCGGCTGGGCACCCCCGACGAAGTGGCCGAAGCGGTGGCCTGGCTGTGCACCGAACAGGCGCGTTACGTCACCGGCCACGCACTGGATGTCAACGGCGGCACCTGGATGAGCTGAACAGGAAGCACACCTCCATGACCGAGCCCAACCTGCACGCCAGCAGCCCGCCACCCCAGGTGCGCGAGACCAACCCCGCGCGCGGCTGCCAACGCCTGCGCGGCCGCACCGCGCTGCTCACGGCGGCGGCACGCGGCATCGGCTTTGCGTCTGCGGTGCGGCTGGCCGCCGAAGGCGCGCAAGTGTGGGTGACCGACCGCGACGAGGCCGCGCTGGCACAAGCCGCCACAGCCGCGCGCGAGGCTGGCTTTGTGCTGCACACGCGTGTGATGGACTCGGCCGATGCCGGCAGCGTGGTCAGCAACATCACGGCGCTGCTCACCGAGGTCGGGCGCATCGACATCCTGGTCAACAACGCCGGTGGTTCGCTGCACACGCCTTTCCGGTTCATGGAACAGAGCGACGCCCACTGGCACCAGGTGATGAACCTGAACCTGATGGGCGCCGTGTGGGCCAGCCGCGCTGCACTGCCCGGCATGGCGGCGCAGGGCTTTGGCCGCATCGTGAACTTTGGCTCCAAAGCCGGCCGTTTTGGCAGCCTGATCGCCGGGCCCAACTACGCCGCCGCCAAAGGCGCGATGGCCGCGCTGACACGCCAGATGGCGCAGGAATTTGGCCCCCAAGGCATCACCGTGAACTGCATCTGCCCTGGCGTGGTGATGACCGACCGCACACGCGGCCTGTGGGCGCAGCGCCGCAGCGCCGAAGAACGCCAGCGTGTGCTGCAAGAGATACCGCTGCGCCGCCATGCCGAGGTGGAAGACATCGCCGCAGCGGTGGCCTTCCTGGCCAGTGACGACGCAGCCTTCATCACCGGCATTACCCTGGACATCAACGGTGGGCAGGGCATGGCCTGAGAGCCTTCACAGCACCGCGTTCAACACTGAACTCATACCAACAGCAAGGAGACACCGATGAACGGCTACCAAATCACCCGCCGCACGCTGATGCACCGTGCCGCCCACACGGCCGCAGCCCTGGGCGTTGCCGGCCTGGCAGGGCTGTGCACCAGCGCCTGGGCACAGGCCGGCGCCTGGCCCGCCGCCGGCAAGCCGGTGCGCATCGTCGTGCCCTTCCCGCCCGGCTCGGGCTCTGACGTGAACGCGCGCGCGGTGGCCAAAGGGCTGCAAGACCTGCTGAACGGGCACCCGGTCATCGTCGACAACAAACCCGGTGCCGGCACCTTCATCGGCGCGCAGGAAGTGGCCCGCGCAGCGGCTGATGGCCACACGCTGCTCTACACCATCGTCATCACACACACGCAGAACCCGCACCTCTACGCCAAGCTGCCCTACGACCCGTTCAAGGACTTCACGCCGCTCACGCAGGTGATGAAGTCGGCCACGGTGCTGATCGCCCACCCCTCGGCGCCCTTCAACACCGTGCGGGAACTGGTGGCCTACGCCAAGGCCAACCCGGGCAAGCTGAACTACGCTTCCTTTTCACCCGGCTCCACCAGCCACCTCAACGGCGAGCTGCTCAGCCAGCGCACCGGCATCGAGATGACACACATCCCCTACAAAGGCACAGCCGACGCGTCGCGCGCGCTGGTGGCCGGTGAGGTGCAGGTGTACTTCGACGGCACCTCCAGCGCGGTGAACCTGATCAAGGGCGGCCGCGCCAAGGGCCTGGGCACGGCCACGCCCAAGCGGGTGCCGGTGCTGCCCGACATGCCCACCATCGCCGAAGCCGGCGTGGCCGGCATCGACATCGTGGGCTGGCAGGGGCTGTTCGGGCCCGGCAACATGAACCCCGAACTGGCCGCGCGCATCGCGGGCCTGTTGAAGCAGGCCGTCACCTCGCCCGAGATGCTGAAAGCCATCGACCAGCAAGGCAATGAACCTTCAGGCATCAGCGGCGCCGAATTCGCGGCCATCGTGAAAACCGACCACGACCGCTGGGGTGAGGTCATCCGCGCCGCGAAGATCAAGCTCGATTGACTGTTTCTCCACCACCACCACCAGCACCGCTGTACCCAACCACCATGCACGACCTCGTCATCCGCAACGCCCGCATTGCCGATGGCACCGGCAACCCCAGCTTCAACGGTGACGTGGCCGTGAACGACGGCCGCATCACCCGCGTGGGTGGCAAGGCCGGTGCCGGCCACCGCGAGGTGCACGCCGACGGCGCGCTGCTCACACCCGGCT
>JACCDR010549325.1_pt1 | contig 17448 bp, 27 predicted proteins | sample 7446431 | NCBI WGS metagenome assembly JACCDR01 (sample SAMN15323443, study PRJNA562643) | freshwater metagenome | isolation source: river surface water | place: USA:Blue River Watershed | collected 2017-08-17
CGCCACCCTGAAAAGCAGCGTGCGCCTTATCTTGTGACAATATTTTCGCGTGAGCATCGAGCGGGCGGGATTATTTACGAAGGACTTCGCCCTATTTCCGCCGCTCAAATTTTCGGAGACAGCGGAGAGGAAGCGGAACGTTCTTACTCCCTATCGTCATCGAGCAGTAATTATTCTCTTTGTGAAGCGGTCCTGAAACTCGACGCAATCGAATACGTTGAAACACTCAAACATCGGCATGTGAAATAATCCTTTCATTCGGTTGGTGGTTTCAGGAGTCGGAGGAAGCAGGCTCGGAATCTGACAAATTCCTGACAGCGATACAGCAAAGGGGATGGCAAATCGGCGGAGCAGGCGGGACTTGAACGGGTAGAATACGGCGTGCTTGTCGTAGTAGTAGGCGGCGTTCGCGGCTTCCATCCACCGGAGATGCGCGTCCGGAAATGGCGGCAGGATTGGGAGTAGAAGCTGCGTCGCGGTCATTTTGACTTCCTCCCGAGTTCGGCGGGTGATGGCGTCCACACGTCGAGGGTGACGCGGTTGAGGCTTGCGCCTGTTTTCTCGGCGATGCTCATACCAGTAGAATTTTGCGAGCGTGATTGGATACAAAGTCGGGGTTCTCGCTTTCGCCGAGTGGTATGCCGCATTGTCAACGCGCCACATTTTGCCGGGGTAAACTCCGGACGGAGTGCTGCAACTATACTCGGCGAGGCGATCAAACGTCGCCTTTGTCATCAGCGCATATTCGTCGTCTATCAGGATGTCGCTCGTTGGCGGCTGGTCCCAGTTTCGCCCCATTGGGTCTGTGATCGGAGGTATTTCGTTTTTGGTCATATCGTGTAAGGTTCAGGTTGTGTGTTGGCTGGGATGTAAAGCGGGTGGCAGGGGGAGGCGTCGGCGTTGGTGCCGAGGCAGTAGAGGCGGTATCGGCGGTTGGTGAGCAGCCGGGTGACGTAGGCGGCTCGGTCCATGTGCTCGCCGTGGGTTCCCCATGCACAGAGGATTTTGCCGCCGGAGGCGTGGGCAGCACGCGCGCTGTCGAGGATGGCGGTATCGTTGCCGGGGCCGATGGGCGACGGGTGCGCTTTCATTACGGCGGGGTCGGTGGCGCGGAATGCGAACAGGTTGCACATGAGGTAGTGGCGCATCCCCCAGTCTTCGGCGAATCGCATACAGCGGCGGATGGTCGGATCGTCGGCGGTTTCGTCGGCCGTCGATGGGTTCAGCCCGATGACCATGAGGATGCCGGTCCCGAACATCGGCGCGACCTCGCGCGTGAGCGTGTAGCGGTAGAGTCGGCACGGGCTGAATGTGGCGGCGGGTATGGTGGTCACTTTGCGGGCTTGGGCTTATTGAGCGAACCAAGGAAAAATTCCCTGCTTTCAACTGCGAGCGCGGCGTAGTGGACTGCCACTCCGGTGACATGCTTCATCACCCCGAGATTTGAACTTTTCTCAAGGCATACAGCTTGCATGAAGGCAGGATTTGCCAACAATCCGGTGAGAGCAGCGCAGGCGTATTTGTCGAATATTTCGGTATCGGCGTCCATTACTTCGCCCTCCTGCGTGCGTTGAACCATGCGCGGAACTCGTCGGTTACGGCGACTCCGCGACGGCGCTTCTTGCCGGCGTCGAACTGGATGCCTGGCGCTTTCGGGAATCGCTCCAAGGTGCGGTGCAGGGAATTGGGTTTGACTCCGAGCTCGCGGGCGAGCGAGGCGAGGGATTGCCAGTCGGAATCCGCAGGCTTTGTGACGGTGAACCCGCGCTCTTTCAGTTCGGCGACGAGCGGGGCGGTTTTTAGGCTTTTGATGATGTGGCTCATGGTGATTTAGTAGCTACCGAACGAAGGGGATTTGCCTTTCGGCCACGGAAGACCCCAGTTTCCGACGACTTCGATCCAGTCAATTTCGGCTTCGGTCATTTGTGTGTGGGCTAGGATGTTGGCGATGAGCGGACGCACGACCTTGATAAAGTCGCCTCCGAACAGTATTTCCGGACCGCGCTTCTCGATCGTGTTGGCGATTGGCTCAATCGACAAAAGGAAGTGTGTGATCATGCAACTCGCGCAAAATCCCACGGTGGAAGATTTTTTGATTGCCCGAGCTTTTGGGTCGGGCGCGGCGGTTTGTAGTGGCTTCTGGCACCGCAAACAGGCGGTGCGTTGTGGCGTGAATGGTAGAATGTCGCTCATTTATTGGATAACTTTGAAGGTGATGACCCAGACGAACGGGTTGCTGTCCCACGGGTGCGCTTCGCCCCGGATGGCGGCGGCGGGGTCTTTGGCGTTGATGGAGTCCCATAGTTTCGCGTACCCTGCACGGTAGGTCGTGGGGTGGGCCGCGCACCGGCATGGTTGCGGCTGACAGCACGCGGGCTGGCACCCCTCGGCAATCGCATCTTCCTCCGTGATGTCCTGCAACCGCTCGACGCGGACGGCGATGATTTCGTCCAGACCTCGGGAAAGGCTGCGATACATGAAGCGTCCGGGGATGATTGCGCCGAACTGGTCGGTTGCTTTGTTTTTGCGGGAAAGCATTTTTACCCACTCGGCTACGGTGAGTTGGATCCCCTTGATTTCTCCATCGGCGCAGTATTCAACCTCGACGCATCGCGGTGGGGCGTCGCCGTTATGCAGCCGCAACCGGTGGTTCTCCTGCACCCAGAGATGATCGCCGGGGTTGCCTTTTGGGCAGGCGATGACGGGCTGATTCTTTTGCTCCGGCGGTCGGACGTTGAGCGAGCGCGCCATTTCATCGGTGAGGATGGCGCTTTGTGGCATGACGATGCGGCGTGTCTGCGTTTTGCGGCCCTCGCGGCGGGCGCGGATCATTTGCGGGCTGTAGAGGATTGGACGTTCTTTCATTACTGGTTGAGTAAATTACGGGTTGATGACGGGAAAGGCGTCGTGAAGGACGCCATCGAGAAGGCGACCGGCGCGTGCGGTGCCGACGCGGCTGACAAGATAGCTGCTGCACGGCGCGGAGTTCACGGAATGAATCTGCCCGTCGTAGCTGACGTATCTCTGTTCCGCTTTAATCAAACGCACTGGGTCGTTTTGTTCAGTCATGTCGAGCGCGAGCCATTCCCCGTGCTGCTTGAAGTGGAACGGCACGTTGGCGGCTGCGCATTGGTCGCGGAGACTGCGCGCCCAACTTGGGTGCATCGGTCGGGCGGATGCTCCGGATTCTCCGCCGCAGATTACCCAATCGGGACGCCTGTGAATAGTTCCCGCAAGACTTGGCATTGGTGGAGCGTATGCCGGAAGGGCTAAATCCACCGGGCCGAGGAGCGGCTCGCAACTGAGGAAGCGGACGCGGGCGGGGATTTTCAGGAGTTCGGGGATGCGCTTGTCGGCCATTTCCTGATTTTCCACGGTGGTGCCGAGCCAGATGTTTGCGGGTGGTGTGCCTGCAACCCAATCGACCAGCATGGATGAAAGCGGGATGTCTTCCGAAGTTCCGGCAAGTGACTTGTGGGCGGATATGATTTGCCTCTTCCAGTTCTCCGGCCTTTTGGTGAGCAGGAGCCAGTCGAGGTTTGGAGTGCGGCGGATGAGGTCGAAAAGACGGGCGCGGTGAGGTATGAGGTCTTCGCGGTCTTCGAACACGTCGGCCATGCTGGCGCAGAATACGCGTGGACGAAGATACGTCGCAACCATGTCGCACTCAAAGCATGTTGGAGCGTTAGGGAACCCGCCGCGGGGCGGACTGAACACGGTATCGCAACCGGGACATTGGCAAGAAAGCTCGCGGTCCCACTTCAACGGATCGTTCCAGTGTTTGTCGCCGAAGAACCGGCGCTCGCTCTTGGCTCCCCACAATGGCGGCTTTCCGCTGGGGCTGTCCGTAAAGTGCCCGATGCGCTTTGCAAACGTCTCGGCGTAGCAGTGCGCGCAGGCGGGTGATACTTTCTCGCATCCCCACCACGGATTGAAGGTGTGGTGCGTCCAACTGATTGCGGTGTCTTTGCCCATGTTACTTGCCCTCCTTTTCGAGTATGACGCCGCCGATGAAAAACGGTTCGGCTTCCCATCGGCGGGTGCCGGATAGCTGCATCCATGAACCGCCGCTGATTTGCACTTTGTAATGCAGGAGCTTTTCCTCGATCAGGACGAGCATCCGCTCTTGTCCGTCGGTGCAGCGGACGGGCACGTTTAAGGCATCCTCCAGCTTCTCCACCACTCGGGCGCGCTCAATAGCCGATGGCAGATTGCCGATAGCAGACTCGGGCGGCTCAATGAACTCGACGTTGCGCTCCGTGCATTGCTCGATGAACTCGGCGCGGTTGAATGCGTAAACGTGGCCGATGCCGCGGCTGGATATTTGCCATGTGCCTCCTTCATCACAGGGCGAGTAAAGCGTCTGCGCTGGGTCGCGGCACTCGCGGTATCGGACAATGCAGATGATGGATTCCTTCTGCATCAGGTCGGCGAGCTTTTCGTAGTCGCTGGACGTGTTGTATTTTGCAAGTTCGTGGATGGTCATGCTGTGAGTTGTGTTACGTTGGTTGGTCGTTCCGGGCGGATGGATTCAAAGTAGGCGGTGGCGTCCTCGGGGAGGGGGAGGTTGTCGTAGAAGTTCTTGAGCATGGTCGGGCTGGTGCCCATTTCCTCGGCGACTACGGCGCGGGTGTGGGTGCGTCCGCGGTAGCTGGCGTAGCTGTGCCGCAGGGCGTTGGGTTCCCAATGGGTCCAGCCGAACGTCTGGCACATCTTCGCCCGCGTGCGGCTCAGGCGGATGTCGGTGATTTCTTCGGGGACGACGCGGCCGGTGGTGAGATGCGACCACGGGGCGAGCCATTCGGCGAGCGCGGGCAGGATGGGCACTTGCCGGGACTGCTTCACTTTGTCGGCGACCTTCTTGGAAATGTAGATGACCCGCGAGCGCCAGCGAAAGGCGGACCATTCGAGCCGCTGGATCTCGGAAGAGCGGAGTCCGGCAAAGGCACCGATGACCACCCACGGGAGAAGTTCGCGGGCGTGGGCATCGGTCCACTCGATGATCGCGGCCATCTGGTCGGGGGTGTAAGTGCCGATGTCGGTCCCGGTGTTCAGCTTTGGCACTCGGGCGGCGATGTTGGGCGCGGAGAGATACCCGGCGTCGATGGCGTGTCCGAAGAGCGTCGCCACGGCGTCGCGGATGTTGTCGCGCCGGCGCTTCGAGAGCGGCGAACCCGCCGGGCGTGAAACTCCACGCACGGAGCGGGCGCGCTTCGTGCGCAGGGTGGAAAGGTATTTCTCAATCGCCACGGTGGTGACGGTGCGGAGATTTGGGAACTCCACGGCGAACGGCGCGAGGTCGGCGACGAGCGGGCCGACGTGACGCTCTTGCGAGCACTCGCGGGCGGTGAGCTTGGCGGATAGCTCGGCGACGATCTGCGCGGTCGGCGGAATCTGGGCGAGCGTGGGGTTTTTGTCGGCAAATGCTTTGGCGGCTTCCAGCAAGGAGAGAGTGCCAAGGATGGCGCGGGCGGCTTTCCACTCGCGCACGGCGGAGAGCAGCGGGGTATCGCCTGCCTCGTGGCGGGCGGTGCGATACTCGGCAACCTCGGCGTCGGTGAGGCTGAGTCCGCGCTTGGTGCCATTGGCCACGCGCAAGGCTACCTCGTCGGCAAACCGGCAGGCGCGCTCGTAGTCGGTGAAGGTCTTGCGGGTGCGCTTGGCACCGACCCGCTCGCACCACGACACGCACCAGCCTTTGCCGTTTTTCACGACAGGGACGGTGACATTGTTGCGGCGGGCGGTGTAGGTCATACCGTGTGTAAAACTTGGAGCTCGTCGTTTAGATCGCTGAGTTTCTTGTTCAGTGCATTTACTTGAGCCTCAATGGCTTCTTTCTCCTTCAATATCTTTTTCTGTGAAATGAAGATTGTGAGCTCGCGCTCCCACCAATCGGCATCTCCGCCCCAGTTGTCGCCGACACAGTAAATCGCCATTTCAGAGATAGCGCCTTTGTCGGCAAAGGTTTCTTGGGTGAGTCCAACGGAGGAACCAAGTCTCCTCGTGCAATCCGCAATTTCCGCGAGAAACTTTGCTTCTGCGGCGGCGGCTTCCTTGGCTATGGATTTAATCAATGCCTGTTCCTGCGTGGGCTTTTTGGTTGGTTTTTTCATAAAGGGTTTGTCCGCAGATTACGCCGATGGCGCAGATTTTTGGTCAGTTGCGGCGGGCGGTGTAGGTCATTTCTTGACGATGCTGCCGGGGATGAACTGCACTTGGCCCCGGTTCATGCGGACCTCGGCGACGGTCATTTTGTGCAGGAAATCCATGCCGAGCTTGCCGCGTCGTTTGCCTAATGTGAGGTGTGTGATTTCGCCTGGGTTGGTGTTGAACACGTGGTCGTGGGCGTTTTTCACTTTGCGGAGCGGGTGCCGTATGGTGACGGCAAACTTTGGACCGAGCACGGTGCCGACTTCGAGCCCGGCGAACTGTGCGAGCACGTCTTTCGGTGCGGCATAGACGAAGTTCGATGTGGGAAGCACGCACTGCTGCCGCCATGCGGAGTTTTCGCGGAGGGCTATCCAGCCGCGGGTGATTTCGATCGCTGCTTTGGCGCGGTGGTCGATGGACTCCATCCAGTAAAGTGCGGGCTCGAATCGTTTCTCGGCGTTGTGTTCGTCTTCGGGCCATGAGATTTGGCGGCGGGAGAAATCGGGCTCCGGTGCGCGGAACTCGGCGGCGATGGTCTTGCGGTCTTCGTCGGAGATGGAATCCCAGAGGGTATGGAATGATTTCTCGATGCGCTTTGGCTCGACTTCAGCGGACCCGCAGCACCAGCACACTCCGTCGCATGTGTATGCGGCGATGTGCTGGCAGGGTTCATCGCTCGGCATCCGCTCTTCGCATACGTCGCAGTAGTCGGTATCGGTCTCGCGGGCGTCGTCGTCCTTGAATGGGTTGCCGTCGATGGGCGATTTGATGAGGCGGATGCCCATGGCTTTGAAGTCTTCGGGCGTGAGTGCTTTGGATTTCCCATCGGCGCTGCGACCGACGACGCCGGGGCGGAGCCAGACTCGGGCGCATTCTTTGGGCGCTCCGCTGTAGGCGGAGAAGTAAGGGTTGGAGTTCCCGCTCATGTGGTAGCAAAGGCCGTGCTTTGGTAGGAAGTCGAAGTCGTAGCAGCCGCCATCGCTGAATACGGAGTGCGGTTTCCAGCCGTGTTTGCGGCCTTTGTATTGGTATTCGATGGCGGCGATGGGTTCGCCATCGGGGTCGAGCATTTGTGCGGGTTTTTTCGTTGTTTTTTTGGCTGTGCTCATAATTTCGCTGCGAGCTTCCTTGCTCGCGTGAATGCTTCTTGTTGTGGGTTGGTGCCGTTGTCGGTGATGAGGTCGGCGGTGGTCGCCTTGTCGGCTAGAAGTTCTAGGCTGTCGTCGTCAATCGTGCCGGGGGCGTAGAGGTGCCATTCGTGGACGGTGTTTTTTTGTCCAGTCCGTCGCAGGCGGGAACCGCACTGCCGGAGTTTTCCGGGCGTCCACGGCCATTCCATGTGTGCAAGGTGGGATGCGCAGCGTTGCAGACCGTCCAGACCCGTGCCGGCTGCGTCGAACTGGGCGAGCAAGAGCCGGTGTTCTTCGCGCTGGAATCGCTCGACAATGCCCGTGCGCTTCGGCGTGGGAACTTCCCCGTCGATGATGAGCGGCATGAGTGGTCCAAGCTGCGGGATGAGTCCGCGCAGCCCTACCTTGTGGTGTCCGAAAAGCACCATCTTCTCCGCTTCGCAGTGGTGGAGCAGCCATTCCACCGCAGCGGGCAGCTTCGCGGCGAGCACTGCCTGACGGAGCGCGCTGAACTGGTGCAGCAACTCCATGCCGTCGATACGCTCGATGCACCGCGCATACTCCTGCGCTTTCTCGAACTCCTGCTGCTCGGGCGACAAGTGAGCGATGGACGCCAAGAACGCGGGCTTGATCGGTGCCTTGCGAGCGATCCACGCTTTCACGTCGCGGGCGGCGGCGTTGTAATTGGCGATACCGTCGGCAGAGAGCGCGATGGGCACACGGGTAACGATGCGATCGGGGAGCTCGCGCTGCACCTGCTCCTTGCGGCGACGCAGAAAGCACGTCGCCCGTAGCTCGCGGTGTAGTTCGTCCAGGTGTTGCGACCCGCTGAAATCCCAGCCGTATTTGGTCTGCTTCGCGCCAAGGTAGTGAGTGACGAAACGGGCGAACCCGCCGAAAGCGTCGAGCTTCCCAATCAGACCGATGAGCGAAAGGATCTCTTTGGCTTCGTTCTCCGACGGCGTGCCGGTGAGCGCGATACGCACGGGACGGCGTGCGGCGAGGTCTTTTGCAGCCTTGGCGCGTTTGCTCTTTGGGTTGTTGCACTTGTGCGCTTCATCGAAGACGACCGCCTTGGGCCCGATGGCTTTCAGTTCATCGAGACGGGCCGGGAGGATGTCGTAGTTGATGACGTGAAGCGTGCGGCCGCTGTCATCGCCCGGTGTTACCTCGGGAGCTTCCTTCTTCCCGCTCCACACGACGATCTCCACGCCGGGGAGAGAGGCGAGGCATTCGCGCTTCCATCCGTCTTTCACCACGGGCAGCGTGACCACCACCGCAGGCCACGCGTTGAGCGCCTGCAATGCGGCGAGCGTTTCCAGCGTTTTACCAAGGCCCATGTCATCGGCGAGGATGGCGCGCTTCGTGGCGACTAGGTATTGCACGCCGGCTTGCTGGTAGGGGAAAAGCGGGATGCGGAATCCCTCAACCGTGAAATCTCCCGACGTGGCACCCGATAGCCGCGAAAGCTCGGCGGTCCGCTCGCGCATCGCCTCAATCGCTTCGTGCGCGCTGGCATCGAGCGAGAAGCCGTATTCTTTGGCGAGCTTGGCGGCGGACTCGGCGGAGATGGCGTCGATCCGCACCGCCCGCGCCTGACGCTGCTTGTTGAACTTGAACCCGCAGGTATCGAGCGCGATGGAAACGAACGGGTCGAGCGACGACGGAGTAAAGAAATGCGTGGAGTCGGCGCGGATGGTCGAGCCGTGGGCCGGTATCTTCGTATCCGCCGCGGCGATGTGCGCGGGCACGGGGCGTGGGATGATGCCGAGTTCATCGTGGATGGTCGGGTATTGAAGCACGGCGTTCCAAGCGAGCTTGCGCGTACCATCGGTCCAGAACGCGACCGCCCTATCTGCGCACCACGCCAGCCGCGCGCGGTGGTGGTCGAGGATGATGAAATGCGCCATGCCGCCCTTGCCCTTCATCATCGCCTTGCACGCAGCCGCGAGCCATTCGTCGTCCGATGACACCGGAGCGGCGACACGCGGAAGCGCATCAGGTCGCCACGATGGCGAGCCTTTGCGGTGGAATGTGCGCGTTGATGTCATTTCTGTGGAGAATGGCGGGAATCTGGCAAAATGTCAACCAGTAATTTACCGGAGATTTACCGATTGTTTACCGGCGACCAAGCAGCAGCAGCGCGACAATCAGAGTTACGAGGATGGCAATCTGAATAGCCGTGCCGACAATGGTGACTTCAAGATAGTTCACAGAATAGCCACCTTGATGGTTATGCGTTTTGCGGTGAGCAGATCCGTGAACCACCATTGGCGCGGTAGTCGGTTCGTCCACGCCGTCGTCCTCAATGGTCATGGTTCCTGTGTACCGTTTGTGGTTGCTGCCGTTTTCGGTTTCGATTGAGAATTTAACGGACTGGTTCATAGGGTTTCGCCCGCAGATTGCGCAGATGACGCAGATTTCTTCGGCCAGTGTTTTTCGCGATGCTGTTTGCAAAAGCAAAACATCTTGCCACCAAAGCCGACGGCCTCACCTTCCTCCTTGCATTCCGGCCACTCGCGCGGGGTGGCATATTTCAAGATGCTTGTGGTTCGCCGATGATTTCGAGCGGACTCAAGCAGCCGTGGTGCTTTTTCTGGAGGGGCCGGAAATTCAATGATTTTTGTCTTCATGCCTTCAAATACCATTCAATGATTTCCTTCGCCTTCGCCCAGTCATCCATCACGACAACGCAGCGGTATCCTTGTTTCGTCAACGATACCATCCAGTCGCATTGCTCCTGGCTCGGCTTGTTCGGCGAGATTTTGAGCTCCAGCCAAAGGCCGTGGTATCCGCCGCTTGGGACGGGGAGGAAGACATCGGGCACGCCGGCCTTCACTCCCTCGGCTTTCATTTTCTTGGCGACGATGACATTGCGCTTGCCACCGTTGCCGACCGCAAAGAGCAGCCGTAAGCGAGGGTCGGCACCCGCGGCGAGCGCGGCCCATTTGAAAAGCGCCACCTGCATCCAGTGTTCGTGGGCGCGCGGCGGCTTGCGTCCGGAGCGGGTTTTACGGGTGAAGATCATTCTCCGGTCCTTCCTCTGATTAAGATTGCGCGAGACTCCAAGTGCTCGATGCGGTGCTGCCAATACTTACGACGGCGATCCGTGAGCCTGTGGAATTTCACGATATATAGCGCCCGTCCGCGTTTGATGTTGTATCTGTAAATGGTGCTCATACCACTTCGACTTTCTCCACTGGAATACCTTCCTCCACCATGCACTCGCGCCCGGTGAACGGAGAGCGGTGGACGTGGGTGTTTTCGATTTGAGCCTTTGCGGCTTCGGGCGTCTCGGCAGTGACGATGAAGCGGCGGGCGGTGGTGGTGACTACGACGTATCGGTTTTGTTTGTTCATAAATCAGTTGGTTCCGTGGGGATTGTTGTTGTTGCGGTGCTCGTGGGTGACGGTGATGCAGATATGGATGAATCCGAAGAATGCGAGGGCGACCACGGCACCGACGATGCCGGACGCTACGCACATGATGACTTCTTTCATTTCGCGTCGATCTTTCCGCACTTGAGGCACTTTCCGTAGGTTTCGATAAACCCTTCTTCGCGGAAATCGTGGTCGCACATGAACTGCTTGAGAATTTCAAATGCTCCGACGGCTTCCGGTCCTGGCGGAAGGTGTTTTAGATCGCCGTAGTCAATAATCAGCGTGAGAGTGTTCGGCGCTCTCAGTAGCCTCTCAACGCCTTCTTTCCCAATAAGGCGAACGATCTTGTCTGCGACCTCCTGTGCTGTTGGACGAGCTTCCTTGAACGGAATCCCCGAGAGGTCGCGCACGGTGAAGCCCGCCGCGTTTTTGTGTCCGTTGCCGCGGTAGAACGCGGCGACTTCGTTGACCGCCACGGCACCGCCACGACCGCGAAGACTGAACTTCCAGCCATGTTTGCCAAGGTTGAAGATGGCGACGAACGGGACGCCGGGGAATCGGTCGGCGATGGCGGTGGCGAGCTCGTTGGGATACTCGGCGGAATTGATTGCCGGCACGATGTAAAGGCTCGGTGCCGCTGTGCTGCGCAGTCCAATCCACACGACCCGCTCCATTGCGCGATCGACGTGGCGCGCGGCGACTTGCAGCGCGATGCGGCCGTTTGCTAGAGCGACCTCATACCCCACGTTGTGGTAGCAAACCAGTTCGATGTGTTGGAAAAACTCAGGGCTCCCCCATTTTTCATTAAAGAGCCACACCGCGGCGTTCATGCGCTCAACGTCGATTTTCTTACTCGGATTGTATCCCTCCTTTTGATGCCGCCACATATCGTAATCCCCGACCAGTTCGGCGGCGTACGGGATTTTCGGCACGGCTGTCATTCGTGCCGCGGCGTCGAGGTTTGCCCACAGGTCAAAGCAAAGCTCCGTGCCTGACTTTGTGATGTCGTAGCGCAGGGTGAAATTCTTCGCTGTGACGGCGCGGAGGGCGGGTTCTACGCCTTCGTGGTGGTCGATGACGTTTACATGCTTCATCCGCGCACACAGCGCTTCCAGCCGCTCGGTGACGTGCTCTTTCGGTCCCACCCACGAGAAATCTACGATCCAGACCTCCGCGCCGTCCTCGAGCACCGGCTCCGGGTCGTTGTAGTTGATGGGGATAAACTCGGCATCCGGGTGCAGCCGGTGGATGAAGTAGGCGGAAAAAAATCCGTCCGGGTCTTTGTGAAACAGGCAGTAGCGTTTTTGGTTCATAGATTTACAGGTTGAGTAAAAGACAGGTTCAGGGCGTGACGTTGGCGGGTTCGGCGATGACGGCCCACATGCCGATTTCCTCGATGAACGTCGCGCCTTTGGCTTCGAAGTATTCGCGGTGAGAGCCGAACTCTGTCACGCGGTCCGCTGGCACCTTGGCCCATTTGGCGACGATCTCCCGCGTGGGCTTGTGGTCGCTCGTGGCGGCGGTGGTCTGCAACGACTGGCAGGCGGCGAGAACTTCCAGGTCGATGACCGGCGCGGCGTGCGCCTTGGACGCGAGAAGGAGCAGCAGCTTTTGAATGGCGGCGTTGACCGCTTCCGTCCGGCGCTTGAGCGCCAGCGCGAGAAGCTGCGGAGTGGAGTAGTCGCACTCCGGTAGCTGGCATTCCTCGGCGATGAACCGGGCAAGCTGCTCGCGTAGGGCCGGTGTGTCGCGGAACTCGATGAGTTGGTTGTTCATTGGATGGTGGGTTTTGTCCGCAGATTTCGCGGATTTACGCAGATTGTTGGTCTTGGGCTATTGCGGCGTCGATTGCTTCTCTCCAAGTATGAGCCGGAAACGGTCCACCGCCTCCGGTTGCCATTACTAGCCGCTCGGATGCCTTCATCATCTTTGGGTAGTTTCCGCTCAGTTCCAGCCAATCGAGCCGCGCCTTGTCTGCCCTCATAAACTCTGCTTCGTCTTTTGTGCATCCTTCGGCGACGCACTTTTCCAGCCGAAGACATATTCCGCGCAGCCGCTCAACTTCTGCGCGCAGTTCGTCGCGTTCTTCACGGATAGCTATAATTCTCCGCTTTGACTCCTCAATATCGGGGTGCCCGACTCCGCAACCTTCCGCTATCTTGCATAGATCCTTCCGTAGAGATTCAAGCTCGACAAGCTGCCGCTGCCGTTGCGCTTCGCAGGCTTCAAAGTGGTTCTTGTATTCGTCGCGCTGCTTTCCCAGCGATATGATTTCATCCGCCATCGCTAAGTTGACTGCGTTTTCTTGTTTATCGCTCATAATTCGTTGGGTTCTGGTTTTACAAAGGATGCGAGGGAGGCGATGAGGTCGCGCAGGGATGCGTCTGTCCGGGCGGCGTTCATCAGCGTTTCAAAATGGCGCATGGTGTCTTCGGGGATGGGGATGGACCGCCATTGCTCGCGGGCTTCCTCTCGCAGTGTCTCGCTCGTAGTTGTATCCGTGAGCAGCACGAGGTCGCGGAACTTGTCATCCGGGATAGCGTCGCGAAACGTGGCGACGAGCAGCGCAGCAGATTCGGGAGGGGTGAGCGCATTGAGGATTTGAGAGAGTTGTTTAGGCGCTGGGTTGCGGGAACCGCCGATGTATTGGGACATTGTTGCCGTGGTGAGGTCGAAAGCCGCGCAAGCGTCTTTCTGTTGCCAATCGCGTTGTTTCAAAACGTCCTGTAGTGCCTGTGAAAAGAATGACATTGAGGCGAGAATAGGAAAAAGTTTGCGGATTGCAAGATTTATTGTTGACGCAAATTGCGATTTGTGAGATTCGTCATATCGCAATGAAAAACGAACTCTCTCTTTTCTTCGATTCGCTCGCCAAGCACGCGACTTTCGCCCGCGGTAAAATCCAAAGCCCCGACGAGGCAAACAAGGCCATCGCTTTTGAAAAGCGTCTGATGAAACTCGCGGCGACGGCTGGCAAGTCTGCGAAACCACGCAAGGCACGGCGTCCGCGTCGGGCAACGGCAACGGCGTAATTCACGATCACCCATGAAGAAGAAACTGACGCCACAGCAAAAGGCCCGCGCAACGCGGAGCCGCAACACGCTGGCCCGCTGCATCGGCGGGCTGGTAGAACACCACATCCGCACGGGCACCCCACTCCCGAGCGGCATCCTTGAAAGGCTGAAATGATCCTCCTTTTACGATACGGCTCACTGCACGGTGGGAAGGTGACGGCGCAGTATTGCGCGGCTGGGACGTTCAGCAAGTCGGACCTCTCCTTGCTACCGCTCACCGACCTCCGCGCGGTCGATGTGATTTCAACGGAAGCCGTGTCGGTCTCCGCTGGCATTGAGCAGATTATCGAAGACGCGGTGATGCCATCCGGCGCGACCATCAACTATTTCCGAACCGTCCCACAATGACACCCCAAGAGTTCAAAAACAGACACCGCCGCGCGTTCTTTGTCGAGGTCGTGGCGTGGACCGAGGTAGCGATTGCTCTTGGGCTGGCATGGTGGCTTTTTCTCAAGCTGTTTTCCTGATATGGCTACACGCACTTCCAACCCACGGCGCAGGTCGCCGGTATCGCGGGCGCTGATTCGTAAGATCGTCCGCGAAGAACTGATGATCGAGCCGGAGATGATACTCCTGTCGGCGGCGATGGTGCTCTGCGGAGAGAAGAGCATAAAGAGCACACTCACCCTGCTCGACGCGATGGGCGTGACCGTCCGAGCGGCAGGCGAGCGCCGGCACTACGTGCTTGTCTCGGAACTCCGCGCCGGGATGCAGCGCCTACCGGTGAAGCGTCCGAAGTATGCGAGCCGGACACCCAAGGGCACGGAGGGAGAAGAGCTATGAGCATCCTACTCGCCTTTCTCTCACGGATGCCGGTGCGCTCGGAACCACCCGAAGCGGCGATGTGCCCGCCTCCCGAAGATTTGCAACCCGATTCCACCCCGGAACAAGAACCAAAACCAGAGTAATAAATACACACATGAAACCAGTAGCAGAAGGTGCGGCCGCAACTGAGCCGCAAATCACAATCGTGCCGGAGATGACTCCGGCGGAACACATCGCCAAGCTCTTGGACGAAAACGCCAAACTTCAAGCGGCGTTTTCCGACAGCCAGAAGCTCGGCCTTGAACTAAACCAGAAGTTCGAGACACTGACCACAGAGCACGCCGAAGCCATGAAGCAGCTTGGCGAAGCCAAAGACGCGAACCTGCGGCTCGGCGTCGAACTGCAAGACACGCAAACCCTTCTCGATGGAGCACGGACTGCGATCGAGAAGCTGACGAAGACCGTCACGGAGAAGGAAGCGGACATTAAGATGTGTCACGCCGAACTCGAAGAGCAGCATCGCCTGCTCACCGACGCACAGAAAGAGCGCGACGAATACGCCGCGCGCTGGGCGGAAATCGAGAAGCAGCCGTTTATCGCAACGATGCTGCAAGTGGACCGTCAGACCGGCGTTCTGAGCGAAGACCTCACGGATGCCTTTTTTGCGGTGATGGACGGAGTGAACCAGACAGGCAAGGCCGGAAGCATCACGCTCAAGATCTCGCTGAAATCGAGCGAGGAACACGTCGGCGCGACGATCGCCACGGCGGATGTGAAGAAGACCGTCCCGAAGGAGAAGCCGGACAAGGCGTTTTTCTTCATGGATAATGGAATCATCACAGAGGACGACCCGAAGCAGAAACGCCTGCCGCTCGTGGGCGACAAGTCCAGGAAGCCGAAAGCCAACGCTGCACCGGCGGCGGCGAAGACCGCGACGGTGGAACTCGATGCCGACCTTGAGCCGGTTTACGAGAAAGCGGCGGAAATCGCGGCGACCGAGGCGGTATCGGTGCCAATCCTCCAGCGTCGCCTGAGCATTGGATACACGAAAGCCGTCGTCATCTTCACTGCGCTGAAATCGCGCGGGGCGTTGAAGGTCGAAGCGGTGTAATTTGCCGCCCGAAGGTTGTACTTTAATCAAGCAGTAACAAAACCAAGAAAAACACAATACAATGAGTAATCCAAACGAAACTACACTCGTGGGCGACATCGCCCGCATCATCGCCGGGAACACGGAACGTGTCCGCGGCGACTTCAAAAACGGCGGGGCGGTCAATCCGTTCATCGTCGTGGCCGACGGCTTCAAAGTCGAATACCTCGAACCGGCAAAGGAATCGCCGTTGGCGTCCTACATCACCGCGTGCCCGACGTTTCACGACGCCGGCAGCTTCGCGTCCTACGTCTCGGCGTTCAAGGATACCAGCACTCGCGTTTTTCTCGATGCGATCAACGCGTCGTTTCACGCGGTGATGGACTACCACTCAACTGCTGGGATGCAAGCCCGCTGCGTAGCCCGCTGCGCGCATCGGGCGGCGTTCAAGCTGCAAAAGTCGCCGGAGTGGGCATTTTGGAGCGGGCTGCACGATGTGTGGCTGACCCAAGAGCGCGTGGTCGAGATTCTGGAAGACCATCGGGCGGACATCGTATCGCCATCGGCCGCAGACCTCGTGAAGCTGGCGAGCGACCTCAAGGCTACGGAATCGGCGGAGTTTGTCCAAAAGACCACGCGCACCGGTAGCGGGGCCGCGGTGGTGCTGACCACGAAGGTGGAGAGCGGGAGCGGCGAGAGCATCACGCCAGAGGCGGAGATGGTCATCAGCATCCCGGTGTTCAAGAACGGCACCAAGCTGGCGCTCGACGTGGCGCTGACATGGCGCGGGAAGCCGAAAGAGTTCGTGAAGTTCCGCGTGCTGGAGATGCAGCAGAAGCTCGACGCTGCCATTGCCAACGAGCGCGAGCTCGTCGCGGCGGCGTCCGGCGTGCCCGTGCTGCTCGGCACGGTCTAATCTTCTGGGGAGGGAAAGCCCGTCCGCTGCGCGCTCATCTGGGTTGAGCCGTGGCGGGCGGGTATCCTTCTCTTTTGCCCGCAGATTTCGCAGATGGCGCAGATTGAAAACGTGTGGCTACAGGGCAAGCGGTATAGCGATGGACGCATCGTGAGAGCGCAGCCGGGACAATGTAGCAGGGGCGGATTAAGCCGGTGCCCCTAAAGAAAGTGCGGCGAGTTGTAGGTTCGAATCCTGCCGCGTTTCAAATCTGCGTTCATCTGCGAAATCTGCGGACAAAAACCTGAAAAACCAATGAAGCACTGCAACCACAATACTGACACGAGCTGCCTTCGCGGCGATGAGTGCGCTCAATGCTTGAGGGACGCCGCAACAAGTATGCCGCGTTCAGTGAAGCTGATGCTGGAGAAATACAATAAGAACCACTGGGAAAAACAGCCACACAAGCGGAAACGGCTTGAGGTATCGTGCGTTATTCAAGCGACCGGAATTGAGCGACTGGCGAGAGAACTCGAAGACCTCGCTAGGACTCTGCGTGAAAGTGGTGCTCCTGGCTACGTTGGCAGCGGCGGCGGCTACTACACGACGATGGCCTACGCTGTGACAAAACGCGGCACCACTGCCACGCAAACCTAAAAAACCTTGTCCAACAACCTCCTCACAAAAGTCTGGCAGAACTCTCGTTCTGCCAATGGGGCGCGCATTGTCGCGTTGTGCCTGGCGAACCACGACCGCGAGGATGGTCGTGGCGTGTGGTATTCCGTCGAGTCGTTGGCGCAGATGTGCAACATGGGCGTGCGGACGACTCAGGAGGCGGTGAAGGCGCTCGTGGAGATGAAGGAGCTTACCGTTGAGCGCGGGGCGGGCCCGCTGGGTACGAACGTCTATCGCATCGCCCCACCAGAAACACCGCGCGACCCCTGCGAAATCCGCACCACCCCCC
>JACCDR011609038.1_pt1 | contig 17448 bp, 16 predicted proteins | sample 7446431 | NCBI WGS metagenome assembly JACCDR01 (sample SAMN15323443, study PRJNA562643) | freshwater metagenome | isolation source: river surface water | place: USA:Blue River Watershed | collected 2017-08-17
GCACCTCGCGTAAAGATCCTCGGTAAGGACGGCATCACAAAGGCTGTCACTGTAAAGGGTTGTGAGGTTTCAGTTGGTGCGAAAGCGGCAATTGAAAAGGCAGGTGGTACGATAGCGGCATAACTATAACGCTATGAACTCATTTATCGCAAAGGTAAAGACAGTATTCACCGATGAGGCACTTCGCAAGCGAGTATTCTTTATGCTCGCAGCACTTGCACTCTTCCGGTTACTTGCAGCACTTCCTATTCCAGGAGTTGATGTTGCACGCTTGCAGGAGTTCTTCGCTCAGAACCAGTTTTTCTCACTCTTGAATGTATTTTCGGGTGGTGGATTTTCTAATCTATCCATCGTAATGCTTGGAGTCGGTCCGTACATTACTGGTTCAATCATCATGCAGCTTTTGACGGTGCTTTCACCTCAGATGAAGCAGATGTATCAGGAAGAAGGTGAGGCGGGACGAATGAAGTTTACACAGTGGGGGAGACAGCTTGCGGTACCACTCGCGTTCATTCAAGGCTTTGCATTTTTGGCACTCTTGCAGCAGCAGGGGGTCGTTGCGCAGCTTGATTTCCTACATACATTTGCAAACGTATGTATGATCGCAGCCGGATCTCTACTCTTGATGTGGATTGGCGAACTCATTACTGAGTTTGGTATCGGTAACGGTGTCTCACTCATCATCTTCGCGGGTATTGTGTCTTCACTTCCTGCAACATTAGGTCAGCTCGCGTTTACATTTGATGTATCACAGCTCCCTACATATATTGGAGTTGCAGTGCTTGCACTTATCACAACTGCTGCAGTGGTCTTCATCACTGAAGCAGAACGACCAGTTCCTATCATGTATGCTCGTCAGAGTCATGGTGGTTCTGTTCGTGGTGGTAATGCAACGTACTTGCCGATTCGTGTGAACCAGGCAGGTGTAATCCCAATCATCTTCGCACTTTCATTGCTCATCTTGCCTCAGATGGTTGCGGCAGTACTTACACGACTTGCACCAGGTGCAATCGCAAACGGCGCACAGTCTGTTGTGAACTTCCTCCAGCAAGATCTTTGGTACGGACTCTTCTACTTTATCCTTGTCTTTATCTTTACGTACTTCTATACAGCGGTTACGTTTGATCCAGATAAGATTTCTGAGAATCTTCAGAAGAGTGGAGGATTTATCCCAGGCGTTCGTCCGGGAACAGCAACTGCAGAGCATTTGGGACACATCATCACACGTACAACATTCTTCGGAGCGTTGTTCCTCGCGGTGATTGCGGTGTTGCCAATTATCCTGCAGTCAGTCACTGGTACACAGATGCTTGCCGTTGGTGGAACAGCCTTGCTCATCGTGGTGTCAGTTGTACTTGATGTCATCAAGAAAGTTGATGCACAACTGTCGGTAAGAGAGTATTAATTCATTGTTTTGAAACAAAAAGAGACCCATAAGGGTCTCTTTTTACATGGTACAATGTTTTCCATGTTCTCTTTTCTCCGTAATGAACCAACACTGCACCTCTTCAAAAAGATGTGGGGTTTTTCAAAAGGGAAGGAGTGGCGTGTGATTACGTTTGTTCTTTGTTTTGTTGTTGCACAGGGAATCAACATGACGCAACCATGGATTCTTGGTGTATTCATTGATGAGGTGCAGCGCAATGGTGTTTCGTATGCGACGCTCCCACGACTCTTCTGGGTGCTCTCGTGGATAATCATCACAACACTTGGGTTTTGGGTGTTTCATGGTATCGGACGGTATATTGAGCGCACCCACGCATTCTACATTCGTGGACAGTATCACCGTCACCTCATGTCAGGTGTGCTCGAGCAAGGACTTTCATGGCACAGTGAGCGCGATAGTGGAGATACCATCGACAAGATAAACAAGGGAAGTGACGGGCTCATGCACTATTCAGAAAATCTGTTTCAGGTTGTCACAGTGATTGTGCGTATTATTGGTACGTTCTTTGTGCTGCTCGTCTTTGGTTTTCCGATCGCTGGAATGTTGCTACTCGGGGCACTTCTTACGTTTACAAGCATCTTTCTCTTCGATAGAAAGCTGGTGGTGCAGTATGGAACGCTCCATACTATGGAGAACCGTATTCAAGCTAAGGTCTTTGACATCGTCTCAAATATAACTACAGCGACCATCCTGCGCATTCAGAAACCGCTCCTCAAGGATATTACTGCGACAGTTGAGCGACCGAAACAGCTCTTCGCAGAAAATGTTTCACTCAATGAATCGAAATGGTTTGTTGCAGATATGCTTATCAACTTTGTTTCAGTAGTTCCCATTGCGTACTACTTGCTTATGCATGCTCGTACAGGGGAGGTGGTCGCAGTTGGTTCCATCACTGCTCTCTGGATGTATCTGCGCCAAGTGACTGATGTGTTTTACACGTTCTGCAATGAGTACGAGAGCATACTGGTTCGGCGGGCGCGTGTGCGGAACGCAGAATCGCTCGAGGAAGCATTCATCACGTGGAAGCAGCGAAAGTCAGTCCCACAGTGGAAAGAGGTGCTCTTTGGCAATATCACATTCTCCTACGAAGGAACTCGTACCCCTGCAATTAAAGGTGCACGGTTACATATCAAAAAAGGTGAGCACATTGCACTTATTGGTGCATCTGGATCAGGGAAAACAACACTCTTAAAGGTGTTGCATGGCATGTATGAACAATCAAGTGCTGAAGTAACCTATGACACCAAGAAGCCAGTGAAGGTATCACTCTCAAATATAAACGCGCGCACTATGCTCGTTCCACAAGAGCCAGAAGTTTTCTCGGCGAGTATTCGTGAAAACATCACCCTCGGTATCGACTTTAAAGAGTCTGATATTGAACAGGCAATGCATCTTGCTCAGTTCAGCTCAATCGTAAAAAGTCTTCCAAAAGGGATGGATTCACAAATCAATGAAAAAGGAGTCAATCTTTCTGGGGGACAAAAGCAGCGTCTTGCGCTCGCTCGTGCACTCTTGTTTGCAGAAGGGAAAGATATTGTACTTCTTGATGAGTCGACTAGTTCTGTCGACCCTGAAACTGAGGTAAAGATCTATGAAGCGCTCGGTGCGTACTTTAAAAATCATGCAATTATCGCATCAATTCATAAGATGAATTTGCTTAAATACTTCGACCGTATCTGTATATTTGCAGGGGGTCGCCTTGAAGATGAAGGTACATTTGAAGAGCTGCTTGCCCGAAACGAGCATTTTCGTAAAACATGGGAAGGGTATAGTGCGACCGTGAAATAGTCTGGACCATGTGGTATAGTCTCGCGCAATGAAGTCCCGTGTTGTAGTCATTGCAGGACCAGCTGGAAGTGGCAAGGACACCGTTGTGCGCGAGCTCATGAAACGTATTCCCGACGCAACCCTTATGGTAACTGCGACGACTCGTGCACCTCGCCCGGGGGAGGTGGATGGGGTGAATTACCATTTCATGGATAATACACGGTTTAAGGAAGAACTTGCAGCAGGTAATATCCTTGAGTACTACCACCGCACGGCAACTGATACTTACTACGGGACATACAAACCAGATATTGATGCGCGACTAGCCCGTAATGAAATTGTATTTTGTGTATTGCAGATCGTTGGGGCGCAATATATGAAAGAGCACTACGGTGCACTTACATTATTTATCGAGCCAAAATCTATTGAAGAGTTCGAGCGACGTATTCGAGCGCGCTCACCAATGTCAGATACCGAGTGGGAAGAGCGAAAGCGCATTACTGAAAATGAGCTGACACAAGATGCTCCGTGGTATGACCATAGAATTGTAAACGCAGATGGCGGACTGCAAGACGCTGTTAGTGCAGCGTATACAATCCTCAAAAGTGAAGGATACCTTACGCAATAGTACTTCCAACAAACACTTTTTTGTCGAGGCATGCCTCAACTCTGTCGAGGTGCGCTCCATTTATTATTGAAACGGCGACGCCACTTCCCGCTGCCTCGCGCGATGCGACAGGGTCAAAGGGGCTTGAGAGTCCTGGGGTCCATTCTTTTGGGATGATGTTCAGGTACTCATCCCACGACATTCTTTCAATAGGCTTTGCGAGTGCATCAATTCGTGGGTCTGCGGTATATACTTGGTCGATGTTTGAAAGATTAATGACTGTTGTTGCTCCAAGTTTCTGTGCAAGTTTGACTGCCATGAAGTCAGTCGAACGACCAGGGCGCCATCCTGCTGCGATGAGTATAGGTTCAGTATAAAATGGGACATGCTCAGGGTCGGTCACAATCTCTGGGTGTGCATCGTCGACAAAAGTGGTGCGCATGAGTTGTGCATTAATACGGGTCGCATGGATGCCAATCCAATCCTTGTCTTCGTCAGTCACTGAAGTGACTGCTTGCGCAGCATCTTGGTAGATGCGTGCCGTTTTGCCTCCGCCAACAATCAATACAAATCGCTCCCCACGGAGTACTCGGTTTGTAATCATTTCTTTAAACGCGCGGAGGAAAGTAGTATCGATACGATCAGGAACAATAAGAGAGCCACCAAGTGAGATAATAATAGGAGCAGGGAGCTGGGGTTGCATGGCAGCACTTTAGCATACCCACGAAAGCACTCCAAGTCAGTTGAGGTGTTTTATAGTGCGGCTTGCCTCAGTGCGTTTTCGACTTGTGTAAGGTATGCCAAGTACTTATCAGAGCTCCAAACACCGTCACCTCCATGTGGCGTAACAGTAGCTACATACGCACGATTTTTTGCAAATAGTTCGCGAGTTTCTGTGGCAACGTGAGCATCAAAGCCAACAAGTCCAGTATCGACAATTCGAATGTGTTTTGCTGCATCAGATGACTTTGAGTAAATAACGATATTATTTTTACCACCAATATCTAGGTAAATACCTTGTGCTGCGAGTTCACGCATTTTCTGAATCAGTATGCGGCATTCACGTCGCAACTCTACACCACCTTCCCGCAGCAGCTCCTGCAATTTCCGTATGCCTTCACTAGAATGTCCAGCACAGATGTCAGCGTAAATATGTACATACTCAGAAACAAGTATGTGATGGTACTCATTCCCGCCGAGTGAGCGTACTGTGGATGCTTGCCACGAAGTAAGACTAGGGAACATAGTTTTGTGCCATTGATGATAAAACTGTGCTTGTGTATCGCGGGATTCTGTGTTGCGAGTGCTTTTATGTATACGAACTGCAAGTGGCGGATATTTTTCTGAACGTGGCATACATACATACAATTCATATCCTGACCCAGTTGCAGCAGGTGCGTGTGGGAGTGTGTACACACTTTGAAATGCATGCGATACACGCGCTGTATCTATTGATCGGACGTAGAGGAGTAGCTTTCTTTTGAGTGCCGCGGGGAGTGCGTCGCGGCACACTGAGATCGGGTAGAGTACTGCATTTAAGAGCATATATGCTTTCCGTTCAGTTTCGGAAACCCATGGCAGTGCTTCACGGACATGAGCAGCTGATGGTGGTTTGTTACCCGCAAGCACATCTTTGAGTTTGTTATGAGCAATCCCTAGATGCATTTTTAAGCTTGTCATTTCACAACTATACCTCTTTTTTTCAGTTAAACCGAGTTTCATTTTACCTTAAAATGAGTATACTAGGCCCCATGGAACCACTTACAGTCTTATTTTTTGGAGTTCAGGGCTCAGGTAAAGGAACGCAGGTAAAACTCCTTATGGAGGCTATTAAGGCCCGCTCAGCTGAAACAATTATTCATATCGATATGGGTGCGCTCCTTCGCGCCTCACTTGCATCTGGGACCGTTACGGGAGCACTCACTGGTGAGATCATAAATGTTGGCAAGCGCATGCCAGATTTTATGCCTGTGTATCTGTCTACTCGTGCTTTTGCAGAAGGGATAGTAACTAACAAAGAACATATTGTCGCTGATGGGCTCTGCCGCGGCGAAGATCAAACACGAGGTTTTGATGATGCAATGGTTTTCTATGGACGCAGTAATTACCATGTCATTTCCCTTGAGCTAACTGATGCTGAGGCAACCAAGCGGCTCCTTGCCCGTGGAAGAAATGATGACACTCCTGAAGGGATTGCAAACCGCCTCGCATGGTACAAGACAGATGTAGCACCGCAGCTCGCACTTATGGAAGGTCGCGGACGCGCAGTGCACCATATTAATGGTGATCAAAGTGTTGAGGCCGTTCATGAAGATATATTGCGTGCACTCGGATTTTAATTATGATCATTTCAAACGATATTGAACGTGAGGGAATACGCACCAGTGGGAAGTATCTTGGAGAAGTGCTCGATTTGCTCCGTGACTATGTAACGCCTGGTGTTTCAACACAAGCACTGGAAGATAGAGCACGCGAGATGATTGCAGCTCGTGATTGCAAGCCTGCATTTTTGCGCTATACACCACGCGGTGCAAAGCGTCCATACCCAGCAGCACTTTGTGTATCAGTCAATGATGAAATTGTGCATGGGATTCCAAATGAAAATGCAAAGATATTGCAAGAAGGTGATGTGGTAACGCTTGACCTCGGGCTTTCATGGGGCGGGTACTTTACGGATTCTGCGATTACAGTCCCAGTGGGTGAGGTTGATGATGAAGTGCTTCGCATGATTGAGTGTACTCAGGAAGCGCTTGAAGCAGGAATTTTTGAAGCGCGTGCAGGGAATCGCCTTGGGGATATCGGACACGCAATTGAATCAGTAGGGAAGCGTTACAAGCTTCAGTTTCCAAAAGAGTTGGGTGGCCATGGTGTCGGACGTTCCGTCCATGAAGAGCCATTTATACATAACTGGGGGAGAAAAGGGCAGGGAGAGTTACTTGAAGTCGGTATGGTGCTCGCAATTGAACCCATGTATATGCTCGGTTCAAGTAAACTTAAACTACTTTCTGACGGGTATACGTACGCAACTGTTGATGGGAAAAAATCAGCTCACCAAGAGCATACTGTTATCGTAACGGACGGTGACCCTGAGGTCGTGACCCGTGTGTAGTAATTTGAGCTACCACAGTAAGAACTTTCTTGCGCAGGCGTCTATATAGGTATACCATTTTCACCATGACTTACTCATTGAAGCGTTTTGGGGCTATTTTTGCTCTATTTACTAGTTTTATCCTTAGTGCTCAATTCGCGTCTGCGCTTATGATTGCGCAGCCAGTGTGTCCAGATACATCTCTGACTATTTATCGTGGCGCACGTGATGTCTACAGTGGTGGCCCTGTATCACGGCTACAAAACTATCTAATTTCTGAAGGGTTCCTTGCGTACGGCAACAACACGGGCTTTTTTGGCCGCGGGACTGAGCTTGCGCTGCGACGGTACCAGCAGGCATATGGAATCATTAATTATGGCTCTGCATATAGTACTGGGTATGGTGTCTTTGGCCCTGCAACACGCCGCCATGTCGCAAGTCGTTGCAATGGTGGTGGCGGTGGTGGAGCAATATGCCCAGCTATTCAACCGATTGTCCCAACATGTCAGTTTGGAGAGCAGGCTATTGCACAATATGACAGTAAGGGCTGTTTGAGTTCGTATCGCTGTCCGAGTTGGAATACCCAGAATCGAGCACCGATAGTCACCTCCTTTACTGGCCCGACACGTTTGCGCTCAGGAGAGACAGGCACATGGTCAGTAGTTGCGAGTGACCCAGAATCTTCAAGTCTTTCATACTCAATTCAATGGGGTGATGCTCAGAACGTTCTTGCTGCACCACAAAGCCAGGTCTATCAACAGACAACATTCACGCATGCTTACTATACATACGGTACATACACTGTACGCATCACTGTCACTGACCCGCAAGGTATGAGCGCGACAGCAACTGCAACGGTTGTCGTTGACCAGGGAACAACAACAGGTGGTTCAGTACAAATCATCCAGCCAAATAGTGGTACGTATTATTCTGGAAATCTGATGAATATCAGTTGGACAGATTATGGTGCTGTATCTGGAGTACAGCCGACATACAACATTTCATTAGTGAATAGTGGTTACACTGGCTGCACCATCTACTCATGTAGTAACCCGTCATATAGCTATCCAATTATTACTGGTGCATACGGCACGAGCTATACATGGACAGTTCCTTCTGGTGTGTACGCGGGGGCGTATCGCTTGCAAGTGTGCCGTGTCGGTAGTGCTGAATGTGACCTGAGTGATGCGACACTCTCAGTGAATCAGAGCGGTGTTAGTCCAACAGGATTTACCATCAATCCAGTATCAGGATCAGCACCACATACAGTTACAGCATCTGCCTATATCACGATTCCATCAGGTACTATTACTGCATGTGGCACACTCACATACGGTACAATCGAGTGGGGTGATGGTACGACAGACACGATGACGTATCTTGGCTGCAGCTCAGCAACACAGCTCATGTCACGCTCACATACATATAATTCAGTGGGTACATATACGGTACGTCTCGTCACTAGTACAGGTTCGGTAGAGGGAACACAAACAGTTACTGTTACAACGGGTAATTCAAGTTTCACTACGTTGACTATTTCACCGTCGACAGTGAATCGTGGCGAAACCCTCACAACAAACTGGACATTCCCAAGTACTTGGTCTGATGCTCGCATACGACTTGAACTTCGTGAAGCAAACGGGAATGCGGTTGGTGAGTCAGGTATTGTCTCTGGTCTTGCAGCACAAAGCGGTAGTTACAACTGGGTCATCCCTCCTGCAAATGAACCTTGTGTCGCTGATGCTGGGCGCGTCTGTGGTGCAAATATCGTACATGGTCGTTCGTATATTGTTCGAGCAATAGTCTATACACCAGCAAATGCATGTTTTGGTTACTGTGCACCAGGGTATCAACCGAACATTCTTGCAACTCGTGATAGCGCAGCATTTACAATTAATGGCTCAAGTACGCCAACTGGTTCGACATACCTTAGTGTTGTAAACGACGGTGTTCCGGGAGGCCCCTATATGGTCACTGCTACAGTGCAGACACTCACCGCAGGTACTTCATGTGTTGCAAATGATATGGTACTTGATTACGGTAACGGACAAACACAAGTCATACCAGTCAGTAATTCAGGCATGGTAAGTTGCGGTACTCGTACAGCAACGTACACCTATTACTACAGTGCACCAGGTACATATACGATTTACCTACGCAGTGCAGCATATCCGTACACTACATCTGCAACACAGGTCATTACGGTAAATTAGTAAAAATGCTATCCACAAAAAACCGTGCGTCATGCACGGTTTTTTTCTTGGACTGTCCACTGTCACCGCAGGTATCAACAAAAATCACGGTATACTTACTGCATGTCAGAGCGATTACCGCACAATACTGTAAGTGCACCAGGACAATTCTCTTCACTTGAAGAAGAAATACGGTACTTACGTGAGCGTGTGGCTGCGCATGAGGCAGCACTTGGAAGTGGGGAACACACACCTTCACGCGAGCGCGTCATTCAGCACGAAATTCGTCAATACAGCACTACTCCAGCGAAAGAAGTTTTAAAGCCGCAATTTGCGACACCATCATACGAATCGACTGCAAAAGCGTTGGGACTAAAGGAAGAGAGTCACGATAAACAAGTTGATGAGCTCATTAAAATTATGAATGAGCAAGGCATTAAAAATGCCCTTTCAATAGCAACACGCATCGGGGCGCATCTCGAAGATGACTTCCATAAGATACTCGTGCAATACATTGCAGAAGGTCTCCCTGCGCGTGGCCTTCCAAACAAAAGTGAAATGTTTCGCTCGCTGCACATGTGCCTGTACGAAGTGTCACTACCTAACGATCGAAAAGACGACCAGCAGACACAGACAATGCAAAACCCTCTGGAGCGACTCCTTAACTCCATGGAGCAGTTTTTTGCAGGCATGCGGGCAATGTCCGAAGGCTCAAAGCATGACCATCAAAATGTCTTCACCGTTGAGATAGCTGTAGCACAAGGTACAGAGCAGGCAGTGTTTTATGTCGGTGTTCCCAGAGGAAAGCGTGGCATGTTTGAGAAACACTTATTCTCCATATACCCAGGTGCGCGCATCGAAGAGCTTAAAGAAGATTACAATATTTTCAATGACAACGGGCATGAGTCAGCCGCAGTCGCACATCTCGAAAAGCATCCAAGTTATCCAATTAAGCTCTACAAGCATTTTACGCACGATCCGCTCAACGTTATTATGTCTGCCTTTGGGAAAATGCAAAAACATGGTGAGGGGGCTGCGATTCAAATTGTTATCGGTGGAGGGCAGGGGGATTACTACAATCACCACTACAAAGATATTCTTGATGAGGTGAGAAAGGGAGGGTACGCATATAAGGCAATTAAGAAAAAAGCGTCTGTCTGGGGGATGGTTTCTCATGAGGTAAAAAAATATCTATTCCCGAACCAAGAAGAACATAAGTTTGTCGATCAGGTTGCAATCGATATGATGACCGCGAAAGTATCAAGTCGCATTGTCCCAACAAATATTCGCGTCGTTGCTTCAGCAAAAGATAAGTATCGAGCAGATGAGATTGTCCGCTCCATCACTTCCACATTTAATCAGTTTGATGAAGCACAGGGTAATTTCTTTAGATTTGATGAAGTGCATGGGCGTCATATGAACGATGTGATTCGTTCATTTGTATTCAGGCTCTATAGTTACAAAGAGCTTATGCCGCTTTCTATAGCAGAGCTCACAACTATTTGTCACCTAACTGCTACGGGTGTATCTACGTCACGAGAGTTGAAGTCATCAAAAGCAAAGAAAGCACCTGCACCAGTTGATATGCCCGATACGGGTATAGTGCTTGGTGTAAATCGTTACGGTGGAGGTGCGACAAAGATTCACTTTGGTGAAAGAGATAGACTCCGACACTTTTATGTGATTGGTCAGACTGGTACTGGTAAGTCTACATTGCTTAAAAATATGTTTGTGCAGGATATGCGCAACGGTGATGGGTGTTGCTACATTGATCCGCACGGCTCAGATATTGTGGATTTGCTCGCGTCAGTCCCTGTTGAGCGCTACAAGGATGTTATCTACTTTGACCCAGCATATCCTGACCGGCCGATGTCTATAAACATGATGGAATATGACCCGCGATACCCAGAGCAGAAGACGCATGTCGTGAACGAACTCTTGAGTATCTTTGAGAAATTGTTTGGTAAGGTTCCAGAGTCCCTTGGTCCGATGTTCCAACAGTACTTCAGAAATGCGGCGATGCTTGCACTTGAAGGTATGGAGCCAGGAACAACAACTATTGCTGATATTGTCCGCATCCTTTCAAACGCAAAGTTTCGCCGTGGGTGTCTTGAAAAATCAAAGAACCCTATCGTCAATGAGTTCTGGAGAGAAGTGGCTGAAAAGGCAGGTGGTGAGGCGTCACTCGAGAACGTTGTACCATACATCACCAGTAAGACAGACATCTTCTTGGCGAACGATATTATGCGTCCAATCTTGGCGCAGCCAAAATCATCGTTTAACTTCCGAAAGATAATGGACGAGAAGAAAATTTTCCTTGGAAATCTTTCCAAAGGACGCCTCGGTGACATTAACGCTGAAGTGCTCGGTCTTTTTATTGTAGGAAAGATGACACAGGCAGCGCTCTCTCGTGCTGACACAAAAGCGGGGACACTCCCGACGTTCTATCTCTATATCGATGAGTTTCAAAATTTCACTACGCCGTCTATCGCTGTTATTCTCTCTGAAGCTCGTAAGTACGGCCTATCGTTGCAAGTAGCGCACCAGTACATCAAACAGCTTGATGAAAAGATTCGTGACGCAGTCTTTGGTAACGTTGGTACTAAGATGGTGTTTCGTGTTGGTGTTGAGGACGCTGAGTTCTTGGAGAAAACGCTTAAGCCAGAGTTCTCTGCGAAAGATATTCAAGGGCAAGAGATGGGTATGGCGTACCTTTCGCTCCTTGCTAATGGACTTCCAAGTAAGCCCTTTGATATAAACACTGAGCCGCCCTTTGATGCTGATTATTCAGTTGTAGACATGTTAAAGAAGATGTCTTATGACACGTATGGACGTGACAGAGTTCAAGTAGAGGAGGAGATCAATGCGCGATATCAACCACAAGCTCCTGATCCTCGCATGATGGATCCGTTTGCGCGGTTCTAGTGGTGCGCTACTATGGTGTTATGGATACAATACCAGTAGCAGCAGGAGAGCGTATATTTCATTTAGATATGGCTCGTCTGACAGATTCAGATAAGCGACAACTCGAAGCGCTACGTGCGCAGTATGCAACTATTGATGCGATGCGAGGTCATGCATCATTGTTCTATACACCTGAAGAGCATATGCTCATCGGCAGTACCGTACCTTGTATGGGCGCATATCCGACCGTGCCTATCGCACTTATGTTGTTCCCTGGAGAGGTAAGCACAGTAAACCAAGTCCGCGCCGAAATAAAAAAAGTGCCAGTGTATGCGTCTCGGCTTAAGCTATTTTCAGGTGCCCCATCGCATCCTGAAGGAGATTTCGAAATAGTAGATATTGAAATTGGCGCGTTCGACCCAAAGTCAGAAATGACAGCGCTGCCTCGATATGAAGGTGCGCCGCTCGATGCGACAGCGTTTCGGAGAAATGAGGACGAGCAATACCAGGAATCAATTGCATCAGCAAGCGAACGAGAAAAAGAATATGCACAAAATACAGGTGATGCAGAGTCGCTCAGATCAACGCAACAGACTATTGCATACTTAACTACAAATCGGCATTTATTTGCGCAGTACTATCGTAATCCAGTATAAGCTTCCGTTCCTTTGTGTTCTGAGGTATACTCCCGCCATCAAAACCCCCGGGTTCTTGAGTTTTATACATAGAGAAAACAGTATGCTTCATAAAGAGCGAACATTTGTCATTATTAAGCCAGATGGTATCCAGCGTTCACTTGTTGGTGACATCATCCAACGTTTTGAGCGCGCAGGACTCAAGATTGTTGCAATGAAGTTCGGCATGGCAGACGAGCAAAAACTCTGGGCACACTACAACAAAGATGACGCATGGTACCTGAAGAAAGGCACTGGGATTGTTGAGAACCGCAAGGCAGCGGGCATGGAGGTTACTAAGGAGCCGATTGAGTATGGAAAGGATATCATTCGTGCACTCGTAAAGTACATTACATCAGGCCCAGTTGTCATGCTCTGCTTGCAGGGTAACCAGGCAGTCGCAGTTGTAAAGAAGCTCACAGGAGGCACTGAGCCTGCAACATCTGATGTCGGCACTATTCGTGGTGACTACACACTCGATTCATATCAAATGGCAAACGTTGACGAGCGCGCGGTACGCAATCTCATCCATTGTTCTGACAATCTCGATGATGCAAATCGCGAAGTTGCAATGTGGTTTGCAGAGGCAGAATTGCTCAACTACCGATTGGTACAAGAGCAAATTCTCTATGATGTAAACCTTGATGGTATCCTCGAATAAGACATACAAACCCCGCGAAAGCGGGGTTTTTGTTGCGTGGTGCATGTGATATGCTGCTGCTATGTCTAGCACTGCACAACGTTTAAAAGAAGAGAAAACTTTCGTACTTATTAAGCCTGATGGTGTTCAAAAAGGTTTGATTGGTGAAATTATTAATCGATTTGAGCGCCGAGATCTGAAAATCGTTGCTCTTGAAATGTTTATGCCAACGCACGAAATGATAGATAATCACTATCCAAAATCTGAAGCATGGATAGCGCGCCTTGGCGAAAAAACACTCGGCACGTATGCAAAATATGGGATTGACGCAAAGATTGAGATTGGCACTGATAATCCACTCGAAATTGGGAAAAATGTCCGCAACTGGCTCATGGAGTTCATGACATCAGCACCTCTGGTACGCATGGTCGTGCAAGGTGTCCACGCTGTTGACATGGTGCGCAAAATCGCTGGGCCAACACTTCCGTACATGGCAGATATGGGGACTATCCGCGGCGATTTCTCGGCGGATTCACCAGCAATTGCAAACTCAGAGCATCGTGCGGTACATAACATTGTACATGCATCAGAGACCCCCGAGGAAGCGCTTCATGAAATCAATCACTGGTTTGGCGATACAACGCGTATTTTCCACTACAAGCGACACGGTATAAGTGAGTAGCATGGCTCTCCCGAAACTCATCGTCTTTGCTTCGGGAACAAAAGATGGGGGAGGGTCTGGATTTGAAAACCTCGTACTCAGTAGTCGTGGTAATAATCCGATACTGCATGCTGATATTGTTGCGGTTGTTTCAAATCATGGGCATGGTGGTGTAGCTGCTCGTGCTGCGCGCCATAAGATACCTTTTTTTCACATGCGTGCACCATATACTGCAGAAGCTTATATGACTATTGTGCAGGAGTTTGGTGCGGAGTGGGTTGCGCTCTCTGGTTGGCTTAAGAAAACATCAGGCCTACATCCACAGCGTACATTCAATATCCACCCTGGGCCACTATTTGATTTGGATGGACGTTTCGGTGGTCCGGGCATGTATGGTCACTTTGTGCATGAAGCTGTGCATACTGCGTACAAGCAAGGACTACTTCAGAGCAGTGCTGTTTCTATGCATTTTGTGACCGAAGGCTATGATGAAGGCCCTGTCTTTTTTGAGTATCGAGTTCCTATTACTGACGGGATGACACCTGAGGACATTCAAAAGGTGGTACATGAGCAGGAGTTGCATTGGCAGCCGCGCATTACGGAGCTTGTTGTCAGTGGCCAGATAGTATGGGATGGCAAAGACATTGCGAGCATGCAACTACCAGAAGGGTATAGGTTTCTCCCAATGCTTTCGTGATATACTTTCACTATGAATGATAGAATCTCAGAGTTTTCACAGAATCTTGCACCACAGTCAGATGCAGTTGAGTTTCGTCAAATAAAGAGTGAGGGGATTTCAGTTCCATTCTGGGCATACCTTCTCGGGTTTCTTGTCTTTGTTGCGTTCATTGCGGTGAAGAGTGACATCATCACAAAAAAAGACGATAAGAAGGGAGGCGGATCTGCGGCTGGCGGGGGAAGTTTTGGTGGAAAGAAATAGTTTTCCCCGTCGTACCTCTCACATACTGCATTCACCGAACAATGCTTGTATACTAGAAAGAGCTGGGGGTATTTCCTCGTATTCAATATACAGGGAGATTTACATCGTCGGGTACCTTGGTACTCGTACTGCGATCACCCACCTGGAGAACCCAGGAATGCCCTCGGTCGAAAGAGCCTCATGCGGGGCTTTTTCTTTTGTATATATAAAAAACGATGAGATTTGCCGCTCTTTAGGGTATACTCTCGCTATGTTGTACGTACTGATATCTGCTCTGATTGCTGCGCTTACCTATGCATCATTACAGACTGAAGTGTCATATTTCGGGACCGAGGCATCATTTTACATCAACATGATGACGCATTTTTTAGGTGGTGCCTTCACTGCGTCTGGGACACTCGCAATCCGTTCAATAATCAATCAATGTATTTATTACAGTGAGTCCCTTTCAGGGAGCCTCAGAATATTTCACATTCCACGGTTACCTGTTGTGCCACTCATGCTCATCGTTCTTATTGTTGGTCTGGTATGGGAAGTCTGGGAGTTTGCGTTTAGAGCGTCGACACTCATGAGTATAGATACAACAAAAGATGTTATCATGGACATGCTCGGAGCATATTGTATCGGAGCGTTATTCGGAAGATATCAGCATGACTAAACTTACATTTCATGGAGGTGCGGGAGAAGTGACAGGTGCGAACATTCTTATAGAATTTGAAACACAAACAGTACTTGTTGATTGCGGGCTCCATCAAGGAGAAGAATTCAATGTAGATGAAAAGAATCGTGAACAATTTGCGTATAACCCAGGTAGTGTACATGCGCTTTTTATCACCCATGCGCATGCTGACCATATTGGGCGTGTCCCGTTTCTCGTAAAAATGGGCTTTCATGGAGTCATATACTCAACACAAGAAACTCGAGCGCTTGCAGAAATTGTACTCAAAGATGCGCTCCATATACTCAAAGATCACGAACAACGACTCGGTGTAAAGCCACTCTACGAGCAGGCTGATTTAGAGCATGCACTTTCTCTCTGGAAAACAGTTTCATTCCATCAGGAGATAGAAGTGGGTGATGGTGTCAAGGCACACTACACGCCCGTTGGTCATATACTCGGAGCTGGTGCAGTTCACTTCACTCGTCACGGAAAGAAGTTGGTCTGTACAGGAGATATCGGAAACACACCAGACGTCCTCCTTCCTGAGCCTGAAGCTGTTGACGGTGCTCACTATATGGTCATGGAAAGTGTCTATGGTGACCGCTCTCATGTTGACCGTGATGTTCGCCATGATTTGCTCGCGAAAGCCATAAAAGAGACAGCTGAAAAACATCGAACACTCATCATTCCTTCCTTTGCAGTGCATCGGACACAATCACTTCTCTTCGAGATTCACAAGATGGTGCATCAGGGGATTGTCCCAGCCATTCCAGTATATCTTGACTCGCCGCTTGCGATAGAGGCTACCGAAGTATACAAACATTCAGTGCATCTCTTTAAAGATGATGTAAAAGCAGAAGGCGCAACATTGTTCGATTTTCCAAAGTTGACCCTCGTGCGTCATGGGCGTGAATCAGTGAGAATCAATGAAGTGCCTGGAGCAAAGATAATCATAGCAGGCTCAGGTATGTCAGTGGGTGGTCGTGTTGTATCACATGAACAAGCGCTTCTTGGAGATAAGAACACAACAGTTTTGTTTGTCGGATACCAGTCACCAGGAACTCTCGGTAGACGCATTCAAGATGGTCAGTCAAAAATTCGTATCGGTGAATCATGGATACATGTTCGCGCAAAGATTGAAACCATTCATGGTTATTCAGGTCATGCCGATAGGGAGGGATTGCTCGACTTTGTTGAACGCGCTGGGGATTCGCTGAAAAAAGTATTTGTCATTATGGGTGAGCCGAAGGCATCGCAGTTTCTTTCGCAGCGCATACATGATTTTTACGGCATCGATACAGCAGTCCCTCGTGAACATGAGTCGTGCACTATTGATTTCTAATGTCTCAACGAGCACTCATTTTTGATTTCTTTGGCGTGCTTGCGGTTGAGGTTCGCTCAGCACTTATTCGTGCCTATGCGCCAGATGAAGCAGCAACACAAGAAATACATCGTGCATTTGATGAGGCAGATATCGGGTACACGTCACGTGCTGACTTATATGCACGTTGCGCCGCAGTAACGGGGAGGCGCGCATCTGATATTGAACAGTTCATACTGGATGCTGCTGTTATTGATAGGCAGATGGTTGCTGCAGTGCGCACATTGCACGCCACTCATCCTGTCGCATTGTGCAGCAACGCTCCTTTGGGATTGGTAGAGTCCTTGATAGGTCAGTACCATTTCGCCGACTGTTTTGATGAAATATGTGTATCAAGCGCGCTGCATATACTCAAGCCAGACCCAAAGATATATGCAATCGTACTTGAGCGGCTGAACTGTGCTGCGAGTGATGCAGTGTTTATCGATGACAATCCACACAATACGAGTGCTGCTGAAAAACTCGGTATTCGAACCATTGTGCATA
>JACCDR010109616.1_pt1 | contig 17444 bp, 30 predicted proteins | sample 7446431 | NCBI WGS metagenome assembly JACCDR01 (sample SAMN15323443, study PRJNA562643) | freshwater metagenome | isolation source: river surface water | place: USA:Blue River Watershed | collected 2017-08-17
AATTAGTTTCTACTAGATTAACAGATATTTCTGATTTAGATGAGAGTCCAGATACTGAAGATGTGTATATTGTAGATTTATCTATGATTAGTCAAATTCAAGAAGCTGGTAGATTTTCAGATTTCGTTTATGATATTTTAAACGATAAAAAAGTAAAAGATTATTACCTATGAACACTAAACCAATTATTTATCGCCTGAATTACAATGGTATCATGTGGAGAATTGAAATTAAAAATCTACATGTATCAAAGAAATGGATTTTAGTACAAAATCCAAAATCTGAAGAAACAACTAATGTTTATAATGATAAACTACATATAAATAAAGTAATGCAGTTTAGTAAACAATCCGAAGCTTATCAATGGATTAAAGATAATTTAGATTATGATAAATGTCAGGAATATTATCCTAATAGTAATCTATTGTCTTCTATGTGGGTTTATATTAAAGAATTGTTCTTTGGGCAAGGATTTAATTATAACCACAATAGTGGTGTAGTTAATGGTCACCTATAAAGACCAAGATATATTACTAATCACCCATGGATTAATTGTTCATGGGTGTAATAACTTAGGTTTCTTTAATAAAGGAATAGCTAAATCTATTAGAGAGAAATATCCTCTTGTATATTTAGATTATATTAATAATTATAAGGAATCTAAGTTAGGTGATATTATCATTACTAAATTAACTAATGATTTAATCGTCTGTAGTGCCATTACCCAAGCTAGAATAGGTAATAACCCTAATAAAAGATATGTCTCCTACGATGCCATTTATGAGGCTTTTAATAAGGTAAATAATCTATGTATAAAAGAAAACATAAATACAGTTTACTTTCCTAAAATAGGATCTGGATTAGGAAATGGCAATTGGAACATAATAGAAAAAATAATAGACATTACTCTTAAAATAGATAACAAGATTTGTTGTACTATATAAATAAATGCTATGTAATAATAGTTTATTTTTTTTATTGAAAAGGTACATATATGAAAGTGATCACTCTTGAAGATTATTTTATGGGTAGAGAGAAAACTTATGCAAAAGAACTCACAGATGATATTAAACAAAATGCAGTAGAAACTGTAGAGTGTACTAATAAGTTATTACAGTTTATGCATGATGATGGAGTAGATACTACTAAAATAGCTATTAATTCTGGATGGAGACCTAAAAGTATAAATGCTGCTACTAAAGGTGCAGATCCAAATAGCACACATATTACTTGTCAAGCAGTAGACTTAAGAGACAATAATAAATTATTAAAAGAATGGATAGGCAAAAATCCTAGTAAAGTAAAACAAAGTGGTTTTGCTGCTGTAGAAGATTTCTCCATTACTTCGACATGGGCACATTTACAGACTATAGAGAAAAAGTTCTCTTGGCAAAAAGGAAAAGTATTGTGGATTCCATTTGATGGTGAATGGAAAAACATATTCTCAAATGAAATCAGAAGTATTTTAGTACCTTAAACAATTCATATATTCTATACTGAACATAAATAGTTCAGTATAGAATATATGCTGTAAAAAATTAATATAATATTATTGAAAATCATATTCTAGATAAATCAAGTAACCGCTGGTTAACTTTTTTTATTTTTAAACTGGAGTAAATAATGTCAATCCTATCTGACAAAGAAATTAAAGAACTATGTACTAAACCAACCCATGTAATTTATACAGGTCCCGAAGATAAACCTACTACAAAAAGATTCATAAAAGCTACTGCACCAGAAATAATAGCAGATATGGAAAATTTCAATAAATATAATACTACTAGTGAAATGGTAGCAAGTAGTAGTAATAAAAAATTAGATTTATCAAGATGGTCTAGATATAGACCTTATAAAGATGAAGATGGTTGGTTACCTTTAATCACGCCTTTTAACGAATCTTCAATAAAAGAATTAAAAGGAATGCCTATACCTAGTTTTGGTTTAGGTAGTTATAGTTACGATATTAGAATTAATAGAAATTTTAAAGTATTTAAAAAACCGGATCAATTTCAAACATTACCTATTATCGATACAGGAAATAAAAATCCAACACAAGGTTTAATGCAAGACATTTATGATGTTGACTATATCGATATTGAACCTGGTGGGTTTGTTTTAGGTAGTGCTATAGAAGAGATCAATATGCCAAGAGATTTAACTGGTATCTGTATGGCTAAATCAAGTCTGGCAAGAATAGCATTAGATGCAAAAGTAACTCCTGTTGAATCAGGATGGAATGGAGTTCTTACGATAGAAATGTCTAATTTTTCACCTTATCCAATTAGAGTTTGGGCTGGTATTGGGATTATGGCTATTGTATTTGTTAAAGGAAACATACCTTGTACTACAGCATATAATGAAAGAGTAAATGGTGGTAAATATCAAAATCAACCATCAGTACCTGTAGAAACAATGAATTAAATAAAAACAAGATTGAAATATTTTTTATTCTAAAATATTTCAATCATATATTATAAACATGTATAATATCTCTGTTATACATTAACTTTCTAAATACTAAACAATTAAACGAAGAAATAATTGACTCGATAAGACGAGAAGTATTAAGATCAGATAAAACATCTAGAACTAAGTCCAAAACTACTAATGGTTAAAATTATGAAAATATTAATACAGTTGATTTTTATTTTATTATTAACGTCTGCTTGTTCAAGAGATGAAAAAAGAATAGAACCACCACCTATAAAACCAACAGAAAAAGAAATGATTTTAATTAATGAATGTATAAAAAATGCAGCCATTGGGAATAACTCTCAACCTATTATTTATACTATTGATAAATGTAAAAACATAGTTTTAGGAGTTAATGAATTCCAATAATTAGAATATTTAAACTATGACTAAATATAACTATTTAATACCATGGTCAGGTGGATTAGATTCCACCTCACTGATTAATAAACTATTAAACGAAGGTCATACTGTACATGCTTTATACAATAATTTAAATGAATTAGAACAAGATAAAAGACAACTCAATGCTGTTAGAAAAATGAGAGATATTTATTTTTCTAAATTTCAATTTTCATTATTAGAAAATCATATTGTTGGATTAGCTAGAGGAACTGGAAGATTAATATTAGGTCAAGTACCTTCTCATATTTTTAGTGTTATACAATATATGGATGGTTATGATTACGTAGCTCTAGCGTACGTAATGAATGATGATGCTATTAGTTTTATAGATGATATTAAAAACATATATTATTCATACGAACCTTTGTTTAATGGTAAATTACCACAATTAGTATTTCCTTATAGTAAAACTAAGAAGGAAAATTTATATGATAGTTTACCACAAATTCTTAAAGATCACATTACTTTTTGTGAAGGTTTTGATATAAAAGATAATTGTGGTGTTTGTTCATCATGTAAAAGAATGTTACATATTACACCAGAACGATTTAAATAAATAGGAGAAAATTAAAATGAGTAAAATGCGTGAATTAATGGAGAATGTATTCGAGAACGAACACACACTACATGCACTACTAATTGAAGGTCTTTTACAAAGACTTGATATAGATGAAGATGATACTTGTGTTTTAGAATACAAAAAACCAATTCTTAAAATAGAAATAAAAGGAAAAGATAAATCTTCTTATAAATGCGAGTTAAATTTTAAAGATAATTTTTATAAAAAATCTAGTGATGATTTTTTTGATTGTAATGAAGAAGAAAAAATATAACCTAATTTAGAAGTCTTATTTAGAACAACATTAAAAATGAAAGTAGCATATTTAGGACCAAATGGTAGTTTTTCAGAAATAGTTTTCTTACAAAGATTCAAAAATTATATCCCATACCCACAAAAAAACATAAAAGATATATTTGAAAAAATAAGAAAAAATAATGATATTATAGGAATAGTACCAGTTGAAAATTCTTTTTTTGGAAACATTTATGAAACTATAGATGAATTAATAGATCCTTCTTTTAATTTAGAAATATTAGAAGAAATAAATTTAAAAATTAATATTTATTTAATAGGAAATAATTTATTAAATTCAAAGTATGTTCAGTCTCATGTAGTTCAATTGAATACATACAAAGATTGGTTAAAAAATAACTACCCTCACTTAATTCAAATATCTGTAAATAGCACTTCTGAAGCATGTAGGTGTGCATCAGAAGATAATAATTATTTAGCATTAGGTTCTAAAAGAAGTTCTGAAATTTATAAACTAAATATATTAGACATTTTACCTTCAGAGAATAACATTACTCAATTTTTTATTATAGGAAAATTAAAATGATAGAAATTATAATAACGGCAATTTATTTGCTTGTAACATTGGTATTTTTGTGGCTCGTTATTAAGTCTAAAAGAGATTTGGATTTAAGTAATAAAAAATTAAAAGAATTAGAAAAAGAAGAAGAAGAGTTAGAAAAACAAATAAATATTAACAATTCAAACATTAATAACAAATTGATAGAAAAATTATCTTCTAATACTACTGACACGAATCTAGATTCTCCTGAAGATAAAATTACTTATTGTTCAAAATTAATAATTAATTTAACAATGAGAGATCCTATTGTAATTGTGCAAGAATCTAATCTTGAAGATTTTGAAGAAGAAATAGTAAAATCTTTAATGGATTGGTATTGTTACGAAGCTGATAATAAGAAATTATATCTATTAGAATTGAATAATGGTTCTATTGCTCTTAATAGAGATTATATAATTTCTATTTACTTTTATAAAAAAACACTTAAACTTTAAAATAAAAACGAATCATGATTATAGCAGTTGATTTTGATGGTACGTGTATAGATCATACATACCCACATATTCTCAGAGATGTACCTCATTGTGTAAGAGTACTTAAAAAATTAGTAGAATTAAAACATCAATTAATTTTATACACGATGAGATCTGGTACACCTTTAGATGATGCAGTAAATTGGTTTAAAGAAAGAGATATACCTTTATATGGTATACAAACCAATCCTACACAAAGCACATGGACGACTAGCCCAAAGTGCTATGCTGAATTATATATCGATGATTTAGCATTTAATTGTCCTCTAATAAAAGTATTAGGATTTGACAGATATTGTGTTGATTGGTTAGAAGTAGAAAAACAATTAATTAATGGAAAATAAATTATGTTAAAAGATATTTATATACTTATAGTATTTGTAATGGTAATAATAGCATTTTGTTTTATTATTGATCGTACTTTTGAAATTTTAAAAATTACATCAAATAAAAAATATTCAGATTATAAAATTAGAAATGATAAATCAAAACAAATACAATTAATAATTTATTCTAATACTGGAATTAAAGATAGTTTTTCTCGTGAGGCTAAAAATGTCTGTATTAAAGATTTTATAAATTGGTATTTTGATAATGATTCTGAAACTTATGTTATGCATTTTGAAAAAGAAAGCATTACATATAAAAGAAATGAAATAACTAGAGTAGAATTAAACATAAGTGATGTAGTTTAAGATATTGAAAGAAATTAAAAATGATACCTGATAATTACCCAGAATGCAAAAAAGCTTTTGAAGATTGGAAAACTCTAGAAGGTGGTAGTGTAGATGAAGAGTGGGATAGAGAAAATAAAAGAATTGATGAAGTTAATTCTTTAGCTCGTGCAGAGTATATTAGAATTAATGGAGACGATACTGGATTTTTTCCAATACCACATGTAAATGAAGAATTTTTTCATCATTTAGCAGTACATATTTGGGATAAAGCCGGTGGTCCTAAAATTAATGTCAACCATCTTAAGTACAAATTAGAGGGTTACGTTATACTTTAATATTTAATAAATTAAAATGACACCACAAGATCAAGAATTTATTCATCAGCCAGAAATAGGTCAGTATGGTGATTGTCAACGTGCAGTCATTGCTTCTCTATTAGATCTACCTATTTCTGAAGTACCTCATTTTTTACAAATATCTAAAGGAGATGCGAGTTTATTTTGGGAAAATTTACAATCTTTTTGTAAACAACATGGTTTTGTTTATTTAACAGTTCCATGCGGTTATGGACATGCTTTCTTTGGTTTAGAAGAAGATATATATCATGAAATATCAGGACCATCTCCTAGAGGCAATGACATAACACATGCTGTAGTAGGTAAGGGTGGAAAAATTGTATTTGATCCCCATCCATCTAGAGCTGGTCTCTTAGGTGATTTCAGAGATTGGAATTTTGGTTATTTAGTAAAAGCAGATTTCTAATTATGAAAGTATTAAACTTCTACCATATAGGAAAAATAATACCAGAAAATAGTGTATATATAGGAAGAGAGAATAGTAAATTTAATTTACTTGAATCTAAATTTGCTAATCCTTTTCCTATTAATGAAAATCAAAATAGACAAGAAGTAATAGATAAATATAAGACTTGGTTATGGAATCAAATTAAAAATGGTTCCATAACTGAGAAAGATATTTTATCTTTAGATAATAAAGATTTAGTATGCTATTGTTCGCCTTTAAACTGTCATGGAGACGTTTTAATTAAAGCAGTAGAGTATTGTAAGTCTTTAAAGATAAAATGGTCTAGAACAGAAGGTTATCAAGTTAATTCTAAAAACGATAAAAGATTTTCTGCTTTCTATGCTATCATGTCTGATGGTAAAAGTATTGAAGAAAGATATCAATGCGGCATAAAAGGTTTTCCTTCTATCAAAGAAGGAAAAGGTAAACCACCACTAAATAAAAACGTAGATCTATTTACAGAATACTTAAATCTTTGGAGAGAATGGTCTATAGATAAAGATGATTTACTATTAGATCTATTTAATAAAGTAAAAGAAAATAATTATACTATTGGTGATTTTTTTGCTACTACTCCAGTAAATCAAGCACATGCTTTATCTATTATACTAAATGAAAAATACTTAGGATATAAAAGAGTAGTAGTATCTGGTAGTAGGAGTATTACAGATTATTTTTTTATTAAAGAATTATTAGATTATTATAAAGATACATTAAGACCTTCAGTAATTATATCGGGTAATGCTTCTGGAGTAGATACCTTATGTGAAAGATATGCTAAAGAAAACAATATATCTTTAGAATTATATCCAGCACAATGGGATATATATGGTAAACAAGCTGGATTTATTAGAAATGATTTAATGGCTAATAAATCAGATATTTTGTTTTGTGTATGGGATACAAAATCGAATGGTACTAAACATATGTTAGATATATGTAGAAAAAAGAAATTAAAAATTATATTAACTACAACTGATTCTAAAAATATATAATCACATATTATATTTTTACACAATAAGGAGAAAGAACCATGGACTTAATTAAAGAATTATCTAGCTATTATTTAAATGCTTACTATATGTTTTTAGTAGATAAAGGTATAAAACCTTATATCCAATTGAAAATTACTGAGAATACTAAATTACCACCTCAATACAATGGTCAGAGTACAATTGTATTAAATATAAATCCAGAGGCATGTGGTAATTTAATCATAGATAAAGACGGTTTCTCTGCTAGTATTCGTTTTAATGGAAAAGCATTTAACGTATATTCTAAAATAGAAGATATTCAATTTATACATGGATTTAATTCTGAATATATAACAATTTATCCTTTCTGTATAGTACAAACGTTTAGAAATACAGCACAACAAGCATCGGATGATTTAAAAGAAGCAATTAAAATACATAATGAATTAATAAAAACTGAAGTACCACAAGAAACAAATAAACAAGAAATTATTTTAAAAGAAAATACTACTGAATCTATTTCTGGTAGGAAAGTAAAACACTTAACTGTAGTAAAATGAAAACAATTAAAACAGAAATATTATCAACTAGGCAATTAGTAAAAAAGTTGATGAAAGGCGAACTACAAGCCAAGAACGACAATAGAGATATAAATAGATACACTAATCCTATTGCAAAAATAGATTTATATGAAAATAATAAACGCATACTAAGTGTTGATATGTGTATATGTCTAGACGATAAATTTACTACAAAAGATACTTGTGCTGTTAAATATAAGGATGGTAGTATTGCAGTATTAGTAAGTGTTGATAATTACCCTGATCTAATTGGAAAAGGAAAAGCAAATAATTTATTCGTATCAATTATAGCTCATGAAATAGGGCATATTCTTTGTGGTCATTTAAATGATTCAAGACAAAGTCTAGTAGATATTAACAAACAAAAACAATTAAGATTACTAAATAATAAAGCATATTTAAGATCAGTTGTTTTTTCTGTATTAAAAGGTGGTTGTTTAGATATGGAATTAGAAGCTGATTTAGAAGCTTTAAAAATAGTCCCTCTGCATGATTTAATTTCAGTTCATGCTCAAGCTGCCTTTTATCATGAAAACGATTTAGTTAGAATTGAAAAACAAAATAGAATAGCAAGATTAAAACAACAATCAGTTAAGATTACTCGTTTTTTCATAATACGAAAAATTAAAAAATAATTACTATTAAAAATAAATATTTATTATAATAAAATATGGCTACTAAACAGGAAATATTTCATTGGATAAAAACAAATCTACCAAAGACAATATTAAATAAAAGAATACAATCTATTAAAGATATCGATTATTCTTTTATTAAACCGATGTTTAATAAATCTATACTTTTTAAGTCAGAAGATTATTTTATTGAAAAACATAAAGAAGGTATTAATGGGCAGTGTTTTTATATAGCCAGTTATATATGGATGAAAAAACACAAGAACATTAATAATTTAAAACTATGTATTGGTTTAGCTAGATCAGATAGATCTAGTAAGTTTTATTGGCATTCTTGGTTAGTTCATGAAGATAAGAAAATTTTGATAGAACCAACAAACATCATAAGAAAAGATTATTGGGGTGTTTGTTTAAATAGAGAACAATCTGTAAATTTTATTAAAGAAAGATTAGAACTTATAGCTTGCTTAAATGTTTTTAATAAGAAATATAGAATAACAAATAAAATGTTAATTGATTTACTTTAGAACGTTTAAATAAAACAATAGAAGTATTACATATTTTAAAAACTACTTATTGAAAGAACTCCATGATTGAATTTATTATACATAAAGTAATTTATTTCATTTCAAGTATAATGTGGAATATTGAAAACGATTATTCTAAAAAATATCTATTCTTAGAATCTATATTGAAGTTTATAGAAAGAATTTTAGATGATACTAAATATGAAATAATTGTCATAAGTTCCATATGTTTTAAAGTAAATAACTTTGATACACAGTATGCTAAGTTTACTTTAATTCATAAAGAAATAGAGAAAATTAGCGATATAAAAATATTAGAATATAGTGGTTCTTATCACTACATAATGAGTAGTTTAAAAGGAGACACATCTTCTATTAGATATAATAGAAGTAGAATATTAAAAAATAAAAGAAATAAAAAACACAACGATACTTATTATCTCATTTCTACAAGTATTCCAAATTATTTAATTAAATATTTTTCTATTGATGAAATTAAAAATAGAACATATAAAAATGGTAGTCTTTCGTTTTATACGAATGATAATAATTTAGTAGAGAAATGTTTGTATAGTTTAGATTCTAGGTATTTTAATTTACGAGAAATAGTCATTGAATATCCTGATGTATTAAACATATATAGAAGAAGATATTTAACAATTGAGGCACAATAATGAATGATTTATTTGTAATTGTATTTAGTCATTATCCATTTATAGATTTAGTAGGACCTTTTAAAACTGAATTAGAAGCAAAAAATATAAATGAAAATAATTTACATTTACCTATAGGTAAAATTACAAAAATTAAACTAGGTGAGAGTAATATAAAAATAGGTAATCCACCAAAATACACTGTAATGATTCATGATGATATTAATGGTTTTGTTTTAGATGGATTATTTAGTTTTAGTGATGATGCTAAGAATTACGCAAAACAAAAAGATTTACAAGTCAATCATAAAGTACAAGAAATAATGGATATAGATACATATCTACATTTTAAAACATTCTTATAATAAAGAATAAATAATCAAAAAGGAAAATATGTTTAAATTTTCAAACCCAATTAAAATAGATGGCGACACAAGTGCTATATTTGTTTTCCCAAATGAACAAGCTAGAAAAGAATTTAATAAAGTACGTGAGAAATATAAAATCACACCAGTACACAGTACTGAGTTGTATACTTATATAATCAAAGTAAAACAACATAATTATCTTCAAGAAAACGAACACTATACAGTAACTATGAGAACTGTGATAGATAAGTTATTTTTAGATGTATTTCTTACAGACTCTAAGTATAGTACAATGCAAGATGCTTTTAGATTTGCAATCATTGAATTTAAACAAAGAGTATTGGGTTCTCTAGACGAACTTTCAAATATAAATTTAAACACTATAGAGAGCGATAATTTCGTTCCATATAAACAAAAACCAGTTGACTATGAATTAGAATATCATAATCCAATTTAACAATATACTAATAGGGAATATTCCCTATTAGTATATGAAGTAAATTAATAAAGAAAGTAAAAAATATGAATTTCAAACCACTCATCTTTTTGGATATGGATGGAGTTTTAAATAACGACAGAGCATTATTATTAAGTAGTAGAACTGGTATATGTCCTTCAGGTAATTATAATTTTTTAACAGTATCACACATGTGTGTAGAACTATTTCAAAAATTAGTAAAAAAAGTAGATGCTAGAATAATCATTTCTTCTTCATGGAGACCTCATGAATTAGACAATCTTTTTTATAATGAAATATCAGTAGATGGTTATTCATATGGAAATACATCAGTTGTTAATGCATTAGAGTGGGCCGGATTTAAAGATTGTAAAAAATACATCATAGGAAATACACCTTATAATAAAGATAATACTATTATTAGAGGAATAGAAATACAAAAATGGTTAGATAGTCATCCTAACTATTATACTAAAGATGTTACTCCTTATGTAATATTAGACGATGATTCAGATATGACTGAAGAACAAATACAAAATCACTTTGTCAAAACTAATAGTAAGAAAGGTTTTCAAATGAGTGATTATGAAAAAGCTTTAGAAATTTTACAAAATGTAGAAGAAGGATTGTTTTAAAATGTTTCACGATAAACAACTTTTGTTAGATCACATGGTTTTTGAGAACTTTACTGAGGAAGAAAAAGATACTGTATTAAATTCAATTAAAAAACTAAGCGATGTGTATCCTGATCTTAAAATTCAATTTCCAGAATATCTTCAATTGAAAATATATAATGATGAAAAATCTCTTAGTGGTAATTTAAATTATACTCTAGATATTGATTTTATACTAGAACCTTTGAGTACATTATTTGGTATAGATAAATCTAAGGTGTTAGAAAATAGCTTAATATTAGATATCGTAGATTCTTTTTATAAAAACAATTCTTTTTTAAACATTATTAAAGTAACTAATAACATGTTATTAAAAAGAAAAGACATTTTACAGAGAGATGAAATTAGTTTTAGTAACAATTTTATGTTACATAGTGATTTGAATTTATTTTTCAGAAGACTACAATTTAAAAATGAAAATAGTTTTAGTATTGTCGATGTATTAAAATCATATATTGGATTTAATAAAATAGAAGATAATATAAATGTGTTATATACGCAGAATGAACAAAGAATTATTTACAGTAAATATATAGAAATAAAGAATAGAAAACTTTTAGATAAGTTTTCTTCTAGTTTTCAAGTAATTAAAGTACAGGATATTTTACAATTATTACCATCTGTAGATATTAATATAAATAGTAAAGGTGATTTGAGTCTATGTTTAAACATTGATGAAGATTTGATTTATTTGGATAAACATATTTTACCATTAGCTAGTAAAATAGAAAATTTAATTTTAAATAAAATACATGAAGATATGCATAAAACATATTAATAATAAAGGATAGTTAAAATGAAAGATTTATTTGTAGTTCAATCTGGTAGTGTTTTTGAATTAACCACTCTGTATGGTCCTTTTAAAAATGAATTAGATGCAATTGATTTTCAATGTACATTATGTTCTGAAAATAATAGTATTGGTAAAATTATCTTAGAAAACTATGCTAAAGAAAGTATTGAAGAGCTTTTACAAAATAATGAATTATATACTATTTCATTAGGAAATATTCATGATAATGGTATTGAATTAGTTGGTTTATTTAGTACAGAATTAGATGCTTTAGAATGTGCTGATTATATACTAGAAGCCGATGACTGTGTTGCAATATTAATTAATAAACCAACTAAAATAAAAATTTAAGTAACGTTTTATTTTAACTAATAATTTATATTAGGACTTCAAATGAATACAGAATCTATAAAAACACAAACCTATTTCGCTTTAGTAACTGGTGATGCTGCTCACGGTACTACACTCTATGCTCCTTTTATATCCAGAGAAGAAGCAATTGAAAATAATTCTAATTTAAGTGGTTATGAACTACTTATAGCACCTATTCAAATTAATAATTTTAAAGACATTACTGAATCAATGGCATCTACTCTTCAAGCCAATGATCCTTTTCATACTAATAAGAATTTGTATACAGTAGCTATAGGTAATCCATTTAAAAGAATGAATTTATTTGGTATTTTTGATTATGAAGAAAATGCTAATACTTTTATAAATCTTAGCAGATCTAATATAAACAAACAAGATGTTTGTTTCATAGTACCATTAAATAATTTAAATGTAAAAAAGAGTAAGGAAAGAATTGCTAAGTTAAAAAGAAAATATACTCAAGTGTATATACTTTCTAAATATGAAAAAATAGAAGATATATCTAATGTTAACAATGTTCCTTTCGATACAATAGGATTATTTTTAGAAGAATCTGAAGCTAGTATTCGAATAATGGAACTTTATGCTGATGGAGAAAAATACTACAAACATGTAGTTGAAATACCTGAAGATAACAATATAGATTTACTTAATTTAGTGAAGTTGCAAAAAATTATTTGTTTTTCAGTAAAAGATTCGGATGGGAAGTGGCGTTTAATTGGAGTGTTTACTGATACTAATCAAATTTTAAAATATTTAAATTATCCAGGGCAAGTAAAAGCGATAAACATATATAACGAACTTTTCTATTAAAATATTTAAACAGTCATATTAGTGATGGAATATTCCATCACTAATATGATATAATTTACCAAATCACTTATTTTTTAAAATACCTATATGCAAAAAATCATTAATTCGTTTATTGATTCTGGATTTATTATTTCACTTTTTCTTTTAGGTGTTCTACCAATCATTTATCTTATTTGGTATTTCTATTTATCTGCAATTGCATTAGAATACTATTCTAATATATCAGTGTTTATCATATTGCCTTTACTTTTATTCTTAGTAGGAGAAATTACTATTAATAGTAAAGAAAGATCTTTATTACCTAAATCAATACGATATACAATTAGTGCATTACTTTTTTGTTTTGTAGTGTATCACCAGTATGCAGTAGTGAAATGGGATAACCCATATATGTCTATTTTAATAGTACCTATGATTATTCTAATTGTACTTAAACTTTTTAATGGAAAGGAATAAAAAATGTTTGTATTTTCAAAAGTACACGATCTAGTAACTAAAGATGGTCCTATTAAACAAATTTTAATTTTTAAAGAAAAATCAGATTTAGATCTTTTTGAAAAAAATTTAAAAATACACGATAACCAAACTGTTATCTTTTTAGCTGGTAATAGGGCTATCTATAAAATACAAATCAAACAAAACAGTAATAGAAAATTTGATGGTGTTATACTTACTAATACTAATAATTGGTTAGATGGAGATGAATCAATTAAGGTACATCTAGATGACTTAGAGGGTAGTTGGGAAAATGCAATGGAAAATATTGTAAATATTTTCTGTGGTTATATGAGGGAATCATGTAACCAGTTATATAAATCAATTGATGTTTAATTGAAAATTTAAGATTGTTAAAGATGAAAGAAATATATATTATTGTTTCTGGTAATATTACTGAAGGAGTGGTTCTTTATGGACCCTTTAAACACGGGGAAGCACACGATATTGCTCATTATAAATTAAGATTATCTAATTATAATGTTGTTTCCATCTCTATTGATGAAACTAATGAAGAGTTAACAGAACAATTATTGAAAAATGAAGAATTACACACTGTAGCAATTGGTGATCCTTTTGTTAGTATGGCGTTTGATGGTCTATTTTCAACTAGAGAATTAGCTTATAGTAGAGCTTCTACATTAGGTACTGACTGGTTTCTTGTTCCTATTAAAAATTTACAAAAAGTTCTTGAAAAAGAAAAAAATTTTCCTTAGAAAATGACTACTATATGTTATAAAGAAAATATTTTAGCGACTGATTGTTTAGCTAGATGTGAAGTAAAAAATAAAGAGTATTATATTAATAAAATACATATAGACTATGATGATTGTTTTTTCAATGATGAAAAAATTCTAGTAACTACATGTTCTGGAACTTTGGGTTTTTATAATAGATTTAGAGAAAATATAAAATGTAATTCAGATATATATTCTAAAAATAGTAAAAATAAAAATCAAAGTAGTAAAGTATTTTTATTTACTCAAAAACATTTATACATAATAATTAATGATTATGGTTTACTAACTACACAGAAAATTAAAAGAAAGACTATTTTTAATAAATCGCTTTCTTTCGGTTCTGGTAAGGAGATAGCAATAAAGTTAATGGATGATGAAAATATGAATGCTGTAGAAGCTGTTTTGTTTACTATGAAAGAAGATAAATGTACTGGACTTGGTATTTCTTTTGTAGATTTAAATAAGAAAAAATTAGAATTAGTTCAATTACCTATAATACTTGCTTAAATTGATTTTTTAAATCTATTTAAATCGTTATAATTTTAACATAACAAATTAGAACATGAATATACCAAAACCTATATTAGATCAAATAAATAATGACCCCAAATTATTAAGCTTACTTTATGATATTGGGTGTATGCCAGAACAATGTAAAACTGATAAAGATATAGCAAGATTAAATGGGGCATATTCCATGTACAGAATAATGGTTTTACAATCTATTGATTTAGTTACTAAACAACAATAAAATACTATTTAATACATCATATTACCTACAGAGACCAAACATCTCTGTAGGTAATTGTATTTTAATTTTTTTTTTATTTATCTCTATCATCAAAGGCAAAAAAGGGTATCTCTGTAGGAGATCCCTTTACACCACCGCCCACTTTACTCATAGCTATACATGGTTTATTTAAATCATCTCTAATACTGCCTTTTTTAGGAAAAGGTAGTACGAAATATTTATCAGAATCAGCTACAATACTAGGTACTCTGTGTTTACCTCTTTGAATAGTAAGATAAGATTTACCATCCATTTTTTCTATATGTAAATATAGTTCACCATCTACAATTCTATCTAATCCTTTAGTTCCTTCATAATAACCCAATTCAGCTACTTTTTTTACGAAATCAGAGTGTCCGTCTCTTATTAATTGTTTGGCTTCGGTGCTAAATTGGTGTGGTGTTATAGTGGTTATTTTTCTTTTAGCTGTAAATTGCCTTATTCTATCAAACATATCCATTACATCTTTACCAGTTGGGCCTTGTGTGCACCCAATTGTAGGTATTTTATATAAATAGTCTAACATTAATAAGTGAATTTCATATCCATTAGCTTCGAATTCTAATACGATATTTTGAATATCTTTATACGTCCATTCATGTGGGTTTACATTAATTAATTTAATTTTATATCCATTTATCTGCATTTTCTCTTTAATGTAATCTGCCATTTGTTTAGCGGATATATTTGTCATGTCTGGTATTTCATCAAACTCATTTTCCCATAAATTAGAATATAGAAACATTAAATTATTTGTTAAAGAATCTTCAAATGAAATTCTTAATAATAAAGGTTTCTTTTTTATATCTAACATGTGTGGTTTGTTATATATACCTATTTGTTTAAATAAAGATAATGTAAATCCTGTTTTATATTTGTGTTGAAGAGCAGGTATTATCCAAAATTCTCCACGTCTAAAACCACCTTGGAGTAATGTATTTAAAGACTGCCATCCAGTCAATAAAATACCATCTCCACTACTTTCTTCTTTTATGTTATTAAATATTTCATTTAAACCAGAATCATCTCCTAGATCGATTGAGCTGATAATAGCAGGATCTTTTCTATTTGCTTCTAGTTGATATGGTTCTAATTCAGAAATGTGTTCTTTAACTAATTGTTTAATGCTTTTAATACTTTCTCTTTCAAATTTTAATTTGTAATTTGTTTTAGAAATAATATCAATAATTTTAGAATCTCTAAAATTATCATTTAATTGTTTACGTATAGATAATACAGTTCTTTTTAAAGAACCATCATCCATATCTTTATCAATACCTTGCTCTAAGCTAGCATAAGTAATATCATCATTTTGACAATTTAATTTTAAGTTTTGTAATAAATCTTCTTTTTGATATACATGCTCTAAAGGGTTATTACACATTGAAAGACATGTTTCTTTCAGTGCTATTAATTTTTCTCTTTCGTGACTGATACCTAAAGATACTTCAGGTAATTTTATAGATTCTAAACAAGTTCTTACCAGATCACTACTGTTTTCTGTTTTATCTGATATAAGACTTTCTCTATATAATAAGGTGATGCACTTAACTAAAAGGTAAGTAGAATTCATTTTTATAATCTTCTCTTGATAGTAATTATGGACTAGAAATATATATTTTAGTCTACTGGACAATTGATTGTTCTATAAATTTTTTTAAAAAAGAAAACAAGAAATAAAAAGTAACATTTATATTAATCATTATAAATAATCTGATTAAATAACACTGAACAAAAGGAGCATAAAAAATTATGCTAGAGTCTCAAACTCTGGTAAAGAAAAATAAATTAGTATTTTTACCAGCCGTAATATATAACAGAATAAAAGACAATCTAAGCGATGTATTAGATATTGATAAAATAAAAACAAAATTTTCTATAGATGATTTAGCTTTTATAAGATATTTAAATGAATATAAATATAGTAAATTGTTTTTATTAGATGATTCTATTAAACCACAAAACTATATAGGTATTCCTGATTTATGGAGTAATTTTAAAGATGATATAATAGATGTAAAACAAGAATACTCTTTACATCAAATATACTCTATAACAAGAAGTAATTTAGATACTTATGCAGACAGATTAAAAGAAGGTGAATATTTCAATAATAATGGACTTACATATGAGATTATAGATCATAATCAAGATGTAGCTTTTATAATTATATATCCATCTTTTTTTAATAATGAGTTAAAAATCAATAGTGATAAATTAGTGTATGAATTAATGAAACTATTGTATGTATACAATAGCTATGATATAGTAGGTAAACATCTTCTTTTTGAGAGATATTTAA
>JACCDR010887632.1_pt1 | contig 17429 bp, 23 predicted proteins | sample 7446431 | NCBI WGS metagenome assembly JACCDR01 (sample SAMN15323443, study PRJNA562643) | freshwater metagenome | isolation source: river surface water | place: USA:Blue River Watershed | collected 2017-08-17
CCAAGACCAGAAGTGATAAAGGATTCAGCCTAGACCCCAGCTCCTCCGCTTCCACCTGTAAAATTCACCGGTGATCCAGCGCCGCCTCCGCCAGCACCTACAAGTTTAACTAAGGCAGCATTAATTCCTGCCGGTTTTGTCCATGTTCCAGAAGAAGTAAAAACCTGAATGCTTTTAAGCTGATAGCCTTTGTCAGCTAGTGCTAAAGCTCCTGCGCCGGTAAAATATGGAATTTTATTAGCTGCACCAATAAGAGCAGCAAGAGCTGCCAAATTAGTAGCGAAAGCCTGAACATTAGTGCCGATTTTTAAGCCAAGATTTTCTCTAGCTTCTGCAACATTTTCGATATCAGAAAGGTTTTCTGCTTTTGCTAATTTTTCCGATAAGGAAACAATAACATTAGCATTAAAATTCGGATCGTTGTTGAAATCTTCAGAAAGAATAATCTCAACTTGCGGGGCATTCGCAAAGCCCAGAATCATTCTGATGTAGAGCCGTTTTCCAGAACCGATTGATGAGGTGGATTTAAAAGTTTCAGGATACTTGCCGATAGCAAAAAGTTGTCCTTCAGAATCAAAAATTCCAACTTCCCGAATTGTGAATGGTCCTATTTCTTCACTAATAACTCCTTCAACAATCAACTGATTTGGATTATCTCCATCAATTGCCACATGGGTTAAAGCAGTGCGATATAATTCATGCACCAGAGCAGTCTCAGTGCCATTCGGATTATAACTTGTGCCATTGGCATCTCCAACTGCGATGTGAGTTAGTTCTATCAGCGATCCGCCAGGGCTGCTGGCGGCGGTTTGTTTAACCAGCCCTGCATTTGTTATAATACTGTAATATTGCTGGGTCATTGACCATTGGCATTTCGTTATGCTTCAAGATTAATTGCTTCGATTGCTTCTTGGCTTTGTGCGCCATTGATTTCAGCTTCAATCAGGCTGCTGAGTTTGTAATTGTTGTTATTTCTTTCGGTTATTCTTTGGCGTAAAGAAGTTACCAATTCTGCGGTAAGTTGAATTGTAAGCGGATTTCCATCAGGATTTTTTGTGAAATATGGTATCGCTCCCAAATCCAAAACTCGTGAAATTATTGAATCAGGATCGGATGCAGGATTTGTTTGATGACGATTTGTGTAAAATACAAAATACGATTCTTGCTCCGTTATATTGCCTTCTGCATCAATGATAAATCCTTGATAATCGCTAATTGGTTCAATGTTTTTTTGATCGCGAATGAATTTGATTTTTGCGATTTTTTCCAACTTTGCTTTTGCCAACAAATCTTCCTGCTCGACAATGCCACCATTTGCTATCCATTTTTGGATTTTCTGGTAATCAAAATTTTCAGGATTTTTTGGAACAGAGAGGCAGTTGTTAACAATGTAACAATTCTGTATCTCTTTAACTGTTTCTATCGTTGTCATAATTCTGCATTTAAGGTTAAGCAATTTAAGTTGTTTTCGACAGTAGGACAAGAGCAAGAAATGCTGTTTGCCTGTCCTGAAGTATTAAAATTTCCTACTGTTACAAAACACGAATCATTGCTTGCATAAGCTGCTGTGATACTTGGAGAAGATTGTGTTACATTCCATCCAGTAGCATTTTGTGCGTTAAGTATACCAGTCTGTCCGATACTGGGTTGAGTTCGCATTTGCTGTCTAAAATTTGCTTTAATGCAAACAGTGCCTGCAGTTGCATGAATTGCTCCTACAAAAGAAGAACCCGAATAAACACACTGATAATATCTTTGGCATAGCATTAATTCATGTTGATAGCTCCTTTGTTCAAAAGGAGTTGCAACCGATCCTGCTTCTAATTGAACTCCGCAAATTCTGAAATTGTTGGCAGTATTATCGCAGGCATTTACCTGATTTGGACTTCCAAGAGCGCCATTGTTTTGCCATATTCCAGCAGGTGTTTGAAGAGTTGGTCCTGCCGCTAAAGAAAATCCAAATTCAACACCAATGCCATTGGTATAATCCCAAGTGCCTGATGATGGAGAGGCGGGAATATTTATTGTTTTAAATTCCCAAGTATCTGACTGATTGATTGTATATTCGCCAATAAAGGATTTATCACCAGGAGCAGTTTTTAAGTAGGTGCAATATGTTCCGGTTTTTGTGGCTTTAACCCAAAATGATAAAGTGAGAGCCTTCTGTGCGAAAGGAAGCCAATTATAACCTTCAATCCTGTGTTCAAGCACGCAAAACTCAATTCCTGTGATGGAATTATCAACAGTCGTGCAATCAGCCAAAAGTGAATAATTAAATCCTCTTCCAGCTTGAGCCACAGATGGAACATCAGTGGAGCGCGAAACATCATGCACCATCGCGCCATTTTTAAAATAAACCCATCTATCAGCGGTATAAGCCCCATTAGCTGCACTGGCAAAAGAAGTACCTCTTTGCCAAATATTAAAATCGCCGTTAATGAGAGCATTTTTGTTGGAAAAAAAACCTAATCCAAGATTCGCTCTTGCTACTTTTTTATCTGCAAGATCAGCCAAATTATCTGCCTTCACGAGTTTTTCTGCTAAAGCAGCAAAAACATTTTCAGAAAAATTCGGATCGTTGTTGATGTCGTCAGAAATAATAAGCTCTACATTTGGAGCACTAGCAAAGCCAAGTATCATCCGAATATAAAGGCGCTTTCCGGAACCGGCTGGCAAATCCGGTTTAAAGGTTTCCGGATATTTGCCGATTGCAAACAGATCTCCATCTTCATCAAAAATACCAACTTCGCGGATGTAAAACGGTCCGACAGTTTCATTGATTACCGCTTCAACAACAAGTTGGTTAGGATTATCTGCATCAATAACAACATTGGTTAATGTTGTGCGGTATCTTTCATTTTGCAGAGCTGTTGCCGTTCCTGCCGGATTATACGAAGCATCACCAACTGCAAGATGAGTAAGATTCACAAGTGAACCACCAGGAGCATTAGCAGCAGCGTTCTTCAACAAACCAGCGTTTGTTATAATGCTGTAATATTGCTGCGTCATGTAAGTGGATAAATCGTAGTAATTTCTTTAGTGATAAAAAATGCTCCCAAAATTGGTGCGTCTGATTCGTTTTCTAATTCATCATCGTGATCAAAAATCACGGGATTAAGTGAGGTAACTTCCTTTGAAATAATAATGCTGCCAATGCTTACCAAACCCATTTCTGCGGATAGATAAGCTCTTAAACTTTCAAGGTGTGATCTTGCGTTTTTGGTGTTTTGAATAACTTTCTGAACTTGCGGCAAAATATTTACATCGAAGCCAGGTTCTCTCACCTCAAAAAACACTCTGAAAAAATAGGGATCGGAGTCATATTCAAACCATTCTTCAACTTTGATGTTGGTGTAATTGAAAGCCTGTAGCGCTTTCTTTAAAGCCCCAATTGTTCCTTTTTTTCTGTGAACCTCGACACTTGCCTTGATTACATTTCTACGAACTTGTTCCGACCAGATATCGCTCCAGTCATCAACTGATAAAGCCCAAGCGAGCCATGGCAAAATATGAACTGGTGCTAAATCAGGATTTGTCACGTAACGATTAAGAGTTGGTAAATCAAAAGATTCGCCAAATATGTCCTCTAAATCCCTTAGTAAGGTGCTTGCATTTGGTGGTAATAAACTACTCATCGACCAAGATTGAAATTGTTATATCGTTACAGTAAGCGGCTTGCTCATCAGTGGTTGCAACATCGGATGTTGGATGAACAAGTTGAACTTTTTTCACACCATCAACATGCAGCGCGTCATAAATTCCTGACACTGCCACCAGTTTTTCAATTGCGTGTCTTTCATCTAAAAATTTATCCAGAGCTGCTCGTGCCTCTGTTTCAACAACTGCGGAAGATGGGCCGGAATAAACTGTAATTACTGCTTCAACAGAATAATTAACGATCTCAGCGCTTTGCACTGAAACTTGATCTGTAAGCGGCCTAACATCTTCTTCGCTTAATTTTTCTAAAACGGCATCAATCAACTCTTCTGAGGCAATTCCATTTCCTGTTTTAGAAAGAATTGTCACCAGAACTTCACCAGGATTCGGGCTTTTAACCGAAACTGATTTGATATCACTTGATGCAGATAGAGCATGAAATGTGTAAGCACCAACTGATCCAGCATTGGTGAATGCCTCTGGTGCAAGTTGGATTCTTTGTCTTAACTGATCATCACTTTCACCTTCAAGTTTTTGCACACCAAGAGGAGCACCTAAATTTTCTAAGTCACTTCCAGTTGCATAAGCAAGCATAGTTGCTTTTGCTGCTTCATTGATGCGATTGCGTAGAAGCAATTCGCGATAAGCGCAAACCTCCAGCATAATCATTGCCGGATCGCTCTCAAGCAATGTGGAGTAAGTTGGATTTTTTTCTAAAAAATCGCTTAAAATATCCTGAAAAATTTCTTCATAACTTAAGCTCTCAATTACTTTTGGCGCAGGTAATTTTGATAAATCTATTGCTGTAAAATTGCCCATTAGCTGCTGGTAATCGAGATATTTTCTAAAACTATTTTTTGTCCGTCTTTTACAAAACTGCCTTCAAGATCGATGACGATTTTTCCTTTATCGATGCTTTGCAGAGTTACTTGCTCAACTTCAAAGCGTGGCTCCCAAGTTGAAATTGCCTCAACAATGTCTGAATAAATTTCTGCGATCAGTTCGCCGTTAATTGGTTGATCAATTCTTTCAAAAAGCCGAGAGCCATAGTCTCGGCGCATCACTCTTGAACCAATTGGTGTGCTTAAAATATTTGCAATCGACTGCTTGATGTGAGCGATTTCTGAAATTGTTTTGCCGGTATTTACATTCATGCTGATTTCACTTTTGGTGATCCTGTGATAATAGGCCATTCACCGGCAGAAGAACCGGAATCAATTTTTACTTTATCACCAACTCTCGCCACGGCATTTCCGCCGCTACCACCAAGATCAACGTTTCCTTTTAGTGTTATGTTTGTGGCTTCAATTTGTGCGTTGCCAGCAACCTTGATGTTGGCACTTCCTTTGATATCGAGAGTTAAATTTCCGCTGGAACGATCGAATGAAATTTTTGAACCATCGGCAAAAATTACGCTTTGAATATTACCAGAATTTTCTGGTGCGTTACCGCGATAAAGCGATGGCAAAATTATTCCCTGATTCAGTTCTCCACAGGGAGATAAAACGATAACTTGCTCGTCAATTTCAGGAGGATTCCAGTCTTTATTTGCGCCGCTATTTGCAGTAATCCAAGGCAGCCAATCGGTTTCAAGATCGCCGATTTTTATTCGTGCTTTTGCGACTTCGTAATCAATTTCAAATATCTGTCCAAGGCGAATAATATTTGCCAGCCTTCGCGCAAGATCGTTTAAATTAAAACCATCTTTTTCGCCGAAGTTCATTTGGATTTCTTGCTGTCTTTTTCTTTAGTTTTTTCTTCTGAATTTGATTCAGTTTTTGGCACTTCATTCACAGTTGTTTTTCTATGAATTCGAAGCGCTTTGCTATTTGTAAGAAGAGTGTTTGCAGCTTTTTCATCAAGCTCAACAATCTGTCCTTTTTTGTATTCTTGATAGTCGGCGATAATTTGAATTTTTACTGTTTTGCTCATGGGAAATTTGCTTCAATTTCGGTTGGTATTGTGCCTGAATTATCAGGTTGTTGATTGCTTGTGTAGTAAGTGATCGAGTAAGTTAATCGTGCCGCGCCATAGATTTTGCTGCCTTCAATTGACACATCCATTTCTGTTGATTTCAGTTTCACAACATCCGCTTTTCGTGTCGGCATTTCAAAACCATCAAGCGCGTCTTCAATCTGCTTTGAGATTTTATCTAGTGAGTCATCAACTTGCTCGTTACCAAGCACCACAGCTTCAATCGCAACTTCAAGCTCACGCTTAGTTGCACCATATCCGTCAGTTGCAAATCGTTCTTCGATGATATTTTCATTTCTGGTGTAAATCAGAATCGCTGGTAAGAACTGATCAAACAAAGGTTTGGAACGACTGCCGTAAATTTTATCTCCGGCATCTGTTGGAAAATCATCGCCAACTTTGGTTTTTAATTTATCGACCAAAGCCTGTCTAATCGCTGCTCTCGGATGACTCATGAAGAATTAATTTTTTGCTGCCTGGTATGTGTTGCTGAATGTCGATGATTTGGTAACGCGTGTTTTCTATTTCGACAAAATCACCTTGGTTTGCTTTTGGATATTCTGGTGACATCGAAACATCACGAACGAATAAAACGATTTCGTTAGAGCTGATTTCCACCTCAGAAGAATCAGCTTTTACGCCTTTGTAATCCTTGTGAAAATCACCTTTAATCGTGAAAGAATCGAAATCGTTATTCGCCGGAATGTAAGTTGCTTCTCGACCAAAAATTTCAACGCATGGCTTGTTGATGAAGTTGTCGAAATCTAACATAAATCTTCTTTAAGAAGCGTTATCCGTGCCATTGTCAGATTGTTTCTTCTCTGGGTTTTCTTCATCTTCGTTGGCGTTATCATCAGGTTCAGTTTTCTTCGTAAGTTCCGTAAATATTTTTTCAGCTTCATCTTTTTTAATTGGTTTGGGAGTTAATAAATTTTTCTCCGCATCATAAACATTATATTTGCCAAAGCCTGTGTGTTGGATGCAGGGATATTCTGTCGGTACTTCTACTTTGTTGCCGTCAGATTTTTTTTCAGAAATTTCTTTGAAGTTTTCCAAAAGAGCTTTTGTCAAAGACTCAGGCGAGATGGTAATTTTCTCGCCGCGTTTAAATTGCACCGGTTCGGTGACTTCAAAGATGTCTTTTCCTTTTCTTTTTAAAGAGGTGGCACGGCTTTCGGCTTGGCTTTCTGAAAGTTTTAATTCAGTGCCAATGCCAAAAGTTATGTGTTTTCCTGTGATTTCGTAAGTTTGCATGATTCACCTCCAATTAAGATTTGATCAGCTTCACTTGGCATGCGTGTTGCCAATATCCGTAACCAACATTTCGCCAAGTATCCACGCCATATTGATGTTTATCGTGAGTGAATTCCAACTCTGAACCTTCAGCGATTGCTTTGACTTTAACGCCTTCTTCTTCCTGACGGATGAAAGGTTTGATCGAGCTGTCAGTTCTGAAAATTGCGAACTTGTCAGTCCAAGGAAGACGAGGATTTTGTGCGACAGTGATGTTCAACTCATTCATCACCTTGATTGAGTTGGTGCTGCCGCCAACAGTTAGAGGAACAGCAACTGCGGCTTGAGCAATGAACCATAATGGAGTCGGAACAACGACCAAAAAGTTAGTCGCATTTTCGTTCATTGGTTCTGCCTGATCATCTTTGAATGAGAGGATTTGCTGAATACCTTTCAAAACTGCCAAGCGAAATGCAGCTTCACTTGGAGACGCTGCAACACCAACTTTTCCGCCATCAATCTGATCGGCAAAGCCAGTCAAATCGACTTGGATTTTGTTGCTCTGAGTTCCGCTTTTTCCTTCTGCGTGATCGGTGTCGAAAAAGTATTGTCCATCATAGCAGACAGTGCTTTCAGCGTTGTTGATCAGCTTAGAAAGAATCTGCGCCCAATGTGCATTTGTGCGGTCAGCAAATTCATTAATTCTAACTTGAATTTGTCCGGTTTTATCGCGGCGCATATCTTTGACGCTTAATTCAAGAGTGCCTTCAAAATGCTTGTTTTCGATAGTCAGACCATTGGTTAAGAAACCTTTAGCTTGTCTACCGCCAACCCATTCACGCATCACTGGCGATTGTCCTAGCCATTTGTAAGTTTCACTTTCTTGATCAGAGGTGAAGTAATTTGAAATCGCCTCAACCCAATCCATTCCGGATTTTTGTTCGAGACGCTTATAGTAAAGGCCAATAATAGCCCTTGATGATAATTCGTTAAGAGGCATAAGTTTTTTAAAATTGAGTTGTTAAAGATTATTCTTCGAGAACTGGAGGGAGTGCTGCGACATCGAATTCAACGAGCGCAACGCCGCTTGAATCAATGCGTGAAATTTGACCGATGTAAACTGCGTTGGTGTCGGATAGCGTGAAAGTATTGTCGTCAGTTGCATAAACTGATTTGCCAATATCGCCAAGCGCAACGCTGGCAATATCCAACAATATTGCGCCACGCTTGCGAACACGCACAGTTTTTGCACCATCAGAACCACCAGAGTTGTCGATTTTTTCATCGGCAAAACCTAAGAATTTATCGCCATTCTGAATTGGTCTGGCATAGCCAGAAGAGTGTCCGCCAACGGCAGCGCCTTGATAAATGATTGATGAGCCTTTAACCGGAACTTGGTTAATATCACCTAACTCGTAAACACGATTTGAATCTGTTGCTAATGCTGTCATATGTTACCTCTTTAAAATTTTTACTTGGTTATTTTCATTCGCTTTTTTGAAAGCCAAAAAAGCCTCGTAATCATTACCGAATTCCGAACGGAGCTTAGGATCATTTTGCCATTCAGCTTTTGCCTGATCTTCAATCGGAGCAGTTTTATCGACCTTCATTTTGTCGGATGATGTGCTTTCAAAACTCGGATCAACTTTCGGCATTTCTTTTTCTGCCTCTTTTTGTGATTCGACATATTTCGTGCCGCGCTGTTTTTCTCTGGCCACAATTTGCAGAGCGAGTTTTTCAGCAGTCATGTCACCATCTTGTTTAGCCTTTGCTGTCAGGTCTTCATGACCAGCCAAAGCTGCTTCTTCAATTGCTAAAATTCTTTTTCTCTCAGCTTCAACGCCTTCGTTGAAACCGGATTTTTTCCCTTCAGCAAAAGAGCTTTCTTTGGTTTCACTTCTGATTTTTTCAGAATTTTCCTTTGCCAATTTCTCAGCAATTTCAGGAAACTCTGACTTGATGAAATCCGCAGTAATTGCAGACCTCTCGATAGTTTCTTTGGACATAAATTTATTTTGTTTGTTGGTTGAAATTTTTTGATTTAACTCGGCCAAAACCTCTTCGTAATTTCCAAGAGAGTCAGCCATACCGCTTGCAACTGCATTTTTTCCGATCAGTACTCCGCCTTGTCCGAAATCATTTTTTACTGTGTTAACAGTGACATTTCGGTAACGCGCAATCGCTTCAATAAACTGCGATTCAAGATCGTTGAGTTCGCGTTTTATCTCCGACATTCCTTCCTCTGTTCGTGGATCAGGTCGTTTTTGTTTGGCGTTGCTTGAAACAATTTCGATGTTTTTGTAGCCTTCAGAATCAGGCTGTTCTTGCACCGGAATTGTCGTGACAACACCAATACTTCCCAAAAGTGCTGACGGATTAGCGATAATTTTTTCTGTTGCTGATGCGATCCAATAAGCTGCTGATGAGCAATTTCTGCCGACATAACTCCAGATTGGTTTCTTGCCTCGTGCTTTGAAAATAGCGTCTGCCATTTCTGAGGGTCCGAGTGCAACTCCGCCTGGAGAATCGACATCAAATAAAATTGCTTTTACCTGATCGTCATCGAGTGCGGTTTGAAAATCTTTTGCGAGATCGGCAAGAGAAGTCCCGCCAAAAAAGAAGCTAAAAAGATCGCTTCTGGCAGTAATTGGTCCGTAGAGCGGAATTATTGCAGTGCCGTCTCGAATCAGAACTGATCTGGTGTTGCTTAATCGCCGTTCGGACTGAAAAGAGAGCGACTTAATTTCATCCAGGCGACAAAAGCTCTTCAAAATATCAGGCTCGATCGCCCAATATTTTGCGATTTTTAGAATGTCATTCATCGTTGTTTTTAGTTGGTTGCTGCGGTTGGATAATTTCTTTTTCAATCAATCCTGATTCTTGCTTGAGCTTATATTCTTTCAGGATTTGCGGATATTTTCTTTCGAAGTCGCCGCCGGTTAAAATTGCTGTTTCCTCAGCAAGAGTGCTGACACCAATTTCAATTCTGGTTTGCGCTGCTCGAACTTCTTTGAGTTGATCAATTTGCCCGCGTGGCGGTCCAATCCATTCTGCTCCTAAGTAAGCATTTTTGATGGTTGGGTTCGCAAAAAAATTCGGTGCATTTAATTCACCTTTTGCGACTGCTTCAGTGATCACCATCTCGTAGATCGGCTGACAGAGCTGAATCGACAACCATTTGCGTCTGCTTGAGAAAAATTTCCACGCTTCAACTAAAGCCGCTTGAGCCGCTGAGTAACTTGCTGTGAAATGTTTGATTAAAATTTCAAATGGCAATTCCAGAGCCACGCCAACTTGGCGAAGCACAGCTTGCACAAAAGGATCAAAGGCTTGATTCGGTCTTTTTGGATCGGCGATTTCGATATTTTCATTTGGCTGCAAATCAAGAATTGCACCTGGTCCTAATTTGTAATCTCCGTCATCTCTTGCGCCACCTTCAGGAGGAGTCATTGATGCTAGTCCTTCTTCATCTTCTGATTTTACAAAAACTGTAAACATTGCCGAAACCACGGCAGCCATAATTTCTGCCTCAGTGTAGCGATCGAGTTGCTTAAGGCTTTCAATTACTGGTGCTAAATATGGAATGCCTCGTGTAAGTCCTGGTCTGGTTCTGCTAAAAATATGAAAGACCTGACGATTTCCATATTTGTCAAAAGCCGGAACCTGAACAAATTTTTTTTCTTTTTGGTTCTGATAATCAGTTGGATGTTGATTGCAAACTGAGTAAGAAATTGGCGCGCCGTCAGAATCCATTTCAACGCCACCAGCGAGAGTTGCCGTGTCAAATTTAAAATCAGTATTAGCGACTCGATCTGCTTCTACAATTTGCAGAGCAAGATTGATGTTTCTGTTTGGTCGCTCGACATAACGCTTAAGAATAAAAACATCGCCGCTTTCAAGAACTGATCGCAAAACCAAATTTTGAATTTCGCTAAAAGTTTGGCATCGAGTAATGTCGCAATCTTGATTCTCAGACCAGTTGCGAAATATCCGTTCAGCATTTCTTTCAAATGCATCAAATTCATCTTCGCTTTTGAAGTAGTCTTTAAGCACATCGCGATCTAGGTGCGACTGAACTTTCAAACCAGTTCCAACAACATTCGTGACCACAGTATTTACCGCACCGCAAGCAAGTGGAGCATTGCGAAGTAAATCGCGCGATCTTTGACGAAGCTCTGGTAAATCAGGAAGCGTGACATTATCAGCAGAGCCATCAGTTGCATTCCAACTTGAAGTTTGTCTGCGATCTTTTCTTGCTCCGGTATAACCACCAGCAATTGCCAATCTGGTTCTTGCTTCCAATCTTCTTAACCCAGCCTGTGGATGAACAAAAGTGACTGCTTTATCAACCCAATTTTGTTTTAAATTGATAAAATTTTTCATTGCCACTATGTTGTTATGAGTTGGTTTAAGAATAATTTTTTAAGAATTTTACCTATGGCAACTAAGAAGAATTGGAACGATTTAACATCCAAAGAGAAGATAAGCGGTGTATCTGCATTAATGTTTTTTATCTTTGCTGCGTGGCTTGCTGTTTCTCTTTTTGGCAAAGAAAAGCTACCTCCTTTTTCAATCGAAGATAAAGAGTGTATAGGTTCGATAAAATGCTCCTACGATGTTCGTCTTTCTGGAAAAATTTCTGAAAAAGAAATTGCTGCAGTTGCTAATGAGATAAAAAAATCATCCCCTTCGGTTGAAGCGATTTTCATTTTGTACTATCTTCCTTGTATGCGTTTTAACGATGGCGCCTGGGCTTCTTCTAATTTTAATCCTGATCTAAAGATTGAAATTCAGGATTATATGCTAGAGAGCAATCCAACATGTCCCAATTAACAGGGTGTCACTCCTCTAACTCTGATGCCGCCGCGATTTTTTCTTTTGATTTGCACCAATAATCTTTTTTCGCGTTGTTCAAGTGTAGCAAGATCAGCTTTTCTTACTTTCTGCCCGTTATACCACGCTTCTTGGGCGTTTAACAGAATGTCAGAAATTGCTTGCTGCACTTCGGTTAATTGTTCTTCGAGCGTTTTCACTTTTGCTTAAATAATTCCTCGGCTTCTTACTTTTCTGACACGGCGCACATTAGCAGTTTGAGCGATTGGCTGATCCTGTTTGTTAGAATTTTTGAGCGGTATTTTTTGTAAATTTTCTACCGCTTTATTCAGATCGAGCTTCCAGTTTCTTACCAAACCGCGAAGTGCAGCAAAGGCATAAACTCTGCAATCCAATCCTTCGGTTTTTGCTCCTTCACGGCGCGGCATCCATTGTCTTACCGGTCTGCCTTTGACATATTTGGTTTTGACGATTTCAGAAGTGACTTGCACAAACCATTCAGCATCGCGTTCAATCGGAAAGTGCCAGTGACCAGCGCCTTCTTCAGCGATGCGTAATCTTTGCATCAAAGTTTCTTTGGCATCGTTTACTCCAATCACATAAACCGGTTTTTTCAGTCTCTTATTTTGACTGGCGCGTGCAGGCCAGATTGGAATTCCGTAACCAGCAGAACTTCCTTTGATTGCCCAGATTTTTTTGTGCTTTCGCTCGTTGCAGTAATTGATAACATGATCGGTGTAATGTCCGCCGCTATCAACACACACAGCAGTAATCGCAAGGTTTGGTAATTCTCTTTGATGAGCAAAGTTGTGATTTAAAATCTCATCAAGATCGCGCCATAAATTTGGCGTAGACGGGTCGCCGTAAATTACCTGATAATCAAGCGACCAGCTTTCTTCATCTTGTCCCCAGCCAACAATTTCCAGCTCGATGCGGTTGTCCTGAACGTCAACGCCGGCAGTAATAATTGCGATATCTTTTGGCAAACGAGTGCCGAAATTTTCGCGGCGCTTCATCAATCCTGTCGGATCAATAACTTCTCCTGCCATGTCTTCCCAAGTTTCTGCCAGTTTGGTGTTTGTCCAAACTTGTAATCTTGGCGGGTCTTTATGTACTTCAGAAAATTCTTTAGCGATATCGCCAAAACTCACCCAGCCATGCGGGCTGTAAAGCGAGGAAAGATGAAAAGAAATTGTTTTGCTGTTAGCACTTGGGTTGGTTGCTACCCATTTACCTTGCCGTAAAATTTCTGCTTTTTGGTGATCTTCCCAAACGCTGCCGCATTTTTCGCAGGCGTAATAGGCGGCTTCTGGTTTTCCTTTCGGCCATTTTATCTGCGCCCATTTAAGAGTTTGGAACTCGCCGCAATCAGGGCATGGAACAAAAAAATATCTTTGATCACCTTCCAAAAATGCGGTTTCAATCCGACTAAAATTTTTGATCGTTGGTGTTGAGATCATGAAAATCTTGCGATTGCTAAAAGTAGCAGTTCTTTGAATCGCAAGATTTACTGGATCACCTTCGCCAGCGGCATCGTCAGGGTAGCCGTCAACTTCATCTAAAAATAAATATCGAATCGGCATTGAGCGTAAACCAACAGCAGAATTCGCGCCGGTCATAACCAATACGCCGCCTGGAAATTCCTTCATCAAAATCGTGTTTCCGGAATCTCTGGCTCTTGGGTCTTTAACTTTTTCTTTAAGAGCCGGACAGTTTTCAATTGCCGGATCAATCCTCATTTTTGAGGTTCGCTTGGCAGTCTCAACTGTCGGATTCACAATCAGCATTGGTCCTGGTGCGTGATGGATTACAAATCCCATCCAATTATTGCCGCACTCAGTTCCGCCAATTTGTGCGCCTTTCATAAACACCACTTTTTCGCAAGGATGCGATGGTGAAAGGCAATCCATAATTTCCTTAAGGTAAGGAGTGCGATCAGTTCGCCATGGTCCTGGCTCACTTGATGAAATGCTGCTTAAAACACGATTGGCATCTGCCCAGCTTGATACTGTGAAATTCGGGTCTGGCTTTAATCCTTCGCAGTGATTTTGAAGGTAAATATCCTCATAGTTTTTCATGAACTTTTGATAGCTCTTCCAAGGCTTTGATCAGCTCGGCTTTTAAAATTTCTTTCATCTCAAAAATATTGGTTTTGCCAACCAATTGCGGAATGACACGATCAGGAATATTTAAAATTCTGTCTCTGGTCATTCTTGCTGTGTTAAATGCCACAACTTTTACATCATCAACCGAGATTAATTTTTTTGATTCTTTCTCAAATTGCAGCCTGATCAGTTTGGCACTGTAGGCTTCTTTTATGGCTCGACTTTGCTGATAACTTGGTCCGGCAATTGAATTTTGATTTGGATATTGTGCAGAATTTTGGCTATAATCAGGTTTTTCCTCGGCAATTGCTGCCTTTATTTGTGCCGGATCGGTGTTCTTATTCCATTCATTATCCGCTATTTTTGGATTTATCTTTCCACTTGGGTTCTTGGTAATTCTTCCCTGTTTTATTGCCTTCCTAACCGCTGCTTCGGTTACTCCGCGGTGTTTGGCATATGCTCTTAGCGATAATTCCATGTTTTCTGGTCATCAATATTGGTCTTTTTTTAGATTAAAAATACACTAATTAGCTTGCTAGTAACAGCTTGCCGAGCTAAACTAATACTGCTTTCATGAGCTATTAACCGTAACTTAAAATTCAAAAACTTATGGGAACTTGGACATTACCACAAACTACAGAAAAAGCCAAAAAACTTCAGGAATTAATGGAGCTTCCTTTACCGGCAAGAATTGCATCGGATAGACTTTATGACCTTGTAGGAGACGATGATCTTTTTGACAAAATTCTGTCAGTAAAAAACGAATGTGGCAAAAATTATGATGTAAGGGATTTGGTAAAATCGTCCTTACAATTTTTTCTGGAAAACAAAGATTTTTCTACTTCTTCGTGGAGCAAAAACTCACTTAAGATTTGCCACAAAATCTGCAATCTATCTAGCTAGATTTTCCGTCAATTTTTCTACTTCTGTAAGCAACATCAGAGCAAAATCTTTTTCCCGACAATCTTTTTGAAAGGAGTTGGCTTTCCTTTGAACAACTTCAACAGCCGACTTCCCATGTTTTTCTACCAGTTCTTTTGCTCTTTCCTGTAGTTTGTTATTGCTGCTGTTGTTCGTCATTTTTCCTCTTTGAAATTTCGTTGAAACTTTTTCTGGTTTTTAGCAGGACCGCTTCTTTGTTGGTAAAATTTTGCCATCTTTTTACGATCACGTCGACATATTTCGGATCGAGTTCTATCATTCTGCATCTACGTTGTGCCTGTTCACAGGCAATTAGTGTCGACCCCGAACCGCCAAAACAATCAAGAATAATATCATCAGTTTTACTGGAGTTGAGAATTGCCCGCTTACAAAGCTCAATTGGCTTCATGGTTGGATGAAGATCATTCTTAATTGGCCGATTGTAAAACCAAATGTCGCTTTGATCTCTAGCGCCACACCAGTAATGATCGTGATGATTTTTCCAGCCGTAGAGAATTGGCTCATATTGTCTTTGATAATCTGACCTTCCAAGAGTGAAGGCATTTTTTACCCAAATTATGAAAGCTGAGAATTTACCGCCAGCATCAATGAAGGCTTTGTGCAAAGCCTGTAACTCGCTACGGCTCATGCAAATGTAGCAGGCTCCTTTGGTGACAGATAGAGCGTTTCTACAAAAATCTGAGAGAAATTTTCCAAAATCTTCGCCGAGATTATCATTTAGAATTTTTGTCTTGTTGATGAGGCTATTTTTGTATTTTTCAGGAAGATGATCGCCATAATTCACATTGTAAGGTGGATCAGTAAACAGCATATCAGCTAGTTCATTACCCAGCAAATTTTGGTAAGTTTCTGTTTTACAAGAATCAGAGCAAATTAGTTTGTGATTACCGAGCAACCAAATATCTCCTGACTGCGAGGTTGGATTTTCTTCTGCTTCTGGGATTTCTTTTTCTGCTTCCTGATCTTCATCTTTGTTGTATAGCGAAGAGAAAATTTCTTCTAATTCTTTATCTTCAAAGCCAATCAGATCGAGATTAAAATTTTCTTCTTTGAGATCGGCCAGTTCACTTGCTAAAATCTCTTCATCCCATCCTGCATTTTCGGCAAGTTTGTTATCAGCTATGATGTAAGCTTTCTTTTGCGTTTCGCTTAGGTGATCAAGAACAACAACTGGAACTTCTTTTAAGCCCAATTTCTTTGCCGCCATCAATCTTCCGTGACCGGCGATGATTCCTTTTTCACCATCAATTAAAATCGGATTGGTAAAGCCAAATTCGATGATGCTTGCGGCAATTTGCGCGACTTGTGCTTCTGAGTGAAGCCGTGCATTCTTGCTGTAAGGGATCAATTCATCGACTTTCTTAATCTCGATGTGATCCGCCATTTTTGGTAAAAAATTCTCCATTGGTCTTTTCTGAATTTGTCGCAAAAAAAATGCGTACCTAAAATTATTCAGGTACGCACCTTTGCGAATACTTTTATTTATTGGTTTTGTCTAAAAATGCGAACCAGTGCGAACCCTTTTAAAATCTCTGTCGCTAAAAAAGGCTCGCGGTCGCGCGTTACCCGCGGTTAAAGTTTTTTTACAGTACCTTTTTGATTTAAGATCTCGCTCAGATTCGCGCTAAGCTGCGCGTCAAAACGGTCTTTTACTGTTTTGGTAGTTATTTCAATCATATCCAATCTCTTATTGATGTCGGCGCTCTTACGCAGGAAATAAAGGATTTTAAATTCCTTACCTTTGCGCTGTGCGATAACCTCTTGTCCTGATTTTGTTTTCATCTTGAAGGCATCGCCTGCAAGGTAGGACGATGGACTGTTTGAATCCGTTCTCTTCTTAACTTGATTGATTGCTTGGTAAGAGGGGATTGCCAACCGTCCATCTTTTGCTTTCTTGATTCCACCGGTTTGTTGCAATGCTGCAAAGGCAGCCATTGTATAAACCTCAGAAGTTAATTTTGTTTTTGTTGCAGGTTTGATACGAATGCTACTTTCAAAACCACCGGATTTTTTTCTGATAAAAAACTTTTCCTTAATGTTTTTTCTAACTTCATCCTGACTTTTTTGTGCAACGTTAGTCAGGGTTTTTGCAACTGCGAAAGGGATTTGTTTTTTTGCTATGTTGCTGAGTTCATCACTCGCGTTACTTTTGATCTGGAAGCTTATGATTGCCATGTTGAGCCCGTGTACTGAAAACCCGTCATCGGGAAAAATTAATGTTTATTTTTATCGACACACTTTTCGACTATTGATAAACATTAATCCCGATTTTGTCTCAAATGTCTAATGGTTTTTCAGGGGTGCGTACACAAACGCACTTCTTCTAACTTCTGCGTAATTCTGCGTATAGCATTTTTCCATTTTCGATTTGCAGTTGCTCTGGAAAAGCCAAACTCACAGCAAATTAACTGCCACGGAGTTCGTTTTGCACGAAGCCAAATAATCTTCCTTTCATCAACCGACTCAATGAAGTGAATCCATCCGCAAGTTGTTTCCATATGCGAAATAGCTTCTGGAGTTGCCGGCCATTTCTTTGGTCTTTGATCCATGCGCAGCACTTCAATTTCGCTGTAGATAACCTGTGGCCAGCTTGTGAAGTAATCACGCAATTTTGCCGATGGCAGTTTTTTCATTGTTCTGAGAGCTTCTTCAAAAGCTCTGATCACCATTTCTTCGGTCCAGATA
>JACCDR010545014.1_pt1 | contig 17422 bp, 15 predicted proteins | sample 7446431 | NCBI WGS metagenome assembly JACCDR01 (sample SAMN15323443, study PRJNA562643) | freshwater metagenome | isolation source: river surface water | place: USA:Blue River Watershed | collected 2017-08-17
AACCAGTGTTATGCTTGCACCCGCTCCAAATTCCAGTCCACGAAGACGAAAGCGGCACTAACCATCCACCCCACTGCTTAGGGGATCACACGGCCAAGGGGCCTGCGCTGTGGTAGCCAGTGGGATCTCCGGATCGTCCCCAAGGTGGGCTCCGCGCCCTTAAAATCACGAGCAGGTGGACTGCTTATCCTTTCGCAAATCCCACCAACCATCAAGGTCAGACATGCCATTAGGATTGAATCTCGGCCTTTGGATGTCTGGAATGGGGGGCGGGGGCGCCCAAGCACTTCCTGCTGGAGCGCTGAGTGCGGGTAGTGTCCCTGCCAGCATTGAAATCGATTTCGTTCGTGATCGATGGCTTGTTGACGGAGCGTTACAAGTTGGCGGGGCCGCAACCGCGTGCACATGCACACGCGCGTCTGCGGCATACTACCGCAATAGGGCGGGGCTGTTAACATCGGTCGCAATTAACATTTTGCGCACTGGTGACATGGGTGCCCTGGTCGAGGGCAGCCGAACCAACGTTGTCCTGCAAAATCGTGACCTGACGAACGCAGCGTGGACAAAAAGCAACTGCACTGCGGCGAAGGATCAGACGGGGCCTGACGGCGTTACGAATTCTGCGTCGTCTCTGACTGCGACGGCAGGGAATGGGACCTGCCTTCAAAGCATAACGCTGGCGTCTTCAGCTAGGTTCCAGTCTGCTTTCGTCAAGCGATTGACCGGCTCTGGCGCCATTCAGATGACGACAGACAATGGCACGACATGGGTTGAAGTTTTCCCTACGACAAATTGGGATCAGCTTTTTATCCCGACGCAAACGCTTGCAAATCCGACCGTTGGGTTTCGGGTCGTCACAAGCGGGGATGCAATTGCGGTAGACTTTGTACAAAACGAAAACGGTGACACCGGTCCGACAAGCCCGATAGAAACTGCAGGCGTTGCGGTGACGAGGTCGGCTGACCTTGTTCGCCCCTCCAACACCACTTGGCTCAATGCTGCAGCGATAACGGTTTATACTGCGGGTGCAAGGGGAAGCGCGACAGCCGGAACAGCAGCCGCCTTTTATGGAATTTCTCATTCAACCAATGCTGATTCGTTTTTTGCCAGACTGTCGCCATCGACGGCGGTTGCTTATTTGGGCAGGAATGCCGCGTCGGTCACGCAATGGTCAGCCAATCTGGCCTATCTAGGGACCAATGCCGTCCGGGGTCGGCACCTGACGATTACGGGGGCGGCGCTAAACGATATCGGCATGACCGATGAAGGCGGTTCGATAACGACCGATGTTTCCGCGACCGTGCCTGTTGGAAACAGGGTATCTATAGGCGCACAAGAAGCCTCCAGTCTATGGAACGGGTACATTCATCGATTTGCGGTGTGGGATTCAAAGCCTACAAACGTAGATTTGACGCCTCTAGCTCGGTCGGGCGCTGATTTTATAGTCATTGGCGAAGGCGACAGTATTTTGCGGTCTCCAAGTGTTGCCAATTTTGTTGGTTTTGTCGGGAGGGCTCAGTATATGAGCCCCTATACGTACATTTTCGACAATAGGTGTGTTTCCGGGTCTACCGTTGTCAATGCGGCTGATGCGGTATCCCTTAGCGGCACACGGGCACCGATCCTTGATGCCTTGAGAGTATCGTATGCGGCGGCCAATCCAAACAAGAAGGTCGTAACCGTAGTGAATTGCGGCCATAATGATCTTGCTGGAAATGGCCACGACGCTGCGGCATACACGGCCCAGTTACAAACCTATCTGGCGGCTCGGCGCGCTGCGGGTCATATCATCATCTGCTGCACAGTTCCGCCGAGCAATTCCAACGTTTTGTTCAATCCGGCCAGGAATACCGCCAACGCGACAATCAGGGGTTGGTCTGGAACATTCTGGGATTATCTGTGCGACTGGGATAACACGATCCTGGGACCAGACGCCGCTGCCGATGACACGTCGCTGTACAGCGACGGAATCCATCCAACAGAACGCGGAGCGATTATACTGGGAGATTACTTCAAATCTGTGCTTGATACGGTGCCGCTTTAGTTCCCTCCGCTCCCCAGCATATGGGCTTTAAACCGCCTGATACCCTCTGAGCGACAAGCCGACCACATGGCGCCAGCGAGGACATCGGGGACTTTGATGCTGGTGACTTGCGGTGGCACCGGCTGATTAGCCAATGCCACCAGTGCCACTCCGACAATGACACAGCCATTGAGCCGATGGCAGAGCCGGTAGACTGTTGCCCGCCGATCAAGACCAACGTCCCGGATGGCCGACTGACAGATGCTTCTGCCAGTTTTCAGCAGTGCATCTGCCAGGAACCCCGCGATGACCGACCTCTTCCCCACCAAACTCAACCAGAGTAGAAAATGCCATCCAATCCAAAGAACATGAGCGCGGAGCAGCTCCAGGCGCCGTGGATCAATCACACCGCAGCGACAAATGGCACCTATGATCCCCCGCTCAGAGGCCTCTACGTCAGCGTAGGAGGCACCTGTGACCTCACAGACCTCGCTGGCACGACGCTGACCACGGTCACCCTTGTCGCCGGCAGCGTATGGCCTGGCTGTATCGCTACGATCGCCAATATCGCAGGCGGACTGGTGATGTACTCGGGGCGGTAACAGTTGTAACGTTACAGGCAATGCGCTATGTAACGTTACATGAACAACGCCACCCTCCAAGCCATCGGCAGGCTACGCCGAAATCAAGGTCGAAACCCAGACGCCATGCTGGTTTGCGACACCCTTGAAAAGCTCTGGCATCAGTATAAATCGATCGCCAATGCAACGAAGATCGAAGTTAAAAACTGCGAAGAATGCAAACGCAGGCGAGAACAGGTTCGCGATAGGGTAAGGAAATATCGGGGGTCAAAATAATGACCTCTGCGTGCCAACTTTATCGACATTTTGACAAAGATGAGGTCCTGCTTTACGTAGGCATTTCACTGCATGCTATGGCAAGGCTTTCTGGGCACAAGAAAACGTCTGGATGGTTCGCGGAAATAGCGCGGGTTTCTGTCGAGACATACGAAAGCAAAAAAGCAGCTGTGCTGGCGGAGACTGCTGCAATAAAGGCTGAGAAGCCGAAGTACAACATCGTTCATTCCAAAACGCCGAAACTAGCAACCTCCGAGCTCCGCAGAGAGCGTAAAAAGTCGTCTGCCTCAACAGAGGCAAGCAAGGCTCTTAACCGAGCCACGCAAGCCAAATGGCGGACTGCAAACCTAGAACTTAACCGTCAGCGCGCCCGTGACGGCATGCGCAAGCGAAGAGCACAAACGAAGGATATCTGAAAATGTCACGCAAGCCGAGCACTGCCAAGAAGGCGGACTCCGCGGCTGCGAAGCAGAAGAAAGCTCGCAAGCCGAAAGTGAAGGCAGCGAGTGAAGGACTGGCGCCTACGGTTATCGTGAGTGGAGAGCCTCAGAAACGCTCCTCCTTCGGCCGGCCAACCAGCTATAAGCCAGAGTACTGTGAGGCCGTAATCGAATACGGACGGCGCGGCAAGTCTCGCGAGTGGATCGCCGCGGAACTGATGGTCATACCCGAGACCTTGGCGAACTGGGCTAAGGACCACCCAGACTTTTTCGACGCCATAACACTCGCGAAGCATCTGGAGCTCAAATGGTGGGAAGACGCCGGCCAGAACAATCTGACCGAAAGTGGCTTCTCCGCCTCGGCTTGGTCGAGGTCCATGGCCGCTCGCTTCCCAGCAAAGTGGCGTGAGAAATCGCAGGTTGACCATGGTGTCAGTAATGAGCTTGCCGCTCTGCTAGGGCAGATTGATGGCGAAGGCGCGAGCCTCTTCTGAGGCTATCGACCGGCTCAAGCGCGATCTTGCCGATCGCAACTGGCGTCTGTGCAATCTCTATTGGATCCTCGACAGGGATGGCAACAAGGTCAGGTTCACTCCGAATTGGGCTCAGCAGAAGCTCATGGAGGATTGGCACTATCGGAACATCATCCTGAAGAGCCGGCAGATCGGCTTCACGACGTTCATTCAGCTTGTGTTCCTCGATCTGGTGTTGTTCAACTCCAACATTCGTTGTGGCACGATCGCGCAAGATCGCGATACTGCCAAAACGATCTTTCAGGATAAGATCAAGGCGCCTTACGATTGGTTGCCTGAAGCCATCAAAGGTCAGCGCTACCCGATCCGTGACAGCGCAAGTGAGTTGGCACTGAATAATGGCAGCGTGCTTCGCGTTGGCACGTCAATGCGTGGTGGCACTCTCCAATATCTGCATGTGTCCGAATTCGGCAAGACATGCGCGAAGTTTCCCGACAAAGCGCGCGAGATTGTCACCGGTTCGCTGAACACCGTCAAGGCCGGGCAGTTCGTGTTCATTGAGAGCACTGCCGAGGGCCAGGACGGCCAGTTTTATAAGATGACGGAGAAGGCGAGAGCCCAAAAGCGCATGGGCTCCCCGCTCTCGACGATCGACTATAAGTTCCATTTCTACGGCTGGCACGAGGATCCGAACTGCTGGATTGCCCCTGAAGGCGTGCCAATCCCGGAAGAAGCTCAGAAGCATTTTGAAGTGCTTGAGCGTGATCATGGCATTGTGCTGAATGACGGCCAGAAGGCATGGTGGGCAGTCACGCAAGACACGCAACAGGATGACATGGGCCGTGAGTATCCGGCCCATCCTGACGAAGCGTTTGCCGCCGCCGTTGACGGCAGCTACTACGGCAAGCACATGGCGGCCGTGGAGAAGCGCGGAGGCGTTGGCACTTTCAAGGCAGTACCTGGCTGGCCCGTGCACACGTTCCATGACATCGGCGTTGGTGACTACCACAGCATATGGTTCGCGCAGTTCCTGCCTGGCGAAATCCGGCACCTGCACTATTACCAGAACTGTGGCGAGGGTATGCCGTTCTACGCCGACTATTGTGACAAGCAATATGAAAAGAACGGCTGGACACGCAGCGAGGACAGTCAGGACTGGTTCCCTCATGATGGCAAGGTCAAAGAGTGGGGAACTGGCAAAACGCGTCTGGAGCAGAGCATCCAGAAGGGTTTCCATCCTCGTATCCCGCTGGCACTGAGCCGGGCCGATGGCATCAACGCCGTCCGCGAGATCCTGAAGATCTCGACCTTCGACCAGGAAGGTTGCGCACTCGGGATCACGCAGCTCAAGAACTACAAGAAAAAGTGGAACGACCAAACCAGCGCTTGGATGAACGAGCCGCTTCACAATGAAGCAAGCCATGGGGCCGATGCCGAGCGCACACTGGCCTGCGCCCACCGGGAAGTCTTCGCTGTTGTTGTCGATCCCGAGGAAGAGAAGCGCAAGCAGGTAGTTGCAGCTCAGCAGTCCCGCGTGAAAGCCGCCCAGAAACACCGTGGCCATCGCCGCGGGCTAAGACGAGCAGCATGAAGAGAGACAACCCCGAAACCCCCTCAGAGCTTTCGCCTCGTAATGCCACATTCTGGCTATCCGAGATCGAAGCTGCCCAGTCTCGCAATGAGAACTGGTATCTGAAGGCCGAAGAGGCCGACGAGCGCTATCGCGACTGCGAAGAGGACAGCGACGAAAGCCGTGGTTTTGGTGGTCTGAACGTCTACTGGGCAAACGTCGAGACCCAGAAGGCAGCGATCGGCGAGGATTTCGGCAAGCCGCAGGTCACGCGCGTCAACATGCCGGAGAATGACGGCGGCCTCGCTCGTCACGTCGCCACGGTGTGGGAACGTGCCATCGAAGCGAGCGTCAAGGAGAGCGATGACAATCACGACATCGCTTTGGCAGTGTGGGATGTCCTCCAGCCCGGCAAGGGTCAGGTGTGGATCGACATCGAGGCCGATGACAAGAAGTGGGTGACAGCCACGATCTGCCGCGTGTGCCATAAGGATTACCTCGAAGGCGCTGCCACGCGTTGGGGATCAGTGCCTTGGGTCGCGCGCCGGCACTTCTTCACCCGTGACGAGCTCGTCGACGAATGCAAGATGACGAAGGAGAAGGCCGAGAAGGTCTCTCTCAGCGTCACGCTGCCGTATAAGTCGAAGAGCGACAGTTCCGATGCCAAGGGACAGGAACAGTTCAAGCGCGCCGAGGTCTGGGAGATTTGGTCCAGGTTCCCGGAGAAAGCACGGGTCTTCGTCGCCGTCGGCCATAAGGACGATGTGCTGCGGTATGACAAAGACCCGCTGCACCTGAAGAAGTTCTTCCCGTGCCCGCGGCCGATGCAGGCCAATGGCGACGAGAGCCGGCCGCCGCTGACCGACTACTCCCGCTACCAGGACCAGGCGGAAGAGCTCGACCGCATCAGCGAGCGCATCTTTGTCCTGACGGAGACGCTACGCCGCGTCGGCGTCCATGACAAGGCGTTCAAAGAACTCTCTGACATCGCCGAGGCGGAAGAAAACACCACCATCGCGGTCGAGAACTGGGTCGAGCTGCAGGCCAAGGGCGGCCTGACAAAGGTCCAGGAGTGGCAGGACATCCTGCCGATCGCTCAGGTGTTGGCAGAACTGCATCAGCAGCGTGACACGCTTCTCAAGCTGATCTATGAGTTGTCAGGCATCTCGGATTTGGCGCGCGGTCACACCGATCCGGACGAGACGCTCGGCGCTCAAAAGCTCAAGCAGTCCTTCGGCTCCTCCCGCTTCAAGCGCCGCGAGAAGGAAAGCCGCCGCTTCGCCTCCGAAGCCTACCAGATCAAGGGCGAGGTGATCGCGGAGTTCTTCCCGCGCGAGCAGCTTGAGCAGATGAGCGGCGTCGATCTGCCATTGCGTGCTGACATCGACAAGGCGAAGGCACAGCTTACCGAGGTCATGCGCGGCGAGCAAGCCCGGCAGATGCTGGAGCAGCTCAAGCAGGCACGTCAGCAGCCCCCGCAGGAAGGGCAACCCGCGCCGCAGATGCCCGACCCTCAGGCCATGGCGACGCTCATACAGGCGGCGCAAGTCCCGATGCTGCCGCCTGAGCAGATGCAGAAGCTGACCAAGCTCGCGCATACGAAATTCTCGTGGGAAGACGTTCGAGACGTGCTGCGCTCGGATGTCCGACGCTGCTATGCTGTCGAGGTCGAGACGGATCAGACCGCTTTCGTCGACGAAGAGGCCGACAAGAAGAACCGTACGGAGTTCTTCGGCACGGTTATGCAGTCGATGCAGCAGGTCGGCCCGATGATCGCCGGCAATCCGAAGGCCGGCGAGATCTGGAAGCAGATGATCATGTTCGTGGTCTCGGCATTCAAGGCTGGCCGCGGGCTTGAAGAGGGCATCGAGCAGGCGATCGACAACGCTATCGAGATGGCGGCACAGAACCAAGGCCAGCAGCAAGATCCTAAAGCCATGGCCGACGCTCAGGCAGCGCAAGCCAAGCTGGAAGCGGCCAAGATCAGCGTACAGCGCGAGACGATCAAGCTGAAGCAGATCGAAGCCCAGGCCGGCGCCGACGCTCAGACAAAGATCGTCGACCAGCAGCTACGCATACAGGAATCCGAGGCCAAGCAGCGCGAGGCGCAAGCCAAGTCCATCGAGAGCCACAACAAGCTGGTGCAGCAGGAGCAGGCGACACAGCAGAAGGCTGTAGAAGGCCAGCAAAAGGTCGCCCAGCAGCATATGGCGAACGAGGCCAAGGCGACCGGCCACCGCATCGATATGCAAAACAAGGTCGAGCAGTTGCAGTTCGAGCGCACCGAGCGCGCCACCGCCCGCGAAGAGATCCTCAAAGACAATCACGTAGCCGACGAACAGCGCAAGACGAAGGCTCAGTCGGCATCCAACGGAGCATCGAAATGACCAAGAAGGCCACCAAGTCCAGCAAGAAGTCCTCGAAAAAGGGCGGGAAGAAAGGCGGCTGCTGATGGGCGTCTCCCTCTCCGGCCTTGACCTCAGCTTCCTGAAGAAAAATGATCCTAACACCTGCGCACCGGGCCGCTATCGCATCGACCCTGAAGACGGCAATGCGATCCCGGCGCATGTCCATGCTCGCAAGTATCGTCGGCCGTCTAAGCGATCGACAGCGGTTGCTGTCCCCTACTTCATGCCCGACGTTGACGCCGTTTACGGCGGCGCATGGAAGAGCATCATCGACGGCAGTGAAATCTCCAGCCGGTCCAACTGGCGGGAGCACAACAAGCGTCACGGAGTCGTCGACGTCGGCGACAAGTTCTGGTCTGCCGACGGGGACGACATCAAGCGCACCGAAGAGATTATGGGGTATGATAAGTCCCTCATAGGACACCCCGATTTCACTTGGGGCAAGCAAGACTAAAACCCACCCAACCAAGGCGGACTTGGCGCCAGAAGCTCGGTTTTCACCGGGCTTTTTTGTTGCCTACTGCCCAATGAGGACGCAATGACTGACCCAGTAGTTGCAGAAGGCACGACGCAGGAGGCTCCGAAGCCGGCGCCGGCCGCCAAATCCAAGGCGAAGAGCGAAGAAAAGCCGCATTACCACGTCGACGAGATGAAAACGGGCAAGCGTGACCCGTTTACCGCGGCGTTCAACTCGGCTCAGGACGAAATTCGCGGCACTGACGAGCCCGACGAAGAGCCGGAACCCAAGCCGAAGCCGAAAAAGCAGCCTGAGCCGGCCAAGAAAGAGGCCAAAGCCGAGGAAAAACCGGCCAAAAAGCCCGAACCGAAGCCGGAAAAGGCGCCAGAGCCCGACGAAGACGCGATCGCCGAGAAGGTCGCAGAAAAGCTCACCGAGGCCAAGCCGGAAAAGAAGGAAAAAGGCCCGCTTGAGCCGAAGAAATGGTGGTCCGGTCGCAAGCGCGACGCTTTTGCGCGCATGCCCGTCCACATCCAGGAAGCCTGGCTGGCAGAAGCCCCGGCACCTGATCAACGGTGGACCGCAGAGCAGAAAGCCGCCTTCGCCAAGCTGCCCACCGAGGGGCAAGAGCTTCTCCTGGAACGGTCGCAGGAGATGGAGCGCGGTTACGGCGAAAAGTTCGAAGGCCTCGCCAAGGAACGCAAGCTCGCCGAGGAAATCCGCAGCGCCGTCCCGCAGCAGCTCCGCACTCTCATGGAGCAGCGCGGACTGACTGAGGCGCAGGTCCTCAACAAGCTCGCACAGCAACAGCTACTCGCATTGCAGGACCCTCGCGGTTACGCGCTGAAGTTCCTCGCCGATGCGAAAATCAATCCCCTCGACCTCGTCCAGTACGACGCTGAGGGCAAGCCGGTCGCACAGCCGCCACGGTCTCAGGCCGCCCCGGACATCAGGGCGCATCCTGAGTACCAGGCGATGGCAACCGAGCTTCAGCAGCTCAAGGCTGAACGCCAAAAGCACGCTGAATCAGAAGACCAGCGCTTTGACGCTGATTTCAATACCCTGCTTGGGGAGAGGGACGGTGAGGGCAACTCGCTCTATCCCTTCATCCGCGTCCTCGCAGGCGCAATGGCTACGATCATCGATAACGATCCTGACCGCTTCAGCGGACTCAGCCTTCGGGACCGGTTGGCAGCCTCCTACTACGAAGCCTTGGAAGACTTCCCCGAACTCTCCGCGATCCAGATGACCGCACCCAAGCCGGCAAAGGCTGACGAGCCCAAGCCAGCTACCGCGGACTCTGACGGTGAAAGTGAGCGAGTGGCGAAGCTTGAGGCGGCGGTCACTCCAAAGAGCCGTGCTCCTGCACCGTCGTCGACGCCGGCCGCGTCGGGCGATGCATTCGAACAGGCTTGGCAGAGTGCCAAGAAAGCACTCGGAAAACGTTAACTTAGGAGCATTGAGCAATGGCTCAGCCTAATAGCACGTTCGACGAATTGGCCTCGCTGACGATCTCGAAGTACTCGAAGACGCTGCGTGACAACGTTTCGAACAATATTCCGCTCTATGCATTCTTCAAGGATGCTGGAGCAATTGTTGAGGAAGACGGCGGCATTTACTTGCTGGAGAACCTCGACTTCGGTGATAACATCACCTTTACTTGGTTCAACGGCTACGAAGAAATTCCGATCACGCCGTCTGAATTCGCCACCACCGCTCATTTCGACTGGAAGGAATGCGCCGGCAACGCGGTCTTCAGTGCCCGCGAAGTCGCCCAGAACTCCGGCGAGAGCAAGCAGCACGATCTGGTGAAGGGCAAGGTCAAGAACCTTGAGCGCACCATCATCAACAACGTCGGCGCGGCGCTGTTCTATGCGGGCACAGAGAACGATGGCAAGTCGTTTGGTGGCCTGCAGTATCTCATCGCTGATGATCCGACGACCGGCACCGTTGGCGGCATCAACCGCGCCACCAGCGGCAATGAGTTCTGGCGCAACCAGGTGTTCGACGAGTCCGGCGGCGCCGACAACCTCGTGCTCTCGGCCTCGACCATTCTGGATGCGATGGAACTGCTGTTCATCCGTTGTACGAGAGGTGCGGACACCCCTAACCTCTGGGTCTACGGCAACACCTACTGGCGCTATTTTGCCGGTGCGGTGAACGCCAACAGCCGGTACATCCGCGAGAGCGATGCCGAGACGGCCAAAACGTCGTTCCCGTACTACATGTTCAAGAACGGCGTGAAGGTCTTCCACGACCCGAACGCTGGCGCAACCCGCGGCTACGCGATCAACACCGAGTTCACCAAGCTCAAGGTGCACAAGGATCGCAACATGACCCCGGACAAGCCGCGCTACCCGTCCAACCAGCGTGCGACCGTCATTCCGATCGACATGATGGCCAACCTGGTCTGCGGGAACTGCTCGCTGAACGGGGTAATGCAGCCGTGAGCATTTTCACCCCTTGTGAAGATGGCGTGACTGTCAATGTCACTACCACTTCTCAGGCCATTGCGCTTTCTGGCTCTCGGCGGGCGCGCAAGGCACTTTCGATCACCAACTTAGGGGGCAGCAATGTCCCGGTATTTGCGCGGTTTGGCGACGGCTCCGTAACGGTTTCTGCTGCCAACGGCTATTTGGTTGCGCCTACTACGCAAGCCCAGGGTGATGAGAAGGTTATCGGTGTTCCGCATGGTGTGACTCACGTCGCCTTCATCAGCACGGGGAACAAGGATCTCAAGGTCACTGAGGGTGACCTGATTTCCGGCTGATCAGGGAAAAGGAGAAACGACAATGGCTTTTATCCCTCTCGGCAATGTGGTCATCGCCCAGGCGATCGCCGATACTTCGACCACGAAGAAGGCCCCGCTCGGCCGCATCATTCAGGCACTTGATTCGACCTTCGGCGTCGGCGAGTTCATCTACCTGAAGGGCGTTGGTTCGACCACCGTCGGCAGTATCGTCAATTACGACGATACGTTCCAGACCGCGCTCGACACCGCAGCCGTGTCCGGGCCGTCGCGTCCGCTGGCCGTCGCTATGTCGGCAAACGTCGCCAACCAGTTCGGCTGGTATCAGATCAGCGGTCTCTCGGTCATGGCCAAGGCGAACTCGGTTTCGTTCGCCGATGGCGCTGGCTTGGGTTCCGGCTCCGGTCTCGCCGTTGCTGTCGTCACCGGCACGGTGCTCCAGGGTGCCGTGGTCGCGGCGGTCGCTTCGGCCAAGTCCAACGTCACGACCGTTCGGGTGTTCATTGGGCGCCCGCATGGACCGTCGGACGTTTCCTAGTAGCAGCGTTGAGGCGGTCTTCGGGCCGCCTCCCTTACTTTGAGGAATTTATGGCAGCTCCGCGCTACGAAACCGTTCATAAGAAGATTTTCAACGAAGGGGCGACAATGCCCCTCATTTTGCCGATCCTAGTGCTCAGCAACACCTCTGATGAGGATCTGGAGCGCAATATCCGCTCCAATTCTGAGCGCGACCTGAAATGGGTGGGTGTCGAGCCGGAACATGGTGGCGTTGCCGTCCTTGTCGGCGGAGGCCCTTCGGCGGCTGACTATGCCGATCAGATTCGCAGCATGCAAGAGGCCGGCGGAGTGATCTTCGCCATGAATGCGGCCTCCCAGTGGCTCCGGGAACACGGAGTCACACCCGACTATCAGGTGATAGCCGATGCCAAGCAGGAGACATCCTCGCTGGTCGACCTGTTCGCCAGGGGGCATCTATTCGCCTCGCAGGTCAATGCCAAAACGATGGATGCCGTCGAGCGCCCCATTCTTTGGCAGCTCGGTGACGAGCAGATCGAAGAGTGGTTCCCTGCCAAGAAGAAGGCAGCGGGAGGCTATGCCCTGATCGGGGGTGGGGCATCGGTCGGCAATTCCGCATGCTGTCTCGCCTATGTCATGGGGTTCCGAGAACTCCACATTTTCGGCTTTGACAGTTCGCATCGCGGCGAAGCGAGCCACGCCTATGAGCAGCCGATGAACCGCTTCATTCCGACGGTTGAAGTCGAATGGGCCGGCAAGACCTACGTGTCATCGGTGGCGATGAAGGCGCAGGCCGAAAAATTCCAGATGACGGCGCAATCGCTGAAACAGATGGGATGCCGCATCAAGGTTTACGGCGATGGTCTGCTCCAGCATATGTACACCACGCCGCCCGAGAACCTCACCGAGCGGGACAAATACCGCCTGATGTGGCAAATGGACTCGTACCGGGTGCTTTCTCCGGGCGAATGCGTCGTCTCGCTGTTCTTGGAGATGGTCAAGCCGGAAGGGCTGATCATCGACTTCGGCTGTGGCACCGGCCGCGCCAGTACGGCGCTCGACAAGCTTGGTCATAAGGTGCTGCTTGTCGATTTCGCTGACAACTGCCGCGATGACGAGGCGCTCTCTCTGCCATTTCTGGAATGGGATCTGACACGGCCACTGCCGCCGCGGGCGAATTACGGCATCTGCTGCGATGTGATGGAGCATATCCCGCCTGAGGACGTAGAGAAAGTCATCCTCAACATTATGGCGTCGGCCGAGACGGTGTTCTTCCAGATTTCCACGGTTCCGGACGCCTTCGGCAAGCTGATCGGTCAACCTCTCCATCTTAGCGTGCATGATCATGATTGGTGGTTGGGGCTGTTCGGATTCCTTGACCTCAATGTGGAGAAGGACATTCGAAGCGCGGAGGCATCCATATTCGTAGTGAAGCGTAAACCATCGACACTGGCGGCCTAAGGAGGGCCGAGAACGATGATTGATTCTAAGCAATGGTTCGACGTCCCGGACAGCAAGACCAAGGACGAGAGCGGTGAAGGCGGCTTCTTCTACAATGTGGAGGCGCGCTTTGCTGATCACCCCATTTTGGACGTGAAAGCCTCCAAGGCCAAGCGCCACAACGTCTATTTCTACGGCCCGGTCCTGCATATGCGGATCAAGAAGACCTCGCTCGGCGCCAAGGCGATCAAGAACGCCCATTCGGTGGTGATGCGCTTCGACAAGGGTCACGAAGACATCCGCATCGAGGCCGGCATCGGCCCGCAGGGCAACAGCATTCCCGTCCGCGTCGGCAGCCCCGGCATGGGCAAGGAGGACTTCGATCGCGCCTGCAAGCTGATCGTCCGTTGCTGGGAGGCCTGGGAGCACTACCAGAAGTTCCGCAAATCGGTCGTCACCGAACTTGAGCAGCACGCCTTGGAGATCATCTCCCAGGCTCCGAGCAAGCTCAAGGGCCGGATCATGGCCGGCCGTGACGGCGGCATCCTCGAAGTTGATGACGTTCACGACGAGCAGATCGACGACGATCCGGATTTCACGCCCGAGGCTGATGCGGTGATCATCGACAAGCCGAGCACCGAAGCCAAGCCGAGGGGCCGCAAGAAGGCCGCCTGAGGATAAACGATGGCTCTGAACCTGTTGCAGATCGCGATACGTGCGCTGGATGAGATCTCCTCATTCAACACGCCGACATTCATCATCGGAAACGATGATGACACAGCGAAGACACTGCTCGCCGCAGCGTATAAGACCGGCGAAACGCTCGTGCGCGACTATGACTGGCAGGAGCTGAGCAAGACGGCCACGGCGTCAACCGTGGCCTCTACATCGCTGTACGACCTGCCGAGCGACTATGAGCGCATCGCGCCGGACACGATGTGGAACAACAGCGAAGCGCGCTACATGCGCGGACACACGACGAGGCGTAAATGGGCGGCGATCACCAACAGTGCCGCCTATTCCAACGCCACGCACGATTGGCGTTTGAAGGGTAATCAGATCCAGGTCTATCCGACGCCTTCGAGTTCGTTCACCTTCAATTACGAGTATCTGAGCAAGGTCTATTGCACGGCCAGCGATGGCACGACAGACCGCGCCGACGGCTGGGTCGACGATACCGACCTACCCAAACTGCCTTACGACTTGTTTGTCTACGGCATTCGTTACTTTTTCAGTGACAGCAAGAACCTGCCCGGGTCGCTCAAGGCCGCGGCTGAGTTCGACGCCGTGATCATGTCGCGCCAGAACAAGAACGTCCCCTCCGAACGGGTGAACCACGCCGCAACGGTGGTGTCGCCCCGTGCTCGTCGTCGCTTGAACATCCCCGAGACCATCCCGACCCCATGACCACGCTGCTTTCGGCCCGGCTGTCCAATCGGGTGCCGCCACGCACCTATGGCCAAGCTCCGGAAGGCCAGTCAATCCCGATCCCGGCACCGACGGAGGGCATGAACACCCGCGACGGCGTGTCGAGCCTGAAGCCGACCGAATGCCGGTCCCTGCGGAACATGCTCGCCGAGCGTGGCAAATGCGTCATCCGCAAGGGTAGGACGGAGCACCAGGCCATCAGCGGGGCGACGAGCGTTGGCACGATGTTTACGCATCAGGGCGTGAGCGGCGATGTCATCCTTGCAGCGTCGGATGGGGAAATCTGGAATGTCAGCGGATCGCCGAGCGCGCTGACATCGGCAAACTACACCCTCAACGCGTGGTCCATAGCGCAGTTTAATGACACGACGGTCGGTGTCAACGGCACGGACACGCCATGGGCGTTCGATGGCACAAGCGTGGGCGCTTCGGGCTTGTCAGGATCCGGCCTGACGATTGCCAACCTGCGTACGGTCCATGTGGTTGGCGTGCGGATGTGGTTCACCGAGGAGGACTCGGCTGATGTCTGGTATCTGGCAGTCGGCGCTGTCACGGGCGTGTTGACGAAATTCAATCTTTCGCAGGAAACCAAGGGCGGTTACTGCGTCGGCGTTTATGGCTTCGGACCTCACACTATTTTTGTCATGAGTTCCGGGGAAACCGTGGTTTACCAGGGCGATCCGGGCTTGGATTTCAGCTTCGCGAAGCGCTATGCTGCCCCTCAGCCCGTTGGTTATGATCCCTGCATCGATGTCAATGGCGAGCCGGTCATTATGACGGCATCCGGGCCTCTGCCATTCGAGGCGATCGCCCGCGGCCTCGATGACAATGCCGTCGATGTCGGCGCCTGGGGCAAAATCGCCCCTTCTTGGGCGTCTGACTTCGAGACCTATGGCGGCAACGAAGGTTGGAACGCCTGTTTTTTTAACGGGCTCGTGATTTTCAATCTTCAGATCGACAGCGGCACCAGCAAGCAGTGGGTGTTCAACACCCGCACGAAGTCCTGGAGCTTTTTCGACGAACTGGACGGCTATAATTTCACCTCCAGTGGTAACACGCTGTACTTCGGTGCCAAAGCCGGCAACGAAGTGTGGCGTTATCAGGGTGGCACGGACGACGGCAGCGCGATCGTCGGGACCATCCGAGGCGGATTCATCTACCCGTTCCAGGCTCAGGTCAACGGGCAATACACCCTCGCCCGCCTCAATGTGGAGGCAAGCGGCATCGTAACTGGTCAGATCCAAGTCGATACCGATTATCGTGAGCTCGGCATCAATGCGCCAGAAATCCCGCTCTCCTCATCTGGTTCAGGACCATGGGACGGACCATGGGACGGACCATGGGGTGAAGACGGGCAGCCCATCCTGAAATGGTCGAGCGTCAAGGGGTTCGGCCGCTCTGTCGCTCCGGTGGTGCAGTTCAACAGCCTTGCGGATGACCTAGCTTATTTCGGCATAGATCTGATTGCAACGCCATGCGGGGTGACGGGGTGATATCCCCGGTTTTCGGCCAAGACCCGGCCGTGGCTGCTTGGCTGTTCGAGGTCTCCGGCAGCCGTCCCATGCTCTATAACATGGCGATAGGGCTTGTGGATGAGACAGGGAAGCTCGTCGGTGGAATCATGTGGACTGGCTACAACGGCAGCGATGTCGAGGTCCACGTATATGGACCCGGCCTGATCAAACGCCGCATCGTCCGCCTGATCTTCGGCGTCGCCGTCCTGCATTTCAACGTCAATCGAGTGACGGTGCGCACGCGCAAGGAACACGTGCGCCGCGGCGTCGTCAAGCTCGGAGCGGTCTACGAAGGGACCGTGCGGCGGCTGTACGGCGCGACCGACGCCGACGAACACGCCGGACTTCAATTTGGATTCTTCCGCGAGACCATGGAGCGTCTCGCCGGCCTCAAAAATGATCTCAGGAGAGCAGCATAATGTGCGGGAGCGCGCCGAAACCGCCTGATCCCTTCAAGACTGCGCAGTCGCAGTATACATTCAATAAGCAGGCCGCCGAAGACTTCATGCGCATGGGAGCGATCGACCAAGAAGGTCCGTTCGGCTCCACCACCTATGAACGCGACGACAACGGACTGCCGACCTCACAGAAGGTCAGCCTGTCTCCGGCTGTGCAGCAGTGGCTCGACAGCCAGTTCGGGGCATCCTCGGCGATCTCAGACGCGGCACAGAAGCAGCTCGGATTCCTCCCCCAGGACAAGTTCCAACTGCCGGGGCAGGAAGCCGGCAAGTTCGACTCGCTGTTCGATCCCGCGAACTTCGACACGTCAGGCATTGCCCAAACCAGCTACGATCAGGCGAAATCACTGTTCGAGCCCGACCTTGCCGACGCCCGCAATGCCAACGAGATCATGCTGAAGCGCCGCGGAATCAATCCTGGCGACGAGATCTACAACACTGAGATGGACCGGCTCGACCGGCAGGCCAATCAGGCTTATTCTGGTGCTGCCCGGCAGGCGCAGCTCGACGCAGGGAACGAACAGAGCCGTCGTATCAATGCGGCCATCAGCGGCGGCACCTTCGATCAGAACTCCTACCAGACAGACCTATCGAATACGCTGCTTGAGCGCAACCAGCCGTTTGCCGAAGCGTCGGCGTTGCTTGGGGCCAATCCACAGTTCCAGACGCCGAGCTTCATGAATACGCCGACACAGGCGATCGGGTCACCGGATTATCAAGGGCAGGTGAACCAGAACTACCAGGCGAAGGCTGCCCAGAACAAGGGTATGTGGGATACGATCGGCAGTGTGGCCTCAGCGGCTGTACCGTTCATCTTCTCGGACGAAGACATGAAGGAAAGGCGATCCCCGGTCGACGGCGAAGAGGTGCTGGCCATGTTCAGGGATATGCCAGTCGACGAGTGGCAGTATACGGGCGAAGCCCAGGCCGATCAGGGCTTGCCAGGAGGTCGCATGGTAGGCCCGATGGCCCAGGATTACCAGGAGAAGTTTCCTGAAGGCAGCGATGGCCACATGATCAACGCCGTTGACGCGATAGGCCGCCTTACCGCAGCCGTTAAGGCGCTTGACCGCCGGACGCAGAGGGCGA
>JACCDR010068503.1_pt1 | contig 17420 bp, 19 predicted proteins | sample 7446431 | NCBI WGS metagenome assembly JACCDR01 (sample SAMN15323443, study PRJNA562643) | freshwater metagenome | isolation source: river surface water | place: USA:Blue River Watershed | collected 2017-08-17
ATCCTCTGCTGCCACAACCTTATTAACGGACGACTCAGTCTTAACCATTTGTACGACTGCCTCACTCAGGAGCTGGTCCCACTGTGGAGCAATATGCTTCGCCCACTGTAGTTTCGTTCGGACCCACTCATAAGCAGCATCGGTCTTTTTCTGGGTCTCGTCGCGGTTATCGTGGACCTCCATGAGTTTCTCAGCGAAAGCCCTCACGTCGGTAAGTGGCCGCAGGACCTCATTATCATTCGGAATGATGGTCCAGTCACTGGGTGTAGCCCCTGAGGGAACCAGATAACCACGTTCTTCATTGGCGCCGATAATTTCGGTCAGCGACGTGTTATTGGGGAAAACGATGGGAGTCTTGCAGGCCATCGCCTCCACGGTCGAAAGCCCCCACCCCTCGCCCAACGTGGTCGAGACCACCGCATCGGAAGCATTGTAGATGAAGTTAACGATGGGCAGTGGGTAGCCTTGATTCGGTCCAAAATCGCCCCCGGGCATCAGGACGTCCTCGCCCATCTGCAGGCCAATACTGTGGACGACCTCAGGAATATTCCAGCCCTGGTCCTGGGGAGCCATATGCAGGTAGACCGCCGAGTTTGGCCGGCGCTTCTTGAACTCCTTGAACGCCAACAACGTCCGCGGGATATCCTTCCGCTGCTGGTTCCGGTTCACGTTAGTGATGATGAACTTATCAGCGTGCTTGCCAAAATACTGCCGCTTAAAGTCAGCTACCTCGGCTTCCGGAAGGGGGTAGAAATCCTCGGTGTTCACGCCGTGCGAGATCACCTTCAACCGGTTCGCCATACTGGGACAGGCCAGAATACTTTCTTGTTTAGCAAACTCCGTATAGGTGACCGGATGGTCAAATATACTCATCGCCTGAATCCACTGCGACTTAGGCACCCCATCCACCGGGTAATAGACCACAGAGGTAAACTTCTTGCTCTGGCGCAGGTGGGGCATCACCTGGGTCATAAACTCGAGGATAAAGCTATCCTGAATCATAAACAGGATATCAAACGGGAACTGCTCGGCTCGCATCATATCCGACGCCCGCTGCCGACCATACGGGTCGCCCTTACCGCCCACCCCTATCGGCCAAATCGGAAATGGAAACGGGTGCGGGTCGCCCCAGTGGTTGATACCCAGAATTCGGATATCATACTTGCCCGTGTTATGCAATGGGACTAGAATATTTCGAGAAACGGTGCCGAACCCAGTTGCCACGTTCGGCGCGTCGCCGTAAAACAAAAGTTTAATCTTTTCAGCCATTTACTTACACTCCCAAGTCAAGTCGCTCTTAATATAATAAGACAACCAAGCCCAAAAGTTCAGACCTTTTCCTTGCCCGCCCGAATTTTTTGAGGGGCTGGTTTCTGGACCTTCCGAGTCCTAAATGACGGGGACTGGAATGAGTACACCGCCGCGTGTTCCACCGCCTCAGCATGCTTAGGATTGTCTCTGACGAACTTTTCCACGCCCTTCGGTCCGACATAGGCCATCTCTAAAAATCGCTCTGGGCCCACTACATTGTAAATGCCGTAGGTGTCATAGCCCTTCCGGCCATTCTGGGTCTTATACAGCTCCTGCTCCTGCCCCTTAATGGAATCCCGGTAGTTTAGACGGCGATACGCCTCTTCCTTCATCTCCCGGTAATAGGTATCCACGATTTTCCGGGCGGCCTCCACTTTGACCCACTCGGCAATGAACTGGTCGTCGTCCAGAGTATCCGGCCGGGGCAGGATATGCTTGGGATCATCAATAATCGCCTTGAAAGCCGGGCAGTAGGACTTGTAGTCGCACCAACCACAGAAAGTATTCAGCGACGGCTGGACGTCCTTTTCCTCCATAGCGATGATGGATTTATAGATGGCGTCCAAAAACTGTGTGAATATAATACGCTGCTCTTGGGTCCGGTCCGTAATGACCTCGCTAAGTCGCAGGTAATCCAGAGCGGAAACAATCGTCGTATACTGGGGGTACATCATATGGACAGCCAGGTCATACATAGAGAGCTGTATATCCTCGTCAGCCTCCTCCTGGGTCAGGGCCATTCTGGAACTCTTATAGTCCACGACAGCAGCCGTAGTCGGGTCCAGCTCCAATAGCTTATCGATATGCCCAGTAAATGGCGTCCCAGCCGGAGTCACCAGATTAAATTCCAGCTCCAGTCCAATGACTTTCTCCTCCGGGTCTACCGTGTCCAGCCGCGCGATGAGGATATCCCGACCCTCATCCAACGATTCCATACTGCTGAGACCATCTTTGGCGGCCGATTCGTAATAGGTCGCCAAAACCTGGTCATAAATAGCCGGGGTGGGTTTACCACCAACCGCAGCCACCTCACGGTGCATCACCTCAAGCCCTGCGTGAAGCGCGGTTCCCAGAGCTAAATGATTTGCCCGGCCCGCCGATGGCTTCTTGTCCTCGTACCTAAAGTAATACTGTAGGTTGCACTGCAGGAATGTCTTAATGGAAGATGCGCTAAGCGGTCTTTGTCTCATTTTCCAAGAGCCCTTTCAACCGACCACCCAGATTTCAATCTTCGATACAACTTTTGGTAGTCAATTCCAAGAATGCGAGACCACTCAGATAAACTTCGTGTCTCACCTAAGTAAGTAATAAACTCAAGACTTGTCCGACGATTTACTGCCTGCTGTTCATTAGACGACCATTTACAGTTTCCAGGCTCGTAATTACCATCATTATCAATACGATCAATTGTTGTGTTAGGTGGTCTCTCACCCATATCCTGCAAAAAAGCCTCAAAGCTATCTGACCACCGCTCACATACTCTGATCCCACGGCCACCATATGTCTCGTAATTAGAGACATTTGGGTTCAAACATCGGTCTCTCATCGATTTCCAACTGTACCACGTCGGGCTCTTGCTGAGGCCGTGTACAGTAGCGGCCTTTCTAAGTCTTTCGCTCTTGCCGCAACCACAGTCCATTATTTTACCAGAGCGTAAGCGAGTACCTTGAATATCAATAACACGCCCACAATCACACAGACACTTCCAATATCTGGATGCTTTCGATGGTTTGTCAGATAAATCAACAACTAACAACCGTCCATACTTCTTATGTTTTTCGTATATCAAATCGCGTCCCATTATTTGAAATCTTTAGACGCATATAATCCGAGACATATGGCATCAGTTATGTCGTTTTTATCAAAACGCCAGTCTAAATGGTATTTATCGCAGATAAAACTAAACGCCTGTTCTTTTCGGGTGCCGCAATTCAAATACTTCCGAACCGAGATAGCCTGAGCCAGCATAGGCTCCTTACCCAACAATCGCCGAGACAGTTCGATTACCACACCATTAAATCGAGCCAGCAATTTCAGGGTGGAAATGCTGCGGCCTCGAAATACGTCCTCAATGATTATCCGAGTGGGCTTTACCTTTTTGATGAGCCGCTCTAATTCATCTCGCAGCCAGACCAGCTTGGCTCCCATCGGCATCTTGGGAGGCTTTATTTGGCCGCACGACGCTTTGGATAATCGCCACCGGCCCGACCGAAGCACGGCGTAGCCAGTGCAACTAGATGAGACATCCAGCGCTAAAACTACTTGAGGCTTGGGTTTCTTGACCGCCTTACGTTTCGCTGGCATCCAACTGTCTCAGAAACTCCTTCTGCTCGTCCGTCAAATTCGTTGGATACTTAACAGAAAGGCGGATTAACACGTTGCCAGGCGGGCCACCTAAAAGACCTCGCTGACCTTTGCCTCGAATCTGGCTGATATGACCGTGGTGCACTCCCGCCGGGAACGTCACCATCAAATCCCTATGCGCCGGCACATGCTTCTTACCAGCACACTGCTCGCACATTTCGAGGATAAACTCTCCAACACCACCACACTCACGACAGGGAGTTATGGTCCGCAGTCCCTGCCCTCTGTCATCAATTCGGGCTCCGCGACCTCCGCAGGCTGTGCAGGAATCGAATTTCGTGTAGCCTCTGCCGTCGCAGGTGTGGCAGGTGTCGAGCAGGTCGAACTCAACTTTTTTTTGGCACCCTAGGATAGCCTCTGAAAGAGTCAGAGTTATATCCATGGTATAGTTCTGGCCTGGGCTGGGTTCTTTTCCTTGCTGCCAGGAGAACCCCTGGAACCCAAAGCTCTCCATAAACTCTCGAAAGAAATCTGCTGAAAAATCGGGAGGGCCACGACGTTTTTCGCGTATACCGAATCGGTCGTAGCTCTCCTTCTTTTTCGGGTCAGAGAGGACAGAGTACGCCTCACTAATCTGCTTGAAGCGATCCTCTGCCTCTTTGTCCCCTGGATTCTTATCGGGGTGGGTCTCCATAGCGAGCTTGCGGTACGCCTTTTTGATTTCCTCAGACGAGGCTCCCTTGGAGAGCCCCAACACCCGATAATAATCCATTACCTACTCTACTTTCTCCGAAGCTACCCAGACAGTCTCACACCGAGAACAGGTATAAATCGCCACTGTTTCTCTGATGTTGTAAGACTCACATACCGGGCACTGCTCAAAGTCTGTGAATTCCCTTTGAGCGGATTCCTCATACTGCTCACTTAACTGCATCATTCACCTCACCAACTAACTCAACCACGCGACCTAGCACTACAAGGTCGCCGCCATCCAACTCCAGACCAGAAATAACAAACCTCTGGCCCTTATCGAGAGCGGGGTAGCGCTTAAATGCCAACATGGCTTGAGTCAGGGTGCCAAACAGAATAACTCCAGGCTCGGGGCAGATATCGTACTCGCCCTTAAACGGCCCGTCGTCGGGAAAATTACCACGAACCGGTACTGTCACCGAGGCCATACCAGGCAACGTCTTAAACTGGTACTTGGCCAGCGGCATAAAGCTCGCGGTAGGTAATCCTTCTGTGATTTGCTCGTCCATTTACTCGTCGAGCAGGGTGAAGTTGCTGACCTGGACGTCGGTCCACGTACGCTTCTGGGGCGTGCCACAGTCCTTGCAATTCGAGTCGTAGGACCGCTCATTGAAATGGCCACGAACACGCACCGGGGTCCCATCCACCAGCGCTCCCAGGCTCTGGCCAACCTCTCCCCAGGCCGAGATACGAACGTACCGCGAGCTTTCCTTCTGCTCACCAGTGGTTCGATCAGTATAGCTAAACGGAACCGCGACCTTGGCCTGGAACAGACTATGGCCGTTTTGCGTCTCCTTCAGCTCGGGAAACTTCAGAAAACCCTCGAGGACTACTTCATTCTTACCTTGAACCATATCAATTCTTCCTTTCGTTAAACAACACATGCAACTCAATAAATGCTCTTAGTTCACTACGATCGAAATCATCTGGCGACCGGCCATCAGGCAGGTAGGCGATAACAGTGTCGAAGGCTTTTCGTAGTTTGGCGTAGCTGGCTTCCGTCCCGTCGCGGCCCGCCTTATCTCCATCCAACATCAGCACGACTCGCTCAAACCCTGCGTTGACCAACAGGTGAAACTGCCCTTCCGTAACGACGGAACCCATACAGGCAACCGCAGAGTAGCGAGCCTCGTGCACCGCCCAACACGCTTTAAACCCTTCGACCACGATTATCGTCCCGTCCAACTGCCTCCCTCCCTGGAGGTTATACAGCACCAGGTCTTTGGGAAACTTGTGGCTCAATACATAGCGGGGTTCCTCGTCCCCATCGGTCCGCCGCAGGCTGACCCCGAGCAGCTCCCCTCGCTCATCGCGGATAGGGATACTCGCCCGGGGAACTCCCATGCGATCTATCATCGAGCCTATCTCAAAAAAGTCCAACGTCTCCGCCGAAAAACCCTGATCTATAAAATAAGAATCTCTGGCGAGTTTGTAACCTAGAATCGTCTCTTCCTTTAAATTTGTTGCGGGGCGGGTAGTGTAAACGCTATTCGCCCGCCGCATAAATCGCTCCATATCCCTTTTCTGGCTATACTCGGGTGAGACATTAAACTCACTAGCCCGCACATCGATGCCCAATCCAGAGTAATCCGACAGCACCTGCAGGGCGTCATAAAACGGAAGCCCGCTCGCCTTCATGACCAAAGCGATGAGGTCATTATCGACTTTGCCGTCCTTGGACAGCTCGCACTTGTGGGTAAAACACTTCCACTTTCGAGTCTCCAGTCGCATCGAAAAAGCAGTGGGGTTATCGCCACCGTGGATAATACAGGGAGCCCGAACCTCGCTACTGGTCGTGCGAGTTACCTTGAACCCCAGGTGTACCAACAGGGACTCGACGTCCACGCTGTCCTTTATCAGGGTTTTAATCTCCTCGGGTACTGCCATTAAAGGACTTTCCTCAGCTCAGTCATATGCTTCTTTAGCTTGCGCTCGAACTGATCCTTGGTCAGTTTCTGGTTGGATTTCTGCTCCTTATAGACCTTGGCGATTTGGTGCATTCTCCACAGCGTCTGCCCGATTTTGTAGGCTGTCTTCTTATCGGTATCACCCTTCTTTAGCTCGAGAAGGATTTTATTGATTCCGTAGATGATGTTCTGAAAGAACAGCGAGTCCACCCGGTCTTCAACGTTAACCATCTCGCCGATAAAATCAATCGCAATCAGGGTAGCTTTCTTGACGTTTAGGTCCTTCGTGTTGACCGACCGGATGACATCCATAAAATTCCGGCCATCGTATTTCATCATCGTGAACACGGCGTTAGCCAGGCGCTTCACGTCTTCCGGGGGTTTCGCGGTGCCATTGAGTTTGAAACACTGGTCCACGATAAACTGCGTAAACCAGAATTTCGATATCTCCTCGAAGGACCGGCGAGAGAACACATCCACGAGAAGGTTGTACTGCTGGATGACGTCCTCGCTATTCTTGTAAACCTTTTTGTATTTCCAAGTGGTGGATACGAAATCCAGAAGCTGGGCCAGTGCCATACCTACTCCTCATCAAACCCCACATGCATGCCGTTCGCCTGCTGGCCGGCCTGCCGAATAGTCAAAGTTGGAAAGTGGCATTCCAAGTCAACACCGTGAAAAGTTTCCCCACCGCCACGGGCCGCGAGGATTTGCAGACGGTGGGTTCCGCACTGCTTGCCCTCTTCCTCATATTCCTTCTGCGACTTCATGGCTAACGCCAACCCGCTGTTGGCGTATCGCAGGATCCTATCCGAATCAGCAAAATCGTCTTTGTTGTAAAGGCTCTTCGGAGTACCGCTATCGCCACGCTTCATTTGCGCTCCAGCGACCACTGGGATTTTCAGCGCGCCTGCCAGGTCCTTCAAGCCCTGAGTGATATTACCCAACAGCTGGTACTCTTTCATGAGATTGCTGGACATCGTTTCGGGGGTCTTGATGTAGTCGAAAAAGAAAGCCCCGATACCGTGCAGTGCGTGGTACTTCCTGACGATACTCTTCAACCCCTCTACGGTATAGCCAGGGTAGTACTTATGATGCAGCACCCCAGACTCAATTCGATCCAGCGCCGTTTCCACCCGCTCGCGGGCCTCAGGATTTTTGGCAAACGACCCATTCAAGATAATACGCTCTGGCACCGCAGACAGATGGGACAGCAGCCGCATCTCCTGCTCTTTGTCCGACATCTCGGTATCAACCATCAAAACCGGAATCCCCAGAGTGAACGCGATATGCGCTGCCCAATTCATCAGCATCACACTCTTGCCCGATTTCAGCCTACCACCAATTACCGTCAATGTGCCGTCCAGCAACCCATTCAACCGACGGTCCACCATCGGCAGTCCGGTAGTAAGACCCCGCACTTCCACGGGATTCTCGGCCAGCTGCCGCACTCGCTCGCGCAGGCCCTCACCCAACCGCACCGGGTCATTATCGCCACGCACGTCCATGGAAATGTCCAGGATACGTGCCTCCGCCACAGCGACTTGCTCCTCAGCAGGCCGATCGACGTTAGCGAGAACATCCTTTTGAATCCGCTCAGTCGCCAAGAGGATTTTGTAAGCCGTGCTCCGATCACTGACCTGCTTTACGTAAACCGGAAAGTTGCGGGTGTCAGTATCCGCGGAATACAGCGCTCGGATGTACCCTTCCGGCACACTCTTGAGCAGGTCCCGCTTTTCCGCCAGCTCGACAACAATCAAGTAGTCGAATGACGCAAAACGCTGGGCTATCAAATACCGTAGGATGGCGTACAGCTCTCGGTGGTGGTCCGAAAGGAAATCAGCCTCGGCCAGTTTGGCGTCGGCCTCCACCATTAACTCCGGTTCCTGCAGAACACAAGTCAGGACCGAGCGCTCACTGCTTACGTCGGCAAAATCCGCTTTAACGATGCTGCTCAAATGGACCCCTCGATGACTTTTCTTTCTTCAGCGCATTAAGCAACGCCTCAACCGAACTACACATACCCGAGATAATCGTGGCCTCCGCCTCTGCGGCCAGGGCATTCATTGCCTGCTCGGAGAGGTCGTCGTCATTGCTCAATAACCAGGCCCGCTTATCCTTCTCAGTCTTCATTCCGCTCGGAAATTGACCCAACATTTTTCTGCGATTGATGTTGAATTCCAAGGACTTGGACAGCAAGGTCTTTTCGATGTTCTTGAGGTTATCGTTATACTGCAGCATCACCAGATACTGACCCAGCACCAGGATATACTTGGACAACTGGTCATCGAGCAGTAGCGACAGTCCGTTAGCATCAAACTGCATAATCTCAACCACCAACTCCCGGTTGGGGGCGGCATAGTGTAATAGCATATCCTCCGAAAACGAACTGACTCTATTCATTATTTCTTGATGCTGCATCAATTATATCCAATAGCTTTTCCCGACTCAGCGGGAAATCCCTCTCTCTAAGTGCAACAAAAGTGTGGCCGCTTAAGGCTGCCCATTCCTCTTTAATACGATCTCTTTTGCGGGCGGCGCGAAAATTCTCAGCTGTCCCGTGAAAGTGCTCCACAAACTCATCATGCTGCCTCCCGTGGACCTCTACTACTAAACCAATTTGGGGAAGCCAGATGTCCAGGAAAAGCTTCTGTCCCTCATACAGCACGTGAGTTTCTCGGCGAATCTTCATGCGAGGAAATATCTCTGTCAGTAGCTGGCAGACTTCCTCGCTGAGTTTACTCACTGCGGGGCGATGCCCAGAATCCTGGAAACATCAGCAAAGAGTTTGCCATACAGTTCAGGATTCTCAGCCAGCCCGGCAACCGTTTTCGGCCGCCCCTGGCCGATCTTGTCCCCATTGTAGCTATACCAGGCGCCCGACAAATCCACAAGCCCCATGTCGACCGAGTAATCGAGCACTTCACCGACGTTGTCAAATCCTTTTCCATAGAGCAGGTCCACCTCGGTGGTACGGAACGGCATCGACAGTTTGTTCTTGGTAATCTCGAAAGAGACCCGGTGTCCAATCACGTCGCCGTGTTCGTTCTTGATATGCTTGCTCTTCAGTCCGCCGCCGTGGACCTTGATACGCCCGGACAGGTGGTGCTGCAGCGCATTACCGCCCGGCGTAATTTCGTGGGCACCATAGCCCAGATTCGCCCGGATTTGATTGATGAGGAGCAGACCGGTATTCGTGCTATCCGCCAGTGGAGTAAACGACCGGCACATCCTCGACATCAACCGCGGGTGTACGCCCATCGTATTGTCGCTGAAAGTCTCGAGGTTGGCTTCCGAGGCCGGCTGCAGGGCACCAATCGAATCGATAACACACAGGGAGAACTCCCCCGTAGCCATCAGAGCTTCCGCCGCATCGAGGTTGTCCTCGCCGGTGAAAGCCTTAATGATGACAATCTTCGAACGGTCCACGCCCATCTTTTCTAGCAGGCTATCATCAAGGGTACGTTCAGCATCTACCCAGATGGCTTTTCGCCCCTGCTTAATTGCTTCCCTGATAATTGAGATTGCGAGAGTAGTTTTTCCACTCTGGTTTGTGCCATACAACTCATATAACCGACCCAACACAATACCGCCCACACCGAGAGCGGCATCCAGTCCCAGACTGCCCGTGGGAATAACGGTCCGGCTCCTAACCGCAGGAGCATCCGAAAACCAATCCACAACTCCATCGCCAAACCTCTTTTTCAGCGCACGCATGGCCACCTCTACCGCCTTCGCGGAGCCATCAGCGCCGTTGCTGTCAGTTACCTCTTTCGGTTCTACTGCTTCAGCCTTTTTCTTTGCCATCATTATCCAATCCTAGCCGTTTATTCGCAAACTCGACCAATTCCTCAGGTACATTCTCCTCTTGACTATTATACAGCTCTTCAAACCAAAGTTGTTGGGCCGCATCCTCAAGGTCCTGATTGTACCCATTGAGCAGGTCGACTAGCTTATGTGTCACCCAGGCCATTTTATCTTGGCCGAGGACGTGCATTGAGGTAACCTTAAACGGCAGGCCCAGATGCTCCTCGTATTTAAACAGGGCATCAATCAGGGCGCAGCATTCGACCAACGCGCGCTCCCGACTAATCCCAGTCTCTACGCGGGCTTCCAGGAGTCGTTTGGCCAGCGCCTGCTCTCGGTTGTCGTCCGGGTACGCCACCGCCGCATCAGGGTTATGGGCCATCAGTTGGTGATAAAAGTACCTAACCAAATCCCGCGATGTCTTGACATCGCCCTTACGCAGGACCGGTCCTCTAACCAGGTAGCCATTTTCCTCTAGAAGTCGTCGCGCATCTTCAATCTTTTGCGCTAACGACCTACCATCGAACAACGTGTTCACAGGACGTCAGGCCGAAGTGGAACCAGGATCGACGATAAACTAGCAGCCGCTGCCGGGTCGTAGGAGGAGAAGAAATGAATAGGGTGCAGCGCGGTAGAAAATCCTAGCTCAACCCGCTCACCATAAAGCGGCCTAACCGAAGCCACCAAGTGCCGAAGATTGCAGTCCACCGAAATCGAGACCTGGCCATTCACTTCGATTTCTGAATTCTCCGACTCGCCCGCCTTAATCAGTAGCCGGCCGTTGTCCACCATCAGTGTGACTCGGCCATCGGTATCCGACATCACGTCGTAAGCCAGGTTCGCCAGGTTTTCCACTAGCATAGACTTATCCACCGTAACCCGACTGACCGGCGGGGCGATAACGTCGGAGTAATTGGGGAAGTCCTCTCGAATTAAGGGGCCGCCAATCAGTAGTCGTGGTGTCCGAACAAAGAAGTGCCGGGTGGAAATACACACCTCCACCTCCTCATCATCCTCAAAGTACTTAGCGATGCGACCAGCTAGAGCGCCGGGAACCACCACCTGAAGGGGCTTCTCCGCATACTGGACAGGGATCGAATACTCAGCTAAACAAATCCCATTGGTGGCGACCACACCCAGCTTATCGGGTTCCAGACTTACCAGGAATCCAGTGAACAGCAGATTGTTTTTGTCCCCAGATAAAGCATAGGCCGCTCTATCTATACCATCGGTAAGATAGGCGGCCTTTAGGGTAAATGTAGTTTTCAGGGCATCAAGCCCGGTAAATTCTGGAAACGCTTCTCGGCTGAGTAGAGGGAACTTCCTCTTGTGGGGTACGACGGAGTTGTTGGTGTACTTGGTCTTGGCAGACAGAGTGATGGTCCGACTGGTATCAGACACACTAAAAGCGATATCGGATGTACCGAAGCCGTCTTCGTTCAGGACCTTAAATCCTGAGACCGCGCTGTACAACTCAGCGGCGTCAAACACCACGTCACCGACAAAATCTGCCTCAATTTTAACCCCAGTACGGACCAACGCATCACCATTGTATGCGGTCATGGTCGTTGCGTCGGGGGACACACTAAGCAAAACTGCATTCGTCTCGGCCAGCGGTCCGGTGGTAAGGCGTAAATCCTTAACCAGCCGGAGAGCGGCTTGCAGTTCCCCAACGGGGATTTTGAATTTCATCGGGTGAGCTCCAGATTGTGTACCTACTATAATAAGACACCCAGACGAAATTGTAGGTAGGAAAATTAAGGCTCGGCAACTATTTCTGCCCCGAAGTTTTCTGAGTAGCTACCAGCTACTTCAGCTGTTAGAGAGATTTCCTCTTCCCGCCTGGCCGTAATGGATGCCGCCATCGCTTTAAAGGCGGAGCCGCCAGGACCCAGGTTAATGGTAGCGTGTAGGTCTGGGGAATTCAGGACGGATACCAAACTGGACGGCAGGTCGAAGAACCTCCCCAGCTCGGTTAGCTCAATCGACGCACCCAGCTCAGCGGTCGTTCCCTCAACCAAGATAGAGGCTGCGAAATCAGCTATCTGCCGATCACACAGAATAGACACCGCCCGTCGGATAGCATCGTCGATTGAATGGTATTCGGCCACCTTGGAAATCACCAACTCCCGGTTGCTAGAAGACCGGTCAAAGAACGTATCCTCCCGGTCAGTAGTGCGGAGGTCCAGCGCCCATGTACCACGCTCGGTCGGGTATACGATTTGAGTCAAGTCCTCGAATACGTAAGCACTTACCCGGCTGCGGAACTGCACCAGAACCTCCCGCACCTGCTCCGGATTCTTCAGGTTGACCACGATTTCCGACGGGGTAATGAGGACATCATCCAGCACCTTACGGGTCGGATTAATTTCGGCCGGCAAATCGAATTCGTGGGACAGACCCACCACTGAGGCGAGCATGTCGGAGAGTGTCCGCACCTGTGGTGTGATAATACCCTGCAGAGGAGAGGAAGCCCGAACCCCAGCCCGGAAATTCAGGGTAAGAATCCGGAACCGTGTCATCTTGCGCGGGATTACCGAGGCACGAACATCTGTAGTAAGATGTAGGGCATTTAGTTCAGCGCCGAAATCTACAAACTCTTCATCACGGCCGGCAAAAACCTTGACGTAAGCACCGATGGAAACAACCTGGGAATTGGGCGCGCAGGTAATGAACGTATCCTGGTTAATAACCGCCCCAAGGTTGGCAAACGGCTTGCTCGAAATGGCGATGACGTTGAACGACAGGGGATTGATAAACGATACGATAGAGGCACCCAGGTTGAGTACCTGTCCATCCGGGTTAACCGAGGCCCCCAGAGAGGTCCAATACCCCTGCGAGCTAATCGACGCAGGCAGGTTGATTTCCCGAGCCGGCACCAACCGGGCGAACAAATCCTTATACCGATCAGGTCCGATACTGTTGAACTGGACTGGCATATCACTGGAGGAGTAGGGTTTAATCCAGCCGCCCAGATTCGACTCGAACCAACCGTGAATCGAAGCTCGCAAATCCGGCAGCAGGCTTTTGTTCAAGAACGTTGTCGCTCGAATTACCGGGACATTGTGCTCGGGGATAAACAAACCCTTGCCGGTGCCAATCAAAAACTTGTAGCTTGACGTGGTGGTGACGTACCGGGCATCATCACTGGTGCTGGTCTCTCCGCTACGCAATATCCTAATAGAAGCGGACAGCGGCTTGATGGCGCCGCGCTGAAACAAGGTGGCGGGCAGATTCTTGAGCGGCTGCGGGGACAGCGTGATCTTGGCGATGTTAATGTAGGGGCCGACCGCTGTCAGGGTCGTATTCAAATCAAGTTGCTGCCGCTGCGCGACACGGAGAAACGCACCCAGAAACACGCGGGTGAGAGGTATGCCGGTAATTTCAGCGTGTAGGTCTGGGAAATAACCGAACACCGGCTCAATCGTGAGGAGGAAAAATCCCTTTGACCGGGAGCCGAATACGAACCGGTTTTCACTGAATCTTTTGGAGTAGGTATGTAGGTTGGGGGCTTTGTCGCTGGTGTGGGTGCTGACCACAGCCCGGAGAGGGGTCACTGGTAAATTGTTGGTGCCGCTGTCCACCAACCGCAGGAACGCGGGGAGGTTCTTGAACTTCTCGATGGCCTCGCCCAAAATGATACCCCGCATATCCATAATTCTCTGGGTACCAATTTGGGCGTTCAGGTCTTCCGTCGCATATCCTGAAATTATCGCTCGCAAATCGACCGGAACTCGGGGTTTGACGCTGGCGCCGAGGTCGGCGGCGGTCCGCAGCAGTACTTTAACTCGAGCAGGCAGGTCAAAAAACCCACCGGTCTGAACGATAGAGGCACCCAGGTCTGCCGCACCACTAAATCCAGACCTGATATAGGCTGGGATGTGCTCTGGCTGTGTGAAGACCAGGGAAGCACCTAAGTCTCGTTTCTGGAACGTCTGTACGGTAGCCTGCAAATCGTCATAATACGTGGCGCGAATCGACGCCGGTATATCAGTCGTGTGGAACGGAAACAGCGACGCCGGCAAATCAAACTCAATGATATTTGCCACAGCTCCCACTTGGGCAGGCAGGTCAGCCGCATGAAATGTCTGTATTGAGGCGGCCAAATCCGCAAGAGCAGCGGTATTCGGCCTAACGTAGGCGCCCAGGTCTACCTGTCCAGAGGACGCTGCCATAATTTGAGCCCGCATGTCAGCATACTGGCTCTGGATTGCAGTAATAGAAGCGGTAAGATCGGCGATATCCGAGTTGACACCGGCAGCTGCCTCACCGAAGAACAGCTCGTTGGCAACAGCCGACGCCTCCTCACCAGCCGAACGAACCATGAGCGGCCAGTTGAGCCTGCGGGATCTACTTCTATTTTTTTCCTCTGCCATTTAAGTTTTTATCATTTGTCTATGATAGTGATACTACCCCAGGTGGTCGAAGCAGTCGTAGCTGTTGTCAGTCGATACATCATATAACAACCATCATTATGTAGTTTAGGAAGAGCGGTCTTCCCCCATTCCATTACTGTTGTAGCCGTCGCGTCTGGGCACGGTATGCATAACAGAGGGTTGAGAATAGTTACTCCAATGTGTGTCCCAGCCGATCCGCCTGTACCAGTTCTTACCACAGATGTTATCTGCGATACCCCATAGGCACCCGGGGCATGTGGTATTTGCCGCATAAAGCCAGCTGGAGCATTCGCCAGCCCAACCACTGCCGGACTTGGAGCGGTTCTCGGCACTCCGTTGGAGTCGATGTAGTTAACTTGCCAAGTCCCCGCTATTATGCTGCCTACCTGGTTAAAAGTTTCAATCCATATTTGACAGCCAACCCCATTATCAGTGATTCTGGGCGGCAAAGATCCGGGGGTAGTAATCGTGTAAGTTGTACCCGAGATAGTCCCAAAACTACACGCCCATAAACGATCGGCTAAAACATAGGAAGCCGCAACAGTATTGGATAAAGTAATGCCAGCAATATAGTTTTGATTCGTCGCCGGCATAATAGGCAGCGCACCAACCGTACCACTAAAACACGTGTAGGGACCGCCAGAATCATACAACGGGGGAATAGAACCATCGCCCGGGATTCCCGTAGAGCCTGTCCACATGGAGTAAAAATTGCCGGTCGTCACTGTAACGATAGCTCCAGACGACAGCAACAGCTCCTGCTTTGTGTTATCCAACCCATCAACAATGGCATCAACTGATGTTACAGTCATACTCGTACCTATTTATCTACGATAGTGATAAATCCCCAAGTAGCAGAAGCCGTTCCAGTCGGCGCATACTTATAAAGCATATAGCAACCGTCGTTTGACAGCTTTACCAAACGTGTTTCTGCCCAGTCAAGAACTTCTGTTACATCCATAGCCGAAATGGCTAATATGGGTTTCATAATCGTTACAGCGATCGTATTGGCCGCACCTTGACTGCCAGTTCTTGTGACAGAGGTTATCTGTGATACCCCGTAGGCACCGGGGGCATGTACTAGCTGCCGCATCAACCCGCTTGCGGGGTTCGCAATGCCAGCAGTAGCCGCTGAAGACCTTGAAACCCCATTAGAGTCTACGTAGTTAACTTGGTAGGTCCCTGCTACCTGAGTTCCACCCACTAACGTTTCTATCCATATCTGGCACCCAACCCCATTATCCGTTATACGTGTTGGTAAAGACCCGGGAGTGGTTATTGTATACGTAGTTGCCGCCGCAGTTCCTATACTGGCGGACCATAAACGATCAGCTAGTACGTAAGTCGCAACTACCGAGTTAGCCATCGCCATTGAAGCTATGTAGTTTTGATTTACAGCAGGCAATATATGCAAAGCCCCAACTGTCCCGCTCGAACAGGTGTACGGACCGCCAGAGTTGTACAGCGGAGGCGCGGCATCGCCCCCTCCCGGCACACCAGCGGCACCCGTCCACAACGATTGATACTGACCGTTGGTCACAGCACCGGTAACGCAGCTTATCACTACTATTTGACTGCTATTTCCTAAACCACTTACAACATCGTCGATGGTATTTATGGCCACTTAAGCTCCTTGCCCCGAATAAGAACCGCAACAGCTGGTACGGTGCCAGCTGCCACGGTTCACATATCTACGCCTACTTACTTATCAATAACAGTCAGGTTACCGGCAATCTGAGAGGCTGCGGTTCCCGCGCAAAGACGGTAGAACATGTAGCAGCCGTCATTGTCCAACTTTGTCAGCCGGGTCTGCGCCCAATCCAACGTGTTGGAATTTATCACGGTTCCAATGCAAGGAATATTCAGTACCGGCTTAACAATCGTTACGCCAATGCTTACACTGGAGGACGTGGAAGACCCCGTCTTTACAATAGACGTTATTTCAGAAACACCGTAGGCCCCCGGCGCATGAGCCATTCGATATGAAAATCCGGGAGTTCCCGTGCCGATAGAAATCGAAACCGGAGTCGTCCTCTCTACGCCGTTATCGTCCTTGTAGTTAATGACCCAGGTATTCGAAGCGTGTGAACCGCCCACGTACCACTCAATCATCATTATACAGTCTTTACCGTTGTCGGTAATGCGGGACGGAAGACTTCCCGGGTCGGTAACGACATACGTACCAGCGTCAGGATTAACAATCCTACAGGCCCAAAGACGGTCCACCAGCAGGTAATCTCCGCCAAGGGAATCACTGAGCGACGCGGCAGCGAGGTAGTTTTGATTTACCGCAGGAGGGATAGGAAGAGAGCCACGGATACCGCTGGCCAACGTGTAAGGCCCGCCAGAATCATAGAGCGGCGGCATCTCCCCTCCGCCCGGTATGCCTTCAGCAAGCCACGTCGAATAGTAGAAATTCACAAAGCACGTGGGAGCAGCAGCACCTATCTGAATAAAAGAACTCGAATTGGCAAGGCCATCTACGATGTCGTCAACTGTGTTTATTGACATTTAAACTCCTTGTATTAGTCTATCCGTTTTCCGGATGTTATGTCCCCGTCCAATAGCTCCGGGGCCGTGTTTTCACCGTACTCGTTAAATACCGTGTTGGTAGCCAAGTCAATAACGCTAATACCAGACGCCTCGGGAGCATCCACCGGCAATTCGGTAGAACCAACTCGGTACCGTATCCTTCTGACTGCCATATCAAAAGTAGACTTCCCATAATGCCCCAGATCTGCAGCTATTGCGTCAGCACAAACAAATCCCTGAGTAGAAGCCGAAGCCACCGAAGCATTTGCAGTGATGATTACTTTGGTGGGATTTCTGAAGCGGCCGATAAAAATCCACCCGCTGGCCTCGGAGAGGTCGTTGTTCGCATTGGTGAGGTGCCCGCCTAACACCCGGCGTTGGTCTATCCTGAGAGTAGTTTTATTGACGTCCG